>Ga0307933_1000103_pt1 | contig 76218 bp, 59 predicted proteins | sample OrgLakmetageno88_FD_201811 | JGI IMG/M metagenome (GOLD analysis project Ga0307933, IMG submission 201811) | Saline water microbial communities from Organic Lake, Antarctica - #88 | ecosystem: Environmental > Aquatic > Non-marine Saline and Alkaline > Saline | place: Antarctica: Organic Lake...
ACCGAATCGAAAAAGGTGTAAGCGGGTAGCGCGGTGTGGCCCACACCGCATCCGCCCTGCTGGGAGCGCCATTGGTAAACGTGCTGAGTGAGCCACTCAGCGCCACCCATTATTAACGGTTAAGGATCAAACCTTCTATAAAATGATATTACACCGAATCGAAAAAGGTTTAAGTGGGTAGCGCGGTGTGGCCCACACCGCATCCGTCCCGCTGGGGGTGCCATTGGTAAACGTGCTGAGTGAGCCACTCAGCGCCACCCATTAATAACGGTTAAGGATCAAACCGGCTTTAAAATAATATTATACCTAATCAAAAAGATTTAAGCGGGTAGCGCGGTGTGGCCCACACCGCAACCGTCCTGCTGGGGGAGCCATTTGTAAACGTGCTGAGTGAGCCACTCAGCGCCACCCATTAAACACGGTTAAGGATCAAACCGTCTTTAAAAGAGTATTATACCAAATCGAAAAAGGTTTAAGCGGGTAGCGCGGTGTCGCCCACACCGCATCCGCCCCGCTGGGGGAGGCCATTTGTAAATGTGCTGAGTGGGCCACTCAGCGCCACCCATTATTAACGGTTAAGGATCAAACTGTCTTTAAAGTAGTATTATACCGAATCGAAAAAGGTGTAAGCGGGTAGCGCGGTGCGGCCCACACCGCATCCGCCTCGCTGGGGGCGCCATTGGTAAACGTGCTGAGTGAGCCACTCAGCGCCACCATTATTAACGGTCAAGGATCAAACCTTCTTTAAAATCTCTGGGCTTTGATGCGGTCTTGAACGATCTTGCTCATCCAAAAAACGGCACAGCCGGACCACGCGCACGGCGCACTCAAAGCTACGTTCTACTAGAGTCGCGCCTTGGGCGAATGAAGAATGACGAGCGCTGAATTCTGACCCCATCCGCATTTCGCTAATAGTCTCAATTAGCGAAATGCTTATGTTATGAGATTGATTCTCAAGGATTATTTTGTGGTTGATTTGTGACCAAGGCTGTCGTTCATAGTCCGCTGTCGGGTGCAGGTAGACTCGAACCACTAATCATCAATTAAAAAATAATATAATGAAACTTACTGTAATCTCGTTCATCGGAATCTCTGCGTCGGCTATTTTGCTGAACGCCGCCCTAAACATTGGCTTCGAAGACCTATCTTTTACGACAGGTAATTATGAAAACGGTGCAAATCTACCGGGTTCTGAGGCCGTCACTAATGATCCTTGGGGGGATGGCTCCGTGCCCAGCCAAGGGGTGAAGGATTCTTCCTTCTTCTCTGGGAGTGCGACCTTCTCAAATTCGCATACGAATGTGTATTCCGAAGCGGATGCGGGCGGCGTCGTTTTGTACGACTACTGGAGTGGTTGGGCTTATTCCAAGGATACGAATACGACCACACCCGGTTTCGCGAACCAGTATAGTGCGATCGCAGGCTCGGGAGCCGATGGTTCGGCCAACTATGGGATCGGTTATAATGATCTAAGCCTGTCGTTCGCAGGTGCCGTCGATTTCACCGGGCTCGGGATCGAAGTCAACAACACGACTTACGCCTATCTCAGTATGCGCGACGGCGATGGTTTTGCCAAAAAATTCGGCGATGATAGCGCGACCGAAGGCACGGTTGAAACAAACCAAGCGGACTGGTTCTTGCTTTCGGTCGAGGGCAAATTGTCAGGTGGCTCCACTGGGAGTGTCGATTTCTATCTGGCGGATTATCGCTTCGTCGACAGTGCACAAGACAACATCGTTAACGTATGGGAGTTCGTCGACCTGAGCGCACTGGGCTCGGTTGATGAGTTGAGTTTCAGCCTATCTTCTAGCGACAACGGAGCATTTGGCATGAACACGCCTTCCTACTTCGCGATTGATAATATTGGAGTCGTGCCGGAGCCGTCTGCTTACGCATTGATCGCCGGTTTGCTCACTCTCGGACTGGTTGGCTCGGCTCGTCGTCGCAGGTAGCCTTGATGAGAGCCCTTATCGTTGCTTTCCAAGCGGAGGTCGGCGGTTCTTAATATGAAGTATGTGAACCCATCCGAAAGTGTCGCGCTATGGAGCAGGCGTTTGTCGTAAGTCGATGATCCGGCATTTTGAGCGCACGCTCTTCGGCTGCGGGGTAATGGCCGTCGCTACGCTTGCGCCGGTGACTGGGAAAGCCGTGGAGCAATTGCCCGAATACGTCGTCCGCGCATGGCATTTCGAGAATGAGAATCTCGATATCCCCGCCGATGTCACTTTAATCGACCGCGAGGCGATCGACCGCTCCTTGGCCACCTCGGTTCCCGATCTTCTGGAGACCGAAGCCAATCTTTTCTTTTCGACTGTTTCCGGTGTGACCAACGTCTCCATGCGCGGATTTGGCGAGGGGAGCGGTCTGCGCAGCTTGATCTTGATCGATGGGCAGCCTCTCAATCCATCGGACATGGGGCGAATCAATTGGGAACAGATCCCGCTCGATTTGATCGAGAGTATTGAGGTGCTGCGGGGTGGCCACAACGTGCTCTACGGCGACAAGGCCTTGGCCGGTGTGATCAAAATCGAGACCCGCCGGACGGGCGAGGAACGCTTGGATTTAGAAGGTCGTATCGCCAGTTTCGGCACATCGCAAGCCTCAGTCAGTGGCGGATTCGGTGGTGATCTTTGGAGCGTTTCCGGAGGCGTCTTCAAGCATGAGTCAGATGGCTACCGTGAAAACTCGGCCAGCGAGACTCGTAATGGCTATCTTACTGTGGGACGGACTTTTCTTGAGGGTGATGACCTCGATATTCGTGTGGCGTTTGGAGAGTCTGAGCTGACTTATCCCGGTGGTTTGATTTATCAAGACTACCAATCTGACCCTCGAGCCTCGGGCAATCTAGGCGACGAAGGCAGCGAAAATCGCTATGCTACCTTGGCCGCACGCTGGGAAGGGCAGCGCGAATGGGGCAGTTGGGAAGTGCTTTCGGGCTACGATGTCAACGAAATCGATTGGACTTTTGGTGCAGGCTCTTATGGGAGTAACGATCAAGCTGGCTACAGTCTCAAACCGCGTGCCCGCTTCGAGTTTGCTAGCCTAGCGCTTGTCTCCGGCTTTGACCTGCTCTATGACACGCTTGATTTTACCAAATATCTAGACGAAGCCCGCACCCTGGTTCCTTCTGAGTCAGAACTCGCGGAGCGGCGGATCAGCCCGTATTTACTAGCTGAGCACGAGTGGTCGGATCGGCTCACTCTGAGCGCGGGCGCGCGCTACGAATGGGTGCGCTACGAAGTTGATTCTGTCACCTACGATCAGAGCCAGTTGCAAGACTTTATCCAAACGAACCGTGGGCCGCGCCCGAACCCAAACTATAAAACCCCGCCCGATATTTTACCGGATCAGTCTTTTACCGAAGTCATTCATCAAGAGGGGATGGCGGCGGAAGCTTCGCTCAACTACCGCCTCAATGATACCCTCAGCCTGTGGTTGGGCTACGACCGCGTCTACCGCTACCCCGTATTTGACGAGCGCGCATCCTATCAAGGTTTTGAACTTGCCGAAAACATCAGCCAAGACCTCGAAGCGGAGGTGGGCGATAGTTATGAGCTCGGCCTCAAATATGTGACTGGTTTACACGAGTTCTATACCACTGCATTTGTCTTGCTGATGAAAAACGAGATTATCTTTGATCCTGCTGTGGCGAGTGTAGGCTCCACGGCCAAAGGCTTGAATGTAAACCTCGGCCCCGTCCGACGTTTCGGCGGCGATGTCGCCTATCACTACACGGCCGAAGATTGGGGCTATTCCATACGACTCGCTTATGTGCAAACCGAGCAGCGAGCGGGCGTCGGTCGTGGCTATGAGGTGCCCCTTGTGCCCAAGCTCCACACTATCAGCCAAATTTGGTGGGAGCCGGTAGATTGGCTGCGCTTACGCTGGGTTCATCGCTATGTTGGCGAGCGCTTCGAAGGTGGAGACTTTACCAATCAGCTCCGCAAAATCGAAGCTTACCACCTTTTCGACGCGCAAGTTGAAGTGGATGCTTCGCCAAACTGTCGCGTATTCGTGAAGGTGGATAATGTTTTTGACCGCCTCTACGCAGAGAGCGCATTCTTCGGCAGTTATTATCCGGGCGATGGTCGCTCGATCAGCCTCGGAGTGAAATTAAATTTTTAATGCTTCAAATTTCTATGCGATACTTTGCTTTGTTTTTCTATCTTGTCTCATCAATCTCGCTGGGGGCGCAGGAACCAGCTTCCGACCCACCCATCTATCCCGGGCAAGACCGGACCTTTCCCTTCCACGGTGCCGCAGGTACCGCTGACACCAGTGCGATCTTCAAGAGCGACGCAGCTATCGTCGCTTGGGCGACCGGCTATCAAGACCTGCAGTATGGTGTCGGCGTGGCGGACAATTGGAAGACTCCAGCCAAAGCCCTCGGGGCTGCCGAAGGGCAGGCTTTCGAGATAGTCTGCTTAGGCCGCGGCGGGCAGATCACGCTGACCTTTGCCAATCCGATTACCAATGGCGACGGTGTCGATTTTGCCGTCTTTGAAAATAGTTTCAGCGATGGGTTTCTGGAACTGGCCTGGGTCGAGGTGTCGAGCGACGGAGTACATTTTGTGCGTTTCCCCAATATTTCCTACACTGAGGGGCCTGTGGGGCCGTTTGGAGCCGTGGTTGATCCGACAAAAATCCACGGTTTTGCTGGGAAGTACCGCGCTGGCTACGGCACACCCTTCGACCTCTCGGAGTTGCAACTGGCCTACGATGCGGCGATTGCCGATACAGACGTTTCGTTTACCGCCGCATACGAAGATTCGCTTGAAGCCAATTTCCCTTTTCTAGACCTCGCGGATATTCGCTACGTGAGGCTCATCGATGTCGTCGGTGATGGCACGGCAGGCGATGTCGATGGTAATGCCGTCGATGACTCAGATGTTGAGGGCGCTATCATTTACGATCCATTTCCAACGAGCGGCAGTCCTGGCTTCGACCTCGATGCGGTTGCAGTTTTAAATCAAATCGAGCCTAGCGGGATCGCTCAAGCAATCGATTTCCCTGAGCTCGGAAATCGACGACTCACCGATGGTGCCGTCCATTTGTCCGCCACCGCGACCAGCGCTTTGCCTCTTACTTACGTTGTGATGGAAGGCCCCGCTACGGTCTCTGGCACGACGCTGTCTCTGACCGGGCTTGGTCAAGTTATCGTCCAAGCCACGCAAGTCGGCGACGCTATATACGCACCCGCCGTTCCCGCGACTTTGAGCTTCTTCGTGGCCGACGAATTGCAGCATATCTTTATACTGCCCGCAGCTAATCAAACGCTCGACGCCTCAAATGTATTCGTCGATACAGTTTCCAGCAGCGGATTGCCCGTCAGCCTGTTTATCGATAGTGGGCCGCAGAATGCAGTTGTTACGGAGCTGACGCATTTATTCTCCAGTGGTTCTGTTGAAGGTTCGGTCACACTGCGAGCCAGTCAAACTGGTGGTGAGAGCGGTGGTCTGACTTACGCGCCAGCTGCAGATGTGCTGATCGTGTTTGAGATTGTCGCCGCTGGCTCAACTCAGGCACCACGAAGCTTCAGCCAGTGGCAGGCGGACAACAGCATCACTGGAATGCCAAGTTTTGACAGCGATCTCGATGGTGCCAGTGATCTTGAAGAATACGCTGCCGGGACAAACCCCAATAGCGTAGGCGAGCGCCCCAGCTATGGCTTTGAAGCGAGTGAATCGCCCAATTACTTTATCCTCTCATTGACGCTAGATGCGCGTGCTTTGATAGATTTCGATGTCGAGGCAACGGATGATCTATCAAACCCACTTGCTTGGGGGCAGGTCGTCCCGGAGATGATCTCTATTATCAATCAGCCTTCCTCTCGGACGATTCGTCTACGGGTGCCGAAGGGGGCGAGTGTGCGAAAGTTTTGGCGCTATGATTTCAATGCCAACTAATTTATCTAATGACTCAACAACGTGAAGTAATCATGAATGTGCTCGAAGGCGAGGGGAGACCTTTGACGCGCGACGATATCGTCCGACTCGGCCGTCGGCAGATCGCTCGCCTTGGCTCTGCGACGGTTGATCGAGCGATTCGAGATTTAGTCAGCAACTTCCAACTCATCGGAGTTGAGTTCCCCGGGCAGCCCAGGCGCTACGAACTACCCGCCGAGTCAGAGCATCCCCACTTTATCTGCCGCGAGTGCGAGCGGGTCTATGATCTACACATTAAAATGCAGCTACCCGAAATTAAAGCACCCAAAGGCTTCGAGATCTATGGTGGCGAAGTGATCTATTCAGGCAAGTGCCCCGATTGTCAGTGAGGCTGAGGCAAGCTCAGACACTACTTTTTGGATCATAGGTTTAACCCCATTTTTCGTTCCGTGAAACGCTTCGTCTACGAGCGGGTGGGGTGCTTCGTGGAACGGTTCGTCTACGAGCGGGTGGGGGGATTTGGCTGGAATTTTTATATTGTGCGGTTGACCCCATGTTTCGTTCCCGCTCGTTATCCATCGTGAACCCTTTGACCAGATACTCCTGCAATCGGGTATTTGCCCATTTGCGGAACTGGGAGCCCCTTCGCGAACGCACGCGAAAACCAACGGCCAAAATTGCTTCAAGATTATAGTGTTTGACCGCACGAGTGACTTGACGACTCCCTTCTAAACGAACTTGTAAGTAATCCTTACAAGGTGCCGCTGCATCGATTTCTTCATCCTCATAAAGTGCCTTCAAGTGTAAGGTCATATTTTGCGGTGTCGTATCAAACAGCTCAGCCATCAAAGCCTGCGAAAGCCAGATCGTCTCGTTCTCGAACCGACATTTAACGCGCGATTGTCCATCCTCAGTCGTGTAGAGGATGAATTCGCCGCTCGGTTGGTTGCTCTCGTTTTCAGGCATGATGATTGCGTATTTCTAAATCTTTATATTTTGCGTTCGATCCCTTGGGCGTGTCCCTAAGGGTTCGATGATCGCGGCTTCGAGTTGGGATTCGGTGAATTTCATTTCGTAGAATTAGCTTGATAAAAATGAGAAAGTGGACATTATTTAATTATAGGTTGATCACTGCGTAGCGGGGGTTGGCCTTTTTTCTTTGGGAAGAACGACGAGGCCGTAGCCATCGATTCGTCCGCTGGGACTGCGGCGCATTTTTGATTCTATGATGGTATAGTCCTCTTTGATCGTTTTTCCCAGCACCTTGCGTCCGATCGGCGTTACCACGAGATCTGCGAGTTGGATACCAGCAATATTTGCTTTTTTATCGCGAAGGATTAGCGACTGCATGCGACGCTCAATTTGAGTAGCTTGCATGAATCGAGTGCCTTGAACCTTTAGATTTAACCAAGCAATTTCCAATTGTCGATCGAGTGTGGAGCCGCGTTTTTCTGCGACAACTAATCCACCGCCTTCAACATCTCCAACCACCATACAGAAGCGCTCGACCAAAATATCCAGACTGAGCATGTAAGGATCGACGGCAGCCATACCGTAGCGCTGCAGGTGTTTTTCTTTTTTTATGACGCAAGCAATCACTTCGTATTCTAAGGATTGCATCAACGAGTTCAACTGCTTGTAGAAATTGGCTCTGAATGTCGGCTCTTTGAGAGCTTCAAAGCCATTGCGATTTCGGGTGATGTCAGCGGTGTGGAGGTGTATCGTATCATTGCCAAATTGGCTTTGCTTAAATGTATTGATCGCATCGGTAGCCGGGCCTTTTGCGTAGTCTAGGTCCATAACTACGCCGCCGAGCACGAAAAGCGGATACTGCGGGTCAATCACCGACAGATTATGGTCTCCACTCTCGTCTAAAAATAGAACTTTCATTAGTGCGTGTTTTTGTAGTCTAAATCTTTGCCCATGAATATCTTAAAGTATGTTTCCGAAGTAGATTTCGGAAACATGTTATCAATCTCACTCTCGGGAACGAATGTCGCGATTAGGCGGTAAGGTGCCTGCATGACACCGAATCGCGACAAAGTGTCGCGATTCTTGTCGCGATTGGTTATTTTTCCTCGTTTCGAGGACGGGAACCGCGCCATTTGGCGTGATTGATGGCGCGATCGTTGTCCGGATTTGGAAGCTTGAGCAATATTGCCAGTGTATCGAGCGCCTTTGGCGAACGATGAATGATGAGTGCTGAATTCTGAATGGAAATCAGTCATATTCTGTAAATTTTTAAATTCAGCATTCGAACCCAAGGGGTTCGCCTGCTCCGAGGAGTTCGATGATCGCGGCTTCGAGTTGGGCTTCGGCGAATTTCATTTCTTAATGCCTGTTGGAGATCTCAGTCAAACAACAGTCAAGCAAGTTAATGTATTTTAAGTTGTTGATTATTAGTGTTTAAGCTTTCGAGTGAGCCGTTTAATGTAATGACAGTCAAGTGGCAGTCAATGAATGATAGTAGGATTTTCTATCTGCCGCAGTGGTCCGGAAATTCCGGACCACTGAATTCGGTTCTACCTCTTTTTCTTCTAATTCTCCGGTATCAAAAATGTTGCCGGGGTGCTCTGTGATCGCCGGTCGTTTGACGCCAAATAGATCGGCTAGCCCACGTTGCGACATCCAGAAGTTTTCATCTTGGTAAACCACTTCGATCCGTTGCTCGCCGTCCGGTGTTTTGTAGAAAATGAGTTCGTTGGCGATTGTCTGTTTGTTTGAGTCTCCTGATTATTAAGCGGTTAACGGATGTTTCCGAAATGGATTCCGGGAACATCAGAGGTCCGAACTGCTAATTTATGTTTATACGGTTTCATTGTGCCTGGATCTTTACATTTTGCGTTCGACTCCTTCTGACTTCCTCCATCAGTGTTTCCGGACCCCATCAGTGTTTGCCCCATCAGTGTTTCGACTGCTCATCTAAGCTCCTTGATATTTTTTGAAGTTTTCCGCTTGCTCGAAGATCTCTTTGTAGACTTCGTCGCGGTCGATGGGGGGATAGTCGTTTTCGGCGAGTAGAATGATCAGGGCGACCTTCAGCTCGGCTTTGATGTCGGCTCGTTCGCTCCAGTCGGTGTATTGCGCTTTGTCGTCGACCACCTTTTTCACTTCTTTCGCTAGGTTGAGAAGTTTGTCCTCGGGGTAGTCGAAGTCGTATTTGTGCGCGAGTGCTTTGAGAATGTCGTAGAAGGACTTTTCCTCTAGATCGATGCCTAGCTCCGTAAAGGACTCCATCTCAGTTTTGAGGGCTCCGATCAGGTGGATGATCTCGTCGGAGAACCCTTCAAGCACCTCACTGCGCAGCACATCCTTTTCGTCGCGCTCGTTGTAGCGTTGCACCAGCGTCTGGAACTGCTTGCTGAAGTCCACGCCCTTGATGCGGTTCACCTTCTTAAAGTCATCGATGGCTTTCTTGAGCAGCTTTTGCAGCAGCTTGATTTTGGTGTTCGGCAGCTTGATCTTTTCGATCTTGGCCAGGTAGTCGTCCTTGAAGATGTCGATCTCGGTTGCGCCGTCTTCGCCGAGCTTAAAAATCTCTTCTACGCCATCGGCTTGCAGGGCGGCGGCGATCATGTCGCGCACCTTGGCATTCATCTGCGCGGTGTCGGGTGCTTCGCCCTTGGTGAGCTTGTGGACGATGGAGCGCACCGCTAAGTAGAAGTGGATCGTGTCGCGCTGTTGCTGCGTGAAGGCGTCGTTGCCGCTGCAGATATCGTAGGCGGCCTTCAGGCGTTTCACTAGCCCCATGAAGCGCTTTCTCGATCTTGTCGGTCAGTTGCGCGAACTCAGAGGCTTTGTTCAGGCAGTGCAATTGCTCGACGGGGGAGCCGCTAAAGTAGGGCGCGTCGTCGAACTTGTGAAACAGCCTGGCCAGTAGGTCGAGGTGGTCTTTCACCACGATGATCGATTGCTCTACCTCTTCGATGTTGGCGCTGTCGGTCTTCGAGTATTGCGCGAGCGCCATGTTCATCTGCTTCTTGATGCCGATGTAGTCCACCACCAGGCCCTTTTTCTTATTCTCAAATCTCCGGTTCACTCGGGAGATCGTCTGGATCAAATTGTGCCGCTGAATCGGCTTATCGATGTAGATGGTATCGAGGAAGGGCACATTAAAGCCGGTCAGCCACATATCCACTACAATCGCGATTTTGAAGTTCGACTTGGCGTTCTTGAACTGGCGGTCCAGCTCCTTGCGGTCGTCCTTGCTGCCGACCAGATCGTAAAGCGCCTTCGGGTCGTCCTTGCCGCGTGTCATCACCATCTTGATCTGCGCTTCGGGCTTGATCTCTTTTTCGTCTTTCTCGCTCATCTCAGCGCCATCGGCGCAGACTTTGACCACGGCCCATTCGGGGCGCAGCGCGATCACAGCTTTGTAAAAGTCGTAGGCGATCTCTCGCTTGCTGCTCACAAACATCGCCTTGCCGCAAACAGTCGAAGCTTTGCCGACGCGCGTCTCGTAGTGCTCCACGAAATCGGCAGCTAGGGCTGCGATGCGCTGCGGGTCGCCGAGGATGTGGCCCATGTTGGCATTGGCCTTCTTGCTCTCCTCGATGGCGTAGTCGCTGGCACCGAATTCGGCGCACTTGGCGTAATATTTTTCGATCTCCTCCAGCTTGCTGTTGTTGAGCAGCACCTTGGCGGCTCGGCCTTCGTAGACGATGCGCACGGTGATCTCGTCGGCCACCGACTCCGTCATGGTGTAGCTGTCCACCACCTCACCGAACACATCCAGCGTCGCGTCAATCGGCGTGCCAGTAAAGCCGACATAGGTGGCCTGGGGTAGGGAGTCGTGCAGATATTTGGCAAACCCGTAAGTGCGCTTCACGCCTTCCTCGGTCACGCGCAGCTTTTGATCCAGGTTCACCTGCGAGCGGTGCGCCTCATCCGAAATACAGATCACATTGCTGCGCTCGGTGAGTAGCTGCGTGTCTTCGGTAAACTTATGAATCGTGGTGAGCAGCACGCCGCCGCTCTTGCGCCCTTGCAACAGCTCGCGCAGATGATCGCGGCTCTCAACGCTCACCACACTCTGGTCGCCGACGTAGGCCTTGCCGTTGGTGAACAGCCCCGAGAGTTGATCGTCCAGATCCGTGCGGTCGGTGATCAGCACAATCGTCGGGCTCTTCAGCGCCACGCTCTTCATCAACAAGCGCGAGAGGAAAAGCATGGTGTAGCTCTTGCCGCACCCCGTTGCGCCAAAGTAGGTGCCACCCTTACCATCGCCCTCGGGCCGCATGTGCAGCAGGATGTTTTGGTAGAGTTTTTTAGCTGCGTAGTATTGCGGGTAGCGGCAAAGGATCTTTGTCTCCGTTCGGGAGACGTCTGGGAAATATATAAAGTTCCTAATGACGTCTGTCAGTGTTGTCGGATTAAACAGGCCGGCTATCATCGTATAGAGCGATGCGATCCCGTCGGCTTCTTTTTGGGAACTACCCTCATCCCCAGCCCTTCTCCCAGGGGGAGAAGGGAGTCGGCTAGTGATTTCTTTGAGTGCTGATTCTGGATTATCGAGAAAATGTTTATTATCGAAGCGTAGAACTTCGAAACCTTGAGAGCGGAGATAGGCTTCACGCTTCTTGTCCTTCTTCGCTTGAGTGGCTTCGGAGTGAACTTCTCCATCGAGTTCCACAACGAGGCTCAGGTCATTGCAGAAGAAATCAACGATGTAGGGACCAATTTGATGCTGTCGTCTGAACTTCAAGTCTGCTACCTGACGATTGCGCAGTAACTCCCACATTACCTCCTCAGCTGGTGTTTGCGTCTTTCTCAGTTCACTTGCCCGCTTCTTGAGTCCTGCATAATTGAAACCACCACGATAGTTTACTCCCTTCTCCCTCTGGGAGAGGGGCTGAGGGTGAGGGTTGTGTGATGCGACTCTCCAAGGATACCAAAACTCGTAATTAGCGAAGAAGCTCCCAACCCGCGAATTCGCCCCATCGGAAATCACACAAAAGGCATTGAATTTCAGAAGTTCAGGTATATCCCGTTTATAGCGCTTGGTGAGCTGAGTGTAGGCGTCGTGGATCGTCGCCTCTTCGCGGATCGCGCTCTTAAACTCGAACACCACAAGCGGCAGGCCGTTGATGTAGAGGATGCCGTCGGGGATGCGCTTCTCGCTGCCGACGATCGTAAGCTGTGTGACAATCTTGAAGATGTTCTTACCTGCATTGTAGGGCGCTTGCTCGTCTTCGCCGATCCGATCCACTTCGCCTGGCTCCGGGGTGCGGTAGGTGGGGAGGGCAGAGTAGTCGATGAGCTGGACAAAGAGGTCGCGCTTCGACCTCTTCATCCAGCCCTCATCCCCGCTTCTCCCAAAGGGAGAAGAGCCATCCTCTGATTCCCCTCTACCTTTGGGAGAGGGGCTAGGGGTGAGGGTGCGCTCTCGTTTCAAGATGAATCCATCTGAAACGAGGCGCATGATCGCCTTATTGCTCTCATAGAGATCGCCTGCGGGATACGCTTCCAGTTGGCGGAGGATTGTCTCGATCTCGCCGCGGGTAATCCCGTCCTCGGCGTATTGCTTGCTCAGGAAGGTTCGTAGGTCGTCTTTAATGAGGACGTCCTGCGGCTGCCGCCCTGCCTGTGCGTCGCACGCAGACAGGTCAATCGCTTCACCGAGCACATGCGGGTAGCCTTGTTCGCCCAGAAGCTCGATAATGGCGGTCTCTAATTTTTGTTCGGTGAATTTCATTTCATTACACAATTATCGTTTTTCCATATCGGCAGGCCACTGTATTTCGGAGAGCCGTTCTTTGATCGTGGTGAGCGTTTTCAGTATGGCCACTTCGTCGGGGAGTTGACCAAAGACTAAATTTGAAAATTCGCCTTGATACACGGGGCGCAATTCTGCCCAAACCTTTTCCAGATCGGAGAAAATGAGTGCCTCATTCGGGTGTTTTCCCAGCCATGAGTGATTGTTTTTGTAGCTGGTCGCATCGCTTTTCGCGGCAGAGAGGAGGAGAATTTCAAAGGCTTTTGAATCGAAGAATACCTTGATTTCTGTGTTTTGAAGAAGTTGATGCAGGTCGTAGGTATGACGGATCTTTAGCTTCAAATCTTGGAGTGCGTGCGCGCCGTAGCTGAAGCGAACCAAGCTCATGATTTTTTCGCAGAGCGTGCGCTCTGGTCGCAATGCCTGCACCACAAATGATTCCAGTCCGTATTCTGCGACGAGCGCCTGTTGATCCTGTTGCTGCATCATATCGGCGATGTAGCTGCTCACAGTCTTGGTGGTGAAGGGCTCGAAACTCCCGAGCCAGGTCGCTTCCACAACGATGAAGTTCCCCCTGATCTGTCCGGCGTGACCCTTGAACTCCCGTGGGTAGGTATGTGCTGTTTTTCGATTCATACCCATCCGGCGTGTCAGCCCCTCGATTTCGACTTCCGGGAGATGGTGGGAAACGGCCGAGCCGATTCGTTTGATTTTCTCTTTAAGCTGATTACCTGAGTCCGAGTCCGTGCGTACCACAACGAGGTCAATGTCTTCCGAGAAACGTTCGATTAGATTGAAGCATTTCGATAAGGCAGTGCCGCCTTTGAAAATAGTGTCCGCACCGATCGGATCTGAGAAAATCGCTTTGAGGGCGTAGGTGACCCAGTAGTCTTTCTCGATGTATATCTCGGGGATTTGCATCGACTCCGCAGTGGCTACGATTGCTTGGCGAAAGAGTCGCTTATTTTCGTGGAGCTTCATTCGATGTTCCATTCCTCGGTATTGGGAAGTGCTGCGGCAGCTCCCGGGAGTTTGTAGCGAGTGATCGGGTTGAGCGATTGCCTAAGCTTATCCGTATTCAGTTCGGGTGCGACCGCCGTCAGCAACGCACCGAGCAGCGCACGGGTGGACGGTGGGTATTTCATCCCCATCGCCATGAGGCTCTTTTGGTCCTTTTGGCTTCGTTGCGCGACTAAAGTTTTGAATCGCTCGCAGGCAGTGGCGACAGTGGTATCAGGGATCTTCTTTACGCATCGCAGGGCATCCAGAATTTGGAGTAGTGGAATATTCTCTCTAGTGATCGTATTCTTCTGCTTGATAAATGAAATCTTGTAGCGCCCTCGCTGGAAGGCGGGGCGCGTCTCATTTTTGCCGATTTGGATGGTGTGGCTCACCTGCGTGGACAGCCCAAGCTCGGGGTAGATACTCAACCCGCTTAAATAACCTTCTACTTTCCCCCGCTTCTCCAGCAGGTCTTTGACCGCTTGCTCTTGAGGTGGCGGAAGCTCACCGAAAGGGCTTTGTTCCGGCTTGTAAAATTTTCCCCGACTCAACTTCGCCAGCTTTCCCGCAGCAACCATCCGATTGAGCGCTTTAATCAGCGCCTCCTTGTGTCTCACTTCCTTGGAGAACTCAGTATAGGTGAAGATGTAGCCACGCGGCAGCCGATCAAGGCGTGCTGCTATGATATCCGTGGCATTCATGATCACACACTGATTATTTAGCTCTCGTTTTGTCCAGTAAATTAATTAAATTACTGGACAATAAAAGAGGGCTCACAGTTAGCTGAAAAGGCAATCCTTGATGAGAACTTCCTGCGGCTGACGCCCTGCCTGTGCGTCGCACGCAGACAGGTCAATCGCTTCACCGAGCACATGCGGGTAGCCCTCGGCTTCAAGGTCTTCGTCGCCCAGATCCGGAACTGCGTGGCTTGGTAGCTATTCACTCGGTAGCCGACCGAGATGATGGCATCTAGATTGTAGTGTTTGGTATCGTAGTTTTTGCCGTCTGCGGCAGTTATTCGGAATTTCCTAATAGCTGAATCGGAGTCGACTTCGCCCTGTGAGAAAATGTTTTTGAGATGCTCGTTGATCGTGGGTACGGAGACATCAAACAGCTGTGCCATCAGCCTTTGAGGGAGCCAGATGGTTGCGTCCTCGTAGCGCACTTCAAGCCCCTCTCCGCCAGACTGGGCGGAGAAAATAAGAAACTCAGCGGTTGAGTTGCTGATCTGTTTTTTCTCAGGTGTGGAATCGTCGCTCATTTGAATTTTGGGTTCGTGTGGAAGGTGAGGAAGCGGGGCGTTGAATTATGAATTGTGAGTGATGAATGCTGCATTTTTTTGGCGGTTTGGGTTGGATGCTGAGGTCAAACTTGTAAATCATCTTGAAGACTGCTCAAACTTCAAGCACCTCCCAGTGGCCGCCTTTACTACCGCCTTTACGCTTGAGTAGATTGGCTGCTTGTAACTTTTGTAGGTTGCGCTCGATCGAGCGTTCAGTGATGCCAATTATTTTGGCCATTTCCGGAATTGTTATGCGTGTATCGGATTGTATCAGTTCCAAAATTTTCCCCGACGTTTTTCCCGACGTTTTCCCCGACGTTTTCCCCGACGTTTCGGCTGTTCGGAGCAGGGTTGTCACAAATAAGCCTCCTTTGATTTCAAAGCGTGCAGACGGCTCTTTTTCTAATATGAGCGCAATACCACGGCCCCAAGACTCCACCAGCTTGATCCGTCGCAGTAGATCGGCGATCAGTGGATTGCAACGGCGCGATACCGTCCCGTTACGGAGGTCATTCAAGGTAATGCCTTCAATCAGTGTCCCAGGATTACGAATTTCTACACGATTTTTATAGATGGCTACCTGCACAGGGTCTGGATCGCGATAGTCGCGATGGCAGAAGGCATTGATCACTGCTTCGCGGATTGCTTCCGGGTGGATCTCGGGCACGTCGACGCGTTCCAGCCCTTGCACCTTCATGCCGATGTGGATGTTTTTGAGAATATAGTTCTGCGCTTCCTCGATTAGTTCGAGTAGGCCTCCTTTGGTGTTGTGCTGGTCTAGTATCGTGGCGCTAGTTGCGCTTGCAAATATGGCCGTGCGCAGCTCATAGGGCGGAGATATCTGAAAAAATACCGTAGCCGCATTGAGCAACTGTCCGTTGTCTAACAAGGAGAGATTTTGTAGAGCGGTTTCGGCTGTGCTCCACGTGAGTCCTGCTTTCTCAACAAAGATGCGTATGCCGTCTCGGTAGAGTCCATCAAGTTGTAGAGCGCTGGGTTCTGTATCCCAGCCGCGATGAGTCCGATTCTTTTCGAGAATCAGCCGTTCCAGCTCTGCAACCGAGAGTTTGCGGTCCGCATCGCTGACTCTCATGTAGGCGCGACCATAGGCAAAGTAGGGGCGGGCACCTCCCACAAAAGCGACTTTGAGGCAGAGCTTTCCCGCCAGCGTCTCCTGCGTGATCTGCGGGTAGATCCGCGGTTCAACATGCGTAGCGATCGCTTGCGAGAGGTCTCGAAGACTCTTTTCGCTGATCTGTAGCCCTACAGGTGTGCCGTCATTTTTAATTCCAAACCAGAGCTCTCCTTGTCCGTGCTTGTTCAAGATCGCAGCCAAGGAGATCAAGCCCTCTTTCTGTTCAGAGAGACTTTTCTTAAACTCGATGTGTTCGCTTTCGTTCATGGTGTTGTAGTTGAGTGCGATTCGTGGGCGGTGTCTAATCAATGTCGATCTTTAGATTTTGCGGTCGACCTCTTCTGGTTTCTTAGTTCTGAGAGCTCATTTTGTTTGAATGCGTGGACTGGTGCCCATCAGTATTACAGTGTGATTTGGTAGAAATCATGAAAACTTGGACTGACCCCATTTGCTTTCCAATGAAAACTTGGACTGACCCCATTTGCTTTCCATGTTTGCTTTTTTATCGCGAAGGATTAGCGACTGCATGCGACGCTCAATTTGAGTAGCTTGCATGAATCGAGTGCCTTGAACCTTTAGATTTAACCAAGCAATTTCCAATTGTCGATCGAGTGTGGAGCCGCGTTTTTCTGCGACAACTAATCCACCGCCTTCAACATCTCCAACCACCATACAGAAGCGCTCGACCAAAATATCCAGACTGAGCATGTAAGGATCGACGGCAGCCATACCGTAGCGCTGCGGGTCAATCACCGACAGATTGTGGTCTCCACTCTCGTCTAAAAAAAAGAACTTTCATTAGTGCGTGTTCCTGTAGTCTAAATGTTTGCCCATAAATATCTTAAAGTATGTTGCCGAAGTAGATTTCGGGAACATCTCATCAACCTCACTCTCGGGAACGAATGTCGCGATTAGGCGGTGTGGTGCCTGGATGATATCGAATCGCGACAAAGTGTCGTGATTCGTGTCGCGATCGCTGTTGATCGATTCGGCTGGATCTTTCTGCCAATTTCTGTGTGATGGCTAACAACTCATCCAGCCATGTGTGGACAGAGTTACGAAGCCGCCTTAAACGCGGCTTCAGCTGTTTTAAGAACCGCCGTTCGTCATCCATCACGAAGCCTTTGGTCACAAACTCCTTCAAGGTCTTCGTTGCCCAGATCCGAAATTGCGTGGCCTGATAGCTATTCACGCGGTAGCCGACGGCGATGATCGCATCGAGGCTGTAGTGGTCGACTTGGCGTCTAACTTCGCGAGTGCCCTCTAAACGAACTATTTCCATTTTGGAAACAGTTCCCGCTTCGCTCAGTTCCCCTGAATCAAAGATGTTTTTGAGATGTTTATTAATTGCCGGAATGCCGACGCCAAACAGCTCCGCCTGCGCACGTTGCGACATCCAGAAGTTTTCATCCAGATACACCACTTCGATCCGTTGCTCGCCGTCCGGTGTTTTGTAGAAAATGAGTTCGTTGGCCATTGTGTCTGAGTCTCCTGATTATTAAGGGGTTAACGGATGTTCCCGAAATGAATTTCGGGAACATTAGAGGTCCGAACTGTTAATTTGTGTTTATATGGTTTCATCGTGCCTGAATCTTTATATTTTGCGTTCGACCCCTTCTGATTTTCCAGTCGCCCTAGATGAAAGTAGGTTTTGTAGGTAGCTGACTTTATCGAAGTCTGATTCTAGAAATTGTATGCTCATAGTAATTGTCTTAGTAGACTGTCCCTTGTCCGCTGATGCGCACCGCCAGAAGCCTGTCGCAGAGTTAGGTGAAGCTCAGAAAAGGTGTCAGGAATTACACTTGTCCAAGTTTTCTTGCATTTAGTCGCGCTCTGAGGCGGTGAGTGACTCCATCGCTTAATCCGGGGTTCTAGCAGCATTGAGCTTTTTGAGTAAAGATAACACTTCGGCCTGAACCTTTGAATATTCCTCCAGTTTGGAGTCACTATGATTTACTCCCTTGTGGGGATTCTTATCGAGAAATGCCAACGGATGCTGATGCAGCTCCTCGATTGCTTGAATCAGGTATTTCGATTCCAATGAAGTTGTAGTGTGTTGCCTACCCTCCAACTCTTGTAAAAACGATGGCAAGCTCGCTGAAATTACTTTCTTGTAAGCATACTCCTCGAGCAGTCGGCCGTTCTTGGTGTATTGCTTCGCACAGAATACAGCGGCGGTAACCAATAGGCCGACTATCGACAGCCGACCAAGAACCTGATGCCACGCGTCGTTTTGAAACGTCATCAGGGTTTCGTTACTGAATTTGACCTCGCCAGCCATCAAGGCGAGAGCAAGGATCAACGCCAGCACGACAAACACGCCACTCCCCACAAGCCAATATCCAATAAAGTTCGTCACCTTTATTTTCGGAATTTTCCAAAGGAGTTTTTTATCTGAGAGCGTAAATCCGAATCGTGGCCGCAGGCTCTCGGCTTTAGCTTGAAACTCGCTACTAAGTCCAATCGCTGTGTTCAAATTGAGTGCCTTCCTCGCATCGTCAATCATTTCTGACAGCTCAGCCTGCCTCTTGTTGTTGAGGGTTTCTAACTTCTCCAAGGTCTCGGCGTGAGCGGTGGTGTTTGCTTTGAGGTCTTCGAGGTCTTTCTCTCGCGACGCGATTTTCTCTGTGAAAGCGTCAATTGTTGCGCGTTTGGCCTCAACTGTCGCGGTCTCCGATTCGGCCTTACTCTTATGGGTTACTATTTCGGTGGCGTCCTGATCGGCTTTCGTTTTAATGGCTTCCAGTTGACCGATTTCCTTCTTGAGCTCCTCAAGCTTCTCCCTGGTCTCCAAAACTTGACTCTGAAGAACGTCTGCTTGGCTGGAAATCTGGTCTTTTCTAGAAATGATTTCCTGCAGGTCGGCGACCGCTTCCTCGCAACTTTGGATCTGCTCAGTCTCTGTCTGATTCCTGTTTCGAATCCAATAAGATCGGACCAACGGTCTGAGAACATTAAGTGGAGCAGCGATCTGAGGTATCTGATTGGGAATACAGACGACTAGTTGCGACAGTGACGAATGAAGCTGATCAATCTCCGGTGGCGTGAAATATAAAATGAGATGGTTGCTCCGCGTTAGTCTCTTGATATCGCTGATGACTAACCTCAAGGCCTCCTTGAGCTCTCTGCCGTCCATGAATCCTGATTGCGGATTCGATGGTAACTCAGAATCAACTTCGTTGATCTTCTCCTCAAGCTCGGGAAGCAGATCGGCTATTTGCTGTATTTTAGGATTCATTGTGGCTTATTGGTCGTTATCCGTCGGGGCGAAGGCTTCTTTGAGGACGGCTTGGAGGAGGTCGGCGGCGTGGGTGCGGGAGGAAGCGATCTCGGCTTCGAGTTCGCGGCAGGTGGCCATGAGGGCCTCGACGCGGGCGACGATGGCGGCTTGCTCGGCGAGGGGTGGGAGGGGGATAACGAATTGGTGCAGTGCTTTGCCTGTGAAGTGTTTTATCCCAGCTCCCGTGAAGTAGTCGGCGAGGAAACCAGCTTGATCAGCAAGTTTGAGATAATGAACAAAAAGCTCGGAATCAAATGCGCTTTCAATGAAGCGAACTCGGTGCAGTGCTTTCTGAAACATGATCCGCTCATCTTGCCGCCAAATAGCCGCCTGCCCTGGGTAGCCACCCTCGCAAATCACGATATCCCCATTCTCTACAGAGTATTTCTCACGTTCGTGCTCCTCAAAAGGCATCTCCTTGAGATCCGATAAATTCAGTTTGAACCACTGAACATTTAGATTCCGCAGGTAGGGCATCATTTGCCCCTTGTTTTTTCCCTTATCCAGCATCTTGCCTAATGAGTGAATTGCGATTGCCCCCAACCGGCACCATTCCCAGCCCGCCGGAATCTCGAAGGGTATATCTTCGGGGGTGATTTCGGGGAGTGGTTTTTCTTTGCGGACTTTCTTTTCGGCGATGAGGTGGGCTTTTTCGGCTTGGATGCGTTGGAGGAGTTCGCTGGCGGGTTCGACGTCCGGGTTCGCGGCGCGCCAGTCGGCAGTTAGCTTGCCCTGAATCGCCTCCTGCAGGATGGCTTGCTTGAGCTTGCCGAGGAGGTTTTGCTGGTGGGTAATTTCACGCTTAAGCCCCATCTCCTCCATGGTTTGGAGTTTGTTAACAAAATCTCGTTGCGCTCCCAGATCAAGGTCAGGCAAATCAACCTGAGCCAACAGATTTTTCGGAGTTAGATATTTTCGATTCGTCGTTCCAGAGGAAAGCTTCGTTATGTGGTCAGCGAACGCGGGAATCCTAAAAAGAGTTTCCAAAAAAGTCGGATCGACTTTTTCCATGTCAATATCAGCGAGTGCCATATTCCCTGACGCTAGGGTTCCTGCGTGGCTGGAATGGGTTACGCCGAACGCTCCATTCTTGGTGTCTACTTTGCACCACATTAGTTGGTTGGATTCGATGACCTGATACTTACGCATCGTAAGCTCTTGCCCGAGAACACTACGTCTAACAATCACGCCTTTGCCGTAGTTTTGGATACCTGAGATTTCGTAAGACTTGTCGTCTTCAATCTCGATGGTGTTCTTGCTTCTCAGCTTCATTGCGTCGCCAAGTTTCATTCGTGGAGAAGTGTTCTGATTTTTGAAATCATCTTGGATGTTTTCTCTTGAGATTTATCAAGCGCGTCCAGTACTGCATCGACAGACATAGCCTCTTCCTCCTCCTCCCGATGTGGATTTTTCACATCCAAATCGAAGCCCTTCTTCAAATTTTCGATCTTCACCTTCCAAGCGACATCGTTCTCTTCGCGCTTCTCCCACCAATCGATCATGGAGGCGAATTCGTTGAACTGAATCGCCTTGGTCTTGGAGTAGCTTTTCTGGCCTTCGGGGAGGCGGTGCTCGTAATACCAGATTTCCTTGGTGGGGGTGCCTTTCTGGAAAAAGAGCAGGTTGGTCGAAACGGTGGCGGGGTGGAAGGTGGACTGCGGGAGGCGGACGATGGTGTGGAGGTTGCAGTCGGTGAGGAGTTTCTCGCGGATGCGCTCTTTGTAACCGTCGCCGGTGATGCAGCCGTCGGGCAGGACGATGGCACAGCGGCCGCCGGGCTTGAGCAGCTGGATCATGAGGATGACGAAGAGGTCGGCGGATTCCCGGCAGCGGAAGGAGGCGGGGAAGTTGGTCTCGACACCGTCGGCGATGCCCGCGCCGAAAGGCGGATTGGCGAGGATGCAATCGACCTGCTGCTTGGGGCCGATGCCGTTGTATTCGATCTTGAGGCTGTCCCGGTAATGGTAGTCCGGCACGTCGATGCCGTGGAGAATGAGATTGGTGAGACCGAGGACGTAGGCGACGGGTTTGTATTCCCAGCCGGTGATGGATTTCTGGAGAATGGCTTCGTCGTCGAGGGTGTGGACTTCGTGGTCGCGGATGTGGTCGATGGCGCAGGTGAGAAAGCCGCCGGTGCCCGCGGCGGGGTCGAGGACTTTTTCGCCGAGCTTAGGCGCGGTCATCTGCGTCATGAGTTGGGTGATGGCGCGGGGGGTGTAGTATTCGCCCTTGTTGCCAGCATCGCGCAGCTCGATGAGGATGGATTCGTAAATGGTGCCGAAGATGTGGCGGTCTTCGGAGTTGTTGAAGTCGAAGCCGTTGAGCTGGTTGATGACCTTGCGCATGGCGAAGCCGGACTTCATGTAGTTGTTCAATCCATCGAAGACCTCACGGACGATGGCGGCGCGCTGCGGGGCTTTGGTCGATTGCAGCACCTTGAGGTGAGCGAAGAGGCCGTCCGTGGGGTGGTCGATAAAGGCGAGCAGATCGTCACCGGTGATACCCTCGGGATCGGTCGCCCAGGTGCGCCATTGAAACTTTGCGGGGATGACGGTAATGTAGCCTTCCCGGATGAGTTCGAGTTCCTGATCCTTCTCGTCGAGGATTTTGAGGAAGAGCATCCAGCCGAGCTGTTCGAGGCGCTGGGCATCGCCAGAGATTCCCTGGTCTTCGTTCCGCATGATGTTGCGGACGTTTTTTACAATGGAGGAGATATTAGGCATGAAAGTGGGACAGATTGGCGCGGTTTTGGCAGGTAGCGAAAATGAGAGAAAGTAAGGGGAATTGACGAGATTGCTGTAAGTTGTTGATCATTAGCCGTTTAATTTTCAAAGGTCTTGTGGAATTGGGCTCAAATGCAAATGAGGGAAAATGAAGGAAAGTAAAAATGACTAAGTTGCCCAGTGTGGCAGATAACGGGCAAATTTCATGGATTGGTTGGTCTCCGCAGGCACAATGAGTTCTTTCTTTTTTGCTACGGTGAAAATTTTGCTGATGGTCGCGCTTTTTTCAATGGGAAGCCCGAAGCGTTCCCGCAGGCTTTCATTGGTCATGTAGTCGTGCATGAGGTAGCGCAAGCAGGCATGGAGATAGCAGGCATGCACGCGTTCGGTGCCGGTCATGGCCTCGAAGCTTTTGTGTGCAAAGAGGACGGCGCGGGTGTGCTGCGGCGTGGTCTCGAAAATGGGGGCGGGAAGCTGGAAGAGCTCGGTCTGATGGACGACCTTATCGATGCCAGAGCCTCGTTCTTCACAAATGCCGACTCGCCGCATCAGGGAGGCGAGTGCTTCGTTGCGGGATTTGGGCGGTGAGTCGAGGAAGCGGTCGGTCTCGATGAGTGGAATGCCGGGGTTGGTGATTTCAAGACGGCTATCGAAGATCTCGATCATCGGGCCGGTGCCTGTTTGGAAAAAGTCCTGGTGAATGAGGGCGTTGGCGACGAGCTCTCGAATCGAGATTTCAGGGAACATGGGAACGTCCTTGCGAAGAGCGGTGCCCAGCACTTCGTTGTGCGGGATGCGGGCGTTGATGAAGCCGATCAGCCCTTCAAATCCAGTCGCATAGCCTCGATTACCGATCTGTTCGTGAAGCGTCTCAACGCGATTATTCCCTTTGTAGTGGATGACGCGCAGTGCCTTGCGACTGAGTGCTGGAAAGGCCGAGAGTTCCTTTGCAAAGAGAAGGGCGCCGAGGTTGAGAATGTCCCACGAACCGGCGGGACTCGGGGCGATGAGATTTTCCTTTTGCAAGCGCTCGATGATGTGGTCTCGGTTTGTCGGAAGATCCAGCCCCATGAGGTCGAAGTAGCCCGGGTAGTCGAGGAGGCGGACGACTTCTTCTGCAGAAAGATTCTCTTTGGCTGCAAGTTGCTCGAATGGCGTTTGCTCGAAAACGCGCCACAGATTTCGTTCACGCTCGGGATGGTCTTTGAGCTTCTTGGTGTAAGTGCCGACGCGAATGTATTCGGTGCCTTTGAATTGAACTGGCGATTGGTTGGCGCGGGGCACTTCGAGCAGCACGACAGGCTTCCCTTCAATACTGAGCAAGTTGAATGAGAAATCGATTTTTGGATTAAGGGAACGTAGTAGCCAGTTTTCGAGTTCCTCGTTGCCGATTTTCTGCGATGCGGGGTCAAACGAAGTTCCAAGAAGCTCGTGAGATTCATCTTCAATTCCCCAGATGAGATACGCGCTCGTCTTTCCTTCAAGTGCTGCGGCATTGGCGAGTGCAGAAAGACGCTCACCGATCATGTCAGGATCAGCATTGTTGTGCTTGAACTCAAGCCACTCGGTTTCACGCGGGAGCTTGCGAAGCTCTTCGACGAGGCTTTTTAGGTAAGTATCCTGTGGATTGGGCATGATTCAGTGATCACTTAAGCGACTTCGTAAAGGTGGGTGGTGAGCTCCTTGATAGCTCGGTCGTAGGCAGGCTTGCCGCCGAAGGCGCGAACAATCTCGGGCGCGGTGCCGAGGCGTTTGATGGGATCAAGGGTGATGATGGCGGGGTTCTCGAGGTCGAGAAGGCCGTCGGCAGCATATTTATTAAGGAGGCTATCGAGAACGGTGCGGGCGAGTTCGCCATACTTGGTGAAGTAGTTGCGCTTCTTCACGTTCTCGGCGCGTTCCCTTCGCGTGAGTGGCTTCTGCTCGAAGGCGACGTGGCAGATGAGGTCGAATGGATCGAAGTCAGAGCCGACTTCGTCCTTCAATGCGGCGAAGATGACTCCGTGGTTTTCAAGTTCCTCGACGATGGCGCGTTTCTTATCGGCTTCCTTCCATGAGGTGAGGAATGAATCGAGTGAGGTATAGTTGGTCAGGACACTCTTGCGGGTGTAGTCGCGGAGGCTCTCGGTGATGATCTTGCCATCGCCGCCCATGTATTGGACGCGCTCCTTGATGATGGTGACTTCGACGCCGTTGACGGTAACCTTGCGGCGTTTCCCGTATTCGGCGGGATCTTCGTTGAGCGTGATATCCGGGGTCTCTGGGTCTGGGAAATCGATATCGTCGCCGGTGAGATCATCGGTGATCGTGGTGTCGTCGCTTTCCTCGTCTGTGCCGGAGATGTCGTCTTCTTCGCTGGCTTCCTTCACGCGGACGGGATCGCCGTCGAAGTCCTTGTCAGCGAAGAGCGCGGTGACATTTCGGAAATCCATGATGGTGAAGTAGTGCTTCCCGTAGTCTTCGTTGATGCGGGTGCCGCGTCCGATGATCTGCTTGAACTCGGTCATGGAGCCGATGTTCGAGTCGAGGACGATGAGTTTACAGGTCTGGGCATCCACACCGGTTGTCATGAGCTTCGAGGTGGTCGCGATGACTGGGTAACGCTCGGAGGGGTTGATGAAGGCATCGAGTTGATCTTTCCCTTCCTTGTTGTCTCCCGTGATCTGCATCACGTATTTGCTGTTCGTGGAGACGAGGTCGGCGTTGGCGTTGGCCAGTGCCTTGCGCATGCCTTCGGCGTGCTCGATATCGACACAGAAGACGATGGTCTTGGAGAAACGATCGCTCCCCTTGAGGAACTCGGTGATCTTTTGTGCGACGAGTTGGCGGCGCTCTTCGACCACGAGGTGTTTGTCGAAATCGGTGCGGTTGTAGATGCGGTCTTCGACTTCCTGACCGTCCTTGTCCTTGAAACCCTTTGGTGGGCGCCAGCCTTCGGCGTCAATGTCCAGAGTGACTTTGATGACCTTGTAGGGGGCGAGGAATCCATCATCGATGCCTTGCTTGAGTGAGTAGGTGTAGAGCGGATCGCCGAAATACTCGGAGCTGGAGACTTCCTTGGTTTCCTTGGGGGTGGCGGTCAGGCCGATGTGGGTGGCTCCTTTGAAGTAGTTGAGAATATCCCGCCACTTGCTGTCCTCGCGGGCGCTGCCCCGATGGCACTCGTCGACGATGACGAGATCGAAGAAGTCCGGGCTGAATTGTTTGTAAGCGTCATTGTCCGGGTTCTTGTTGTCGGAGAGGCCTTGGTAGAGCGCCAGGTAGATGTTGTAGGCGGTGTCGATCTGCTTGTGCTTGATGACGGTCATGGCGTCCTTGAAGTGGCGGAAGTCGCCTCGGACGGTTTGGTCGATGAGCGAGGTACGGTCGGCGAGAAAGAGGATGCGCTTTTTGATCCCGCTTTTCCAGAGGCGGTAGATGATCTGGAAAGCGGTGTAGGTTTTACCCGTCCCGGTCGCCATGACGAGGATGTGGCGGTTGTCACCTTCGTTTTTGGCAATGGCTTCAATGGTGCGGTTGATCGCGATCTGTTGGTAGTAGCGAGGTGAGCGTCCTGAGCCGTCAGCGAAGTATTCTTGCGAGACAATCGGCGCTGCTGCCTCGGAGATTCCTTTGTAGGCTTTGTATTTTCCCCAGAGGGCTTCGGGTGATGGGAATGAATCGAGGTCTAGCTCTGATTCGATATCGCCGGACGTGACGGTTTGGTCGTGGAAGATGAATCCGTCGCCGTTGCTGCTGAAGACAAAGGGGATATCTAGGGTTTCGGCATAGCCTAGTGCCTGCTGGACGCCTGCCCCAACCGTGTGGTTGTTGTCCTTTGCCTCTATAACGGCGATGGGGATGTTAGGCTTGTAGTAGAGGATGTAGTCAGCGCGCTTTTGAGCTCCTCGGGTGTGAAGTTTTCCCCGCACATAGATCCGGCCGTCGGTGAAGCCGACTTCTTCACGAACCTGAGTGTCGATGTCCCATCCTGCTTTCTTGATGCTGGGATTGATGAACTTCGTGCAGATGTCACGTTCGCTGAGGTCTTTTTTGTTCATGCGGCGAGGCTGTTGGGGCGGGCGAGTTGGCAGTGGACGAGTTCGTCGGGTCCGCGCCAGTCCTTCAGGTTGAAGGGCGGGTTGGCCATGATGTAGTCGGCCTTGAGATCGGTGTGCTGGTCTTTGAAAAAGGTGTCGGCAGGGACATCGCCGAGGTTGGCGGAGAGGCCGCGCACGGCGAGATTCATCTTGGCCAGCTTGTAGGTGGTGTTGGTCATCTCTTGCCCATAGACGGAGATGTCTTTGGTGTTGCCGTGGTGGCTCTCGACGAACTTGAGCGACTGCACGAACATGCCGCCCGAGCCGCAGCAGGGGTCGTAGATCTTGCCCTTGTAGGGCTCGATCATTTCGGCGATCAGCTGGACCACGCACTTGGGCGTGTAGAACTCGCCCCCTAGCTTGCCTTCGGAAGCGGCGAACTTGCCGAGGAAATATTCGTAGACGCGGCCCACGACGTCCTCCTGCATTCCGTTCGACGGCCTGCCTGCCGGCAGGCAGGTGTCGATGTTGTTGATGGCGTCGATGAGGGCGGCGAGCTTGCTGACGTCGATATGGAGGCGTGAAAAGTAGTTGTCGGGCAGGGCACCTTTGAGGGAGGCGTTGCTCTTCTCGACCAGGGCGAGCGCGGTATCGATCTTGAGCGCGAGGTCGTCTTGCTTGGCATGGTCGGAAATGTAGGACCAGCGAGCGGTCTCCGGCAGGTAGAAGACGTTCTGCATGGTGTAGAACTCCACCATGTCGGTGTATTGCTCCTTACCCTCGGCGACCAGCTCCGTGCGGCGCTCCTCGAACTTGTCGGAGACGAACTTGAGGAAGATCAGCGAGAGGACGACATGCTTATATTCGGAGGACTCGACCGAGCCCCGCAGCCTAGTCGCCGTATCCCAAAGGGACTCTTCAAAGGATTTGGATTTCTTGGCAGCGCCGGTTTTTTTAGCAGGCATGTGTTTGGGAAAAAACTGAAAATTTGGAAAACAGGAACAACTGAAAAGGCTTTATCTTAGCGGTCCGGCCCGGACGGTGGAATTGCCGATCAGGTGTATTATTCAGAAGAAATACGTTTGTCTGGGACGTGGAAAGTAAAAACGGTGGTGTGGGATGTTTGGAGGGCTGTGTCTGGCTCACTACAGCAGCGTCGAGGGGACTTATGGTTGAGTCCACTTGGATCCACCGCTGGCAGCTAAAGTGGCCGAGCCCAGTTCCCTGATGACCGCAAGCTCTGGGAAAGCGGCGAGAGGCCGCTTCGATTGATTTTTGCGCGAGTTGGGGCACAAAAAAGCCTCCTCAAGGGTTGCTTGAGGAGGCTTAAATCTCTGATTATCAATAAAATACCTAGACCGTGGGTCGAACCCGGACATCCTAAGATACAAGATTTTGAGTCTAGCGCGTCTGCCAATTCCGCCATCTGGGCGGAATTTACTATCAGGCAATAGAATAGCCTCGCTCGGTGCTAGGGGCATGTGGAAACGCATTTTTTGAGAGGTAGGAACCGATGCCCGTTCGAGCGTGCGGTTTATTGAAGAAATCAGTCCAGAAGCCGAAATTGAGCTCCGCAATGATGCGTCCCGGGCTGTGAGTTTTATGGAGCCTGCTCAAAGTGCTTTTTGCTTCCGTCACTTTTTCCTCTTGCCAGTCAGTCAGCCGTGCTGGCTGTGAGTCATACCAAGCATCAGTTCCACAACGAACCGTTAGCTCGCGGTGCACCGCATTACGCAGGGCAATTTCTGAGAATTGCAGCGCTGAGTAGAGTGCCTCACTCAGCGCCATATTCAGTAAATATCGCGCTAGAGTGGTCTTTTCGTCTACTCCATCTCGCCTGTATGCGTCAATGCGCTCGGTGTGGAGAATTCCTTCGATTTCTTGGAAAAAAGTCGGATTCATAGGCATACTCCTCTAATGCGAGTTAAACTAATTTGTTTACAAAAATTTTGACTGAACCCGCTTGTGAGTGCAGGTTTCCTAGGTTGACCCTAGGATCCCTTCCTTGACCGCTTGCAGTTGAGAGGCCCTGGGGTTTCTTTTTGCCCAGATTGCGCGCTTGCGGCCTGCCTGTGCGTCGCACGCAGACAGGCGAAGGGTGAAGTTTGAAGGGTGAAGTTTGAAGGGTTCATTTAGCACCTCCTAGTTTTTGGAGCATTTCGAGTGCGCCGGTTTCAAATTTGGAAAAGGCGAACCATTTTTTACCGACATCTTTGAGGGACGCTCCGATATAGTAAATCTCTCCCCAGATTAGGATGCGGCTGTTGTTGGCTTTGCGAATGAGGCTCGAAACAAAGCTGTGGGCATCATGCACTTGCCCGTTATAAAAAATGCCTTGGCTGGGGGGCTCGGCGGACTCTTTCATTTGCCCATACAGCGTGTCCGAGAGTTCGGTCATCTTGGTTTCGAAGGGGATGCCGTCGTCCTCGACGGCAGCAGCTCCGACGTAGCGGCCTGGCGCTCGGCGGCTTTGGCTTTTTCCATCCTTGAATAAAGGTTTCAACCTTGTTGCTGCTTGTTTCGAGGTCGTTAGGCGTCGGCTCGGAAAGTGCTTAGCCGGTGGTGAGAGGGCAAGTCAGGAAACAAATTCTGAGAATGCCTGAATGTTTGATGCTCTTTGCTTCGGTGGTAGCGCTCTAGGATGGTCTCGGTCACGGCGCACTTGGCGAGTGGCAAAGTAGCGGGTGCTGGAAGCTCGCTTGTTTTCTTCGAAAGACGAGTGCTACGGGAGCTGTCAGCTCCGGCTACTTATGGGTTCCTTCGGATGTAGCGGCGGATTGCCTGTATAAGGCTTAAAGGAGTGGGCGGGCAGTGTCATGAGCTGTATGAGTTTCGGGTGGACGAAGAGCTTTTCTTTACCCGCGCTTTGCTCGTGGAGCACGCCGATTTCACAGAGTTGCTTGAGATAGACGGATGCGGTTTGGCGTTTGGCAATGTCGCGTTCCACTAGATTTTGAATGCGGCAATAGGGTTGCTCAAAAATGAGTTCGAGGAGTTCGTGTGAATAGATTTTGGGCAGTCGATGACGTAGGGTGTCGCGGGTGTGCGCGAAGAGTTCGCGAGCGGCGGTGATCTTTTCCAGTGTCCAGGTGGCGGTTTGAGCAACGGCTGCGAGCATATAGCAGATCCAGTCTTCCCAGGCCTGGTCGGAGGTGACGGCTAATAGGGTGCGATAGTAGTCGGATTTGTTTTGTAGAATGTAACGACTGAGGTAGAGGATCGGGAGCGAGAGTAGTTTCTGCTCAATGAGATAGAGTAGGTTGAGGATACGGCCGGTGCGCCCGTTGCCATCGTCAAAGGGGTGGATGGCCTCGAACTGGTAGTGTGCCACTGCCATTTTGATCAAAGGGTCGAAGGTATCATCGGCGTGAATGAACTGCTCCCAGTTGGCGAGGTGATCGCGCAAGGTGGTCTCGCCTTCGGGCGGGGTGTAGCTGATCTGGCCAGTGGCTTGATTGCCGAGAGCGATGCCCGACCCTTGCCGGATGTGCATCGGGCGTCCTTTGATGGTGCTGCACACTTCGACCATAGTGTTGGTCGTCAAGGGACGTTTGCTGAGTGCTCGAAAGCCTTGATTGAGCGCAGTGCGGTAGCGGAGTGCTTCTTTGGTGGGACCGTCGGCATGGGAGTCCTCGGCTGCGTGCCGAAAAAGCTGATCCGTTGTAGTTACAATGTTTTCAATCTCAGAACTGTCTTTCGCTTCGAGTAGCGGTAGGAGATTGATTAAGATGGATTGATTCGGGAGTAACTCGCCCGCTTGCTTAAGGGCGGCGAGCGCGGCGCGTGCAGCGATACAGGCTTTGAGCGTGCGGACACTCTCAATTTCTACTCGTGGGGGAAGTGGAGGGAGCTGGTTGTAGGGCTGGTCTGGATTCCAAGTCATGTTTATTTGGTTCTATATATTAAACACGTCAGACGTTTATGTCGATCGTATCGACATGCAAGTTTAATATGTCGATTTAAGCCTTTAATTTAGACATGTTAGTAGCTTGGCCTTGGGTATTCGTGGTCGAAAGCGGTTCCCACTTCCGCTACGCACGAGAGGAGAAGCTTCTTAATGAGAGACCAGCCGTCGCTGCGTATTTGCTTAGCAGCAGATGGATGTGCTCTAGCGCATCCACAGCAACTTAAGCTTCAGCTTTTCAACAAAACGCACATTCATTCAACTGTCAAATAGGCCATGTTTAGAAATCCTATCACTTTCGATGTCATGGTATAGGTTCATCATTTTGAAAGTCCTCCCCCACCAGGTACTCCCTATGTCGAAGTTACGCCTATTCATCTTTTCCGTATTTGCGCTTTCGCTTGTTACGCTCTCTGGGCGTTCGGTCGATATCGTGCTGCCAGATCTTGCCCTCACCGAGGGGCAAACCGCTTGGATCGCCCTCGATGTGGGTGCTGGGTTCGGCTCCACCGCGATTCAAGTCGATGCGGAGCGCCGCGCCTTTGTCGCTTTTCAAGCGGACTTGCTGATCCACGTTAACCAAGCGGGCATCTTAGAATCGCGCCAGTATCGCGACTATCAATGGCAGCCGCAGCCACTCGACGGTATGCGCATCAGCTTCGAGTCCGAGCGGACCCAGCTCAAATTGCCTGCTAGCCGCGAGATCGATGCCGTGCGTGCGCTGCAGTGGTTCACAGTTTCCGAAGAGGGCGAGCTTGCGCCCAACAAAAAATACATCAGCCGCAAGGATGCCGAAGTGTATCTGCCCTTTTATTACACGCCGAGTGCTTCAGGCACTTTAGAGATGCGCGGGCGCTATGGCGATCCCGACGCGCGCCCTCGCATCTACCAAATGCTGCCGCGCCTCTTCGGCAACGAAAACGAGACGCGCAAGATCAACGGCACACTCCTCGAAAACGGCACCGGCAAATTCAGCGACCTCAGCGATCGCATCCTCGCCGGCCTGCAAGCCGATGGCTACAGTCACATCTGGATCACTGGCCTGCTGCAACAAGCCACCTCCACCGATTATAGCGAAGCCGGGCAAGCCGCCGACGATCCCGACCTGCTCAAAGGCATCGCCGGTAGCCCTTACGCGATCCGCGACTACTTCGACGTGTCGCCCGACTATGCCGACGATCCCAAGCAACGGCTCGAAGAGTTTCAAGCACTGACCGCCCGTATGAGAGCCGCCGGCCTCAAGGTGCTGATGGACTTCGTGCCCAACCACGTCGCGCGTAGCTACGCCTCCGACATTCGCCCCGAGCTGGCCTTCGGAGTGAATGATAATAAAAACGTCTACTTCCATCCTGATAATAATTTCTTCTACCTCAACAGCGACGTCACCGATGGCGAAGCACCGCTACGCTTGCCCACCGTCGATCCCGCCAACGGCCAGATCATCAACGAAACCGCGCGCCTCGTCGGTAATGCCGATGGCTTCTTTCCACCCGAAAAAGTCCATGGCCGCGTCACGGGTAACAACGTCGTCAGCTGGCGCCCGTCCAATAACGACTGGTATGAAACAGTGAAGCTCAACTACGGGTTTGATTTTTTAAACCGCGACGCACCGCCCCAATATCCCAGCGCCGTGAGTCCTCGCGCCCGCATCCCCGATACTTGGAAGAAGATGGACTCCATCATCGCCTACTGGCAGGAGCTCGGCGTCGACGGCTTTCGCGCCGACATGGCGCACATGGTGCCGCCCGAGTTCTGGAAGTGGCTGATCCACCGCGCCCGCGAGCGCAACCCCGACGTGCTCTTCATCGCAGAGGCATATAATGATGACCCCGCCAAAGTGCCAGGCCACGATCCCGTTATTCCACGCGATGATAATGTCATGCTGGCGCTGCTCGATTCTGGCTTCCACGCCGTGTATGACGATCCCGGCTACGATACTTTGGAGCATCTTTACGCTGGTAAGGCATGGGCCAATGATTTACAAGACGTCGAAAGTGGCCTCGGTGCTTTCTTCTTCGACTGCGCTGTGCGCTACACCGAAAATCACGACGAGATCCGCCTCGCACACCCAGTCACCTGGGGCGGTAATGGGATGCACGTTGGCCGTGCTGTCACCGGCGCACTCTTCGGCCTCTCACGTGGCCCAGTCATGATCTATCATGGTCAAAAAGTCGGTGAGCCCGGCCTTGGGCGCGAAGGCTTCGGCGGCGATGATCAACGCTCCACGATCTTCGACTACTGGTCGCTGCCCGAGTTTAACAAATGGTGGAATGGCGGCGCAGCCGATGGCGCAGGGCTCTCAGCCGAACAAGTCGAGCTGCGCGCGTGGTATGTGCGCCTGTTACAAGTGCAGACCGAGCGCGCCTTCACTCGCGGCAACACCTTTTTGCTCAATCACGCTAACCGCGATAACCCCCTCTTCGGGAAAGTTGAAGATGTCGGCCCGTCAGGGCACTGGTTTTTCGCTTACTTGCGTAGCGACCCCGAGAGTCAATCGCATTTCTTAATCACTTCCAATCTCCACGCCAACGCCACGCTGCGCCACGTGCGGGTGCGCCTCCCTGTCGAAGCAGTCGAGGCGCTCGGCCTCACGGCAGAGGATACCGGCTGGCTGGTCCTGAGCGATCGCCTCGCGGCGGACGATGCCCCTGCGCGCGCCGTGCGCATCGCCGATGCCTTGCGCGATGGTATCTACTTGGACGGGTTGCCGCCGCTCTCTTCCGCGTATTGGAGTATCGAAAAAATGGATACAGTGCCTGCGGGCGCAGTGACCAGCCCCAGCTTGGCTGCGGGTAATGCCTTTCTCGGTGCGCCGCCATTGCTGCGCGCCCGTGCCGGCTCCGAGCTACGCCTCGATTTGCGCCGTTTTGGTAATCCCGGCACCACTCATACTTTTGCCGTCGATTCCGTCGAGGGCGTCGCCGCGCGCATCGATGCGCTCAACCACGTGCTGTTTCTCACGGTCGCCGACGATGTCAGCGGTCTGATCACGCTGCCGTTCACACTCCAGCCCAGAAGCGAAGCGGGCGAAGTGATGGTCAGCAGCCTGCCGTTGGCGGTGGAATTTGTTTCCAGTCAGACCTTCCGTATCGCAGGATTTGAGCAGGCAAACTCCGTCACCCTCGTGGGTGATTTTAATAGCTGGAACGATGGCGCACATCGCCTAGAGCGCAGCCCAGGCGGCTTGGAAACTGTCTGGGTCGATGGTGCCAAACGCGAGGTGCAAGTCGAAGCTGGCTGGGAAATTAACACCCAGTTCAACCCCGGGCGCTACCTCTATAAGTATGTCATCGACGGCAACTGGCAGCCCGACCCCACTCATCAAAACCGCGAGGCCGACGGCTACGGCGGCTTGAACTCCGTGATCGAAATCTCGGGTCAAAAATCGAACAACCCAGCCGCCACCCTTTTTCTCGATGCGGCCAAAGAAAATACCCTGTTGATTCGCTCCAACAAAGCACTCGCCAGCGTGCGCGCCGAAGCCCTGCCCGACTCGGGCGGCGTGATTGCGCTCGATGCCGAGATCGATGGCCGCACGATTGCAGTGCATCTCAACGATGTGCCGCTCGGCACCCTCGTCCGCGTGCTGGCCGAAGATGCCGAGGGCAAAGTCGGCCTGCCCGCCATCGCCTACGCCGGCCAGCCACCGCATGATATTTGGCGCGACGATATTATTTACTACGCATTCACCGATCGCTTCTACGATGCCGATGCAGCCAACACAAAAGCAGTCGATCACCCCGATGTGTATCCGGCTGCCAACTACCAAGGCGGCGACTTTCAAGGCATTCGCCAGAAGGTCGAGGAGGGCTACTTCGCAGATCTCGGCGTCAACGTGCTATGGCTCGCACCGATCAATCAAAACCCGGCAGGCGCGTGGCAAGAATACCTCGAGCCCTTCCGCCACTACACAGGCTATCACGGCTACTGGCCGACGGACCGCTACGGCGTAGAGAAACGCTTCGGCGGCGAGGACGAGCTGCACAAGCTGATCGCATCCGCACATGGTAGTGGCATGAAGGTGCTGGCCGATCTCGTGCTCAAGCATGTGCATATCGAGAACCCGATCCGCACAGAGCGCCCCGATCTTTTTGGCCAATTAGAGCTGAGCGACGGCACTCGCAATCTGCGCCGCTGGAATGATAACCCCTACACCACATGGTTTGAGCCGTTTCTGCCTGCGTTTGATTTTCGTAATCCCGAGTCGATTGAGTTCTTGATGGAAGATGCCACCTACTGGATCGATGAGCTGAATCTCGACGGCTATCGTCTGGATGCGGTCAAGCACATCCGCCCCGATTTCTGGTGGCGCTTCCGTACCCGGATTCGCGATACATTTCCTGATGAGAATTTTTACTTGGTCGGCGAGACGTTTCAAAACCGTCAAGGCATTGCCGATTTCGTGGGGCCAAACATGCTCGACGGGCAGTTCGACTTTCCGCTCTACGATGTGTTGATCCCTTGCTTCGCCTTGGAGCAGCTCGGCTTCGATCAACTCGAAGCGGCGCTGCGCGAGTCGGAAGAGGTCTACGGGCGCAGCGTCCGTATGTCCGCGCTCTTGGGTAATCACGACAAGTCGCGCTTCATGGCCTACGCCGATGGCGACTTGCCCGATCCGCAAGAGCCCGATGCCGAAGAGGTGGGCTGGGCGCAGCAGCTCAAAGTCGACAACGTCGCCGCCTACGATAAGCTCAAGCTGGCGATGACTTTTCTACTCACGATCGACGGGGTGCCGATGATTTACTACGGCGACGAAATCGGCATGACGGGCGCGGGCGATCCCGATAATCGGCGTATGATGCGCTTCGGCGCAGACGTCACCGCCGAAGAGGCTGCCGTCAAAGCGCACTTTTCCAAGCTGGCCAAGGCGCGCGCGGCGCATCCATCGCTCTACCTCGGTAGTCGCCGCGTGCTAGCCGCCAGCCAAGATCAGTACGCTTACGTTCGCAAGCATTTGGACGATGCGGCGCTAGTCGTTATCAATCGTTCGCAGGAAACGCAGCGCTACATCTTCAACTTGGCTCCCGAGCTAGGGGATGTGGTGCTGGCCGATGTGCTCAGCGATGCGCAGATCACGGTGCGCAGTGGCCGTGCGACTTTTGAGCTCGGGCCGATGCAGTCCGCGCTCTTCGTAGGCTCGGAGGGAGCGGATGGTAATTAAAGGCAAAAAATTAGCGACAAGCTTCCAGCTTGTTGGGCACCGCTGTAAACAAGCTGGAAGCTTGTGGCTACTCTGCTTATTGCCGTGCGGCTTGCTCGCGCAACAGGTTAAAGATTTTCCGGACATCGACTTGCCCACGCTGGGCAGTCGCGCAGAGGCGTCTTTGGAATCTAATCCCGGCGAGGCGATCCCCTACATGGTAGAAATCAAAGGGCGTCTAACCAATGCCGCGAGTGAAGAGTTTCGCACAATCTACCGCGAAAATCTCTACATGCTCGGGCTGGCGCACATGCGCTGGTACGAGTTGACTCAAGACCAGGAGCGTCTGGTAGCCGGTATTCCTTACTGGGATGAGTTTATTCAAGAGTTTCTCGCCGACGCCCGCCACCCGCTCGCGATGATGAATCGTGCCGATAGTTATTTCGGCTCCGATCAGTGGGGCACCGCCGTGGATGCGTATCTGAATATCTTGCGTATTTACAGCCTGCAACTTGACCAAGAAGAACTCTACGGCCTCTTGCAAAGGTTCGTCTTCGCGGCGGGCGAGGCCGAGCGCCATGCGGATACAGTCGATACGTTGGAGCGCTTTCTCGATGAGCGCTTCTCGGAGGATGTGCGACTGTTTGCGCTTAACTCACTCTTTGACCGTGCGCTCGATGCGCAAGGTCTGGATTCGCTGATGCGGCTGGTGGCAGAGATCAATCGCGACCGCAAGTTTCGCTACGATCTTGGCATTAACTTACGCCTGCTGAATACGGGCGACCGTTTCGAGGAAGCAGAGAAATACCTCGAAGCTGGCTTGCTGTTTTCGATGGTGCTGCCGGTCGAGCAACTGCTCTACGTGGTGGAAGATCGCTTGATCGAAATCGAGGAGCAGCTGTTCAGCAGCCAGTTTATCGCGTCGAAGGCAGACTTGCTAGTGAACCAGCTGAACGCTCTGCGCGAGCAACGCCTAGCACTGATCGAAGCACCGCAATATACCGCAAATCTGCGCTGGCGGCAGGCGCGCGTGCTACGCCTGATGGGGCGCACCTACGAGGCGTTTTTCGCATTCGTGCGGCTGATCGAGGAATACCCGCAGCACAAGCATATCGAGCAGTTTCGCTATGCCGCATTTTTGCAAGGCATCGAGTGTGGCTATAAGGAGGAAGCGATTGCGCTCGGCGAAGCGTACTTAAGCGAGCCTGCGTTTTTGGATTTTGAAAAGCCCATCGCCACCCAGCTCTCGCGCCTCTACGAAGGGGCGGGCGATGTTGAAAAAGTCGCCGAACTGGCGGATGAATTCCTGCACCGCTTCCCTTACGATCCGATCTCGATGCAGTTGGCGCATTCATTGGGACAAACGCTTTTCAAAAAAGGCGACACAGAGCGTATTCTCGAAACCTTTCCTTTCTGGGTGGAAGAGTTTCCGGAGGGCGCCTTTATCGAAAGCGTCGATTATTGGTCAGGCATGGCCTACCTGTTTACCGGCGATTTTGAAAACGCACTCACTGCTTTTGAGAGTCTGATCGAGTCGGATCCCGGTAGCATTTATTATCAGGAAGCGCGTTTCCGTCGCGGCGTCGCCTTCTTCGGCATGGGCGAGTATGTGAGCGCGCGTGAGATTCTCACCGATTGGGTGTCCGCCGCACCGGAGCATCCCTTGCAGCCGGAAGCACATGTTTTTTTGGGCGATCTCGATGCGATGGATGCGCAGGTCGAATCGGCGCTGGCCAACTATGCTAAAGTGGAAACACTCGGCGGCACGCAGGCGCTGATCGATCACGCCTACTTCGAATCGGCCTCCTTACTGCTGGTGAATCGGCGCTTCGAGGAGCACGATAGTTTGCTGGAGCGCTATCTTGATCGCTTCCCGCAATCGCCTGCGGCGGCTGAAGCAGTGCTGCGACTTTCCGAGGCCAATCTAGAGCAAGGCCGCATAAACAAAGCCTTCGCTTATTATCGTAGCGGGATCGAGCGCTTCGGCGATGGCATCGCCACCGACCATGTGGATCAACTCATCGATGCATGGTGGGATACGGATGCCGAAGTGCGGCAACGGCAGGCGCAGACGGTTGCCTTTATCGAGCAGCTCTTGCGTGACGAAGCCTTTCGCAGTGAGATGCTATTTAACCGCGTCGCGCAGATCGGGTATTTCAATCGACAGCCAGGCATCCCGCGTGCCTTGCAAGATGCGCTCGTCATTCGCCAGCCACTCTATGAGGCATTGATCGCCGAGACGCGGCGCGAGGCCACGGGCGCGGGCACTGCGCTGAATATTACAGAGTTTGAGCCACTGCGCGTTTTTAAGCGGCAAGTGGATGCGCAACTGAGCCAGCTGCCTGAGTCGCAGCCAGCAGGTATTTTTGAAGCCATGCGTAGCGACGCGCTGGCGCAGGGGCAGGCCGCCTTAGCACTGCGCTTGTGGCGGGTGTTGAATCTGCGCACCGGCTTAGAAGTCAGCCCCGCGCAACTCGGGCAAGCCGAGGTCGACCTAGCCAGCCCCGCTACTTTAGTCTGGATCGCGCGCATCGAAGCGCAAGACGATCCGATCACCGCGCGTGGTTTGTTGCGACAAGTCGTCGAGCAAGCGCCCGGCACCGGCGCAGCCGCGAGTGCCCTTTTTGAGCTAGGGCTCTTGGAGCGGGAGCTCGCCTACTACGATCAGGCGGCTAATTATTTTGGGCAAATTATCGAAGATTATTTCGGCGACTCGCACACTCGGCAGGCCGCCATGCTGCGGGCAGATTCCTTTCGTAATGCCCGGCGCTACGAGGATGCGGTCGATGCCTATTCGCTTATCATCAATCAGCGAGACTGGCGCGGCGCACTTTGGGCAGAAGCCACTTTTAAAATCGGCCTATGCTTTCTAGAGCTCGGTGAAAGAGGCAAAGCGCAAGGCTTCTTCGAGCGCACCTACCTCGCGTATGCTGGCTACCCGGAATGGTCGGGCAAAGCCGTGCTGGAAAGTGGCGACTTGCTGGAAGACCAAGGCGAGACCGAGTCCGCGCGCAACACCTATCAATTTTTCCTCGATCTGCCCCGCGCCGACGAGTCGCCCCTTTTCGATGTCATCCGCCAACGCGCCCAATCCCTGTAAGCTATGAAATTCTTTATTTTTGCGGCCTTGTGTTTTACCTGCCTCAGCCCCCTCGCCGCCAAGCCCGAGATAAATATGCGGCTGCAATACCCCCAGCAGACTAAGGATGTGATCCTCACTGGCGTGGAAGGGGGCGAAATAGTATTCCGTCCGCTCGGGCGCGATATCGGCGGTCGTGCGTATTTGGAGATGGATGAATTGATCCGCCAGCGCGGCACGCTTAATTTCCTTTTCCCACAGGCTTTCTACGATGCCATCGAGGAACTGGAACGCGGCCAAGCGCTGAAAGCCTTGCCCGTCATCCGGCAGCACGCGCAGCCCTTTGTTGAATACATGGAGCTGAGCCATCTGCCGGGAAATATGCTGCCCACCGTCTTATCGTATCTGGATGCGCTGAGCGCTGCCGCGCAATGGTCGGAGGCGGCTGATGTCGCGAGTCAGATCCCGCTCCAGCTCGCGCCGCCCGCCGTGCTGGATCGTATCGGCGACTTGTGCTTCGCCCTCGCGCAGGCCGAGCAAACGCGTGCCTTGGATCGTGTGCATCAGCACCTAGTCGCTGCCCGCTCGCTCTCTCAGCGGCATCTGGTAGTGACTCTCGCCATCGCTAACGGCTGGCGCGAGCGCAGCGACTATCTGCGCGCCTTTGATCTCTTCCGTAAAGTGCAAGTCTCCGAAGGGCCACTCCAGACGCGTGCCCGCTTGTGGGTCGCGTATTGCAGTTTTTATCTGGGGCACGAGCTCGTGCCCAAGGTCTTCCTTGAAAATCTCCCCGCGATGGATGTCACCACGCCCGGCTATTCGCTGCGCGAATTGATCAAAGCTCGGCTCAGCCTGCGCGACGGCGACTATGCCGCCGCCATGCGCTTCGCAGCCCTGGGTAAAACGTATTCCACCACCACCGATGCTTGGTATCCTGAGTTGCTCTACACCGTCGCGACGGTCTATGCTAAAATCGATATGAAGCAAGCCGCCATCGCTGCTCACCGTGAACTCTCCATTTCGTTTCCTAATAGTCCTTGGGCTGAACAAAGCCGCAGCGACCTCCAAGTCTTAACCCCCGAAGTATCCACATTATGAATACACACCCATTCAAGTTTCAATTAAACCGTCGGCTCGCGCTCGCCCTGTGGTCGATCATGTGCCTGGCAAGCGTCGCCCATGGGCAGACGGACGTGACTATCGAAGCCGCGCCCACCGAGGAGACGATCACCATCTGGACGATGTTTCAGCAGGGCGGCTGGGCGATGTATCCGCTGCTAGCCTTCTCCATCGCCACCGTCGGCCTCGCAGGGTATTGCGCCCTGCTGATCCGAGAGAAGCGATTCACCCAGCCCGAATCCACCGCCGACTTGCGCAGCGCCATCGAGGCGCAAGACCCCGCCGCCGCGCTCAGCGCCTGCGATGCGCACCCTGGCTACATGACAGATATTTTGCGCCTCGGCTTTGAGACCGTCGCGGAGGGGCACAGCTCCGTTTCCGAAGTGACCGAAGCGCTCGAAGAGCGGGCGAGCAAAGTGCTGGCTGGCCCCTTAGTCTTTGTGCAATACCTACAAGTCGTGGCCTCCGTCTCTCCCATGATGGGGCTGCTCGGCACTGTTAGCGGCATGGTCAAAGCCTTTCGTAATATCGCGGCGCAAGGACTCGGTAAGCCGGAGCTGCTGGCCAATAATATTTCGGAAGCACTCATCACCACGGCGACCGGTTTGCTCATCGCGATTCCCGCGCTGATGTTCTACTTCTATTTTAAGAATAAATACATAGCTGCCTCGTCCGGCATCTACGAGCGCCTCGGTGAGATGACGCGCTTGATGAAGAAAAACGGCATGGTCGCTGTAGTTAAATAACTGCCCCCACCGCCCACGTTTATGAAACCACGCCCCATAGAAGAAACGAGCGAAATGCCTGATCTCACGCCGATGATCGACATTGTTTTCCTGCTCATCGTCTTCTTCATGACTGTGGCCAACATGCAGGTGCAACAGCTGGTGCCGATTCAGATCCCCATCGCTGAAAACGCCAGCATCCCTGAGGAGCGCGGTCTCCGCACCACCATTACCATCAAGTCCGACGGTACTTTATTCTACGGGCCACAAGTCACCTCAATCGAAGACTTGCCTGGACTCGTCGCTCGGGAAAAAGCCATCTCGGTCGACCTCAAAGTTTACGTGCGCGCCGATGCCAACGTGCCTTTCAAGGAAGTGCGCAAAGTCTTCGCCGCCGCCGCCGAGGGTGGGGTGGCCAACGTGATCTTCGCCACTCACCAGAGCGCCAATTAGAGATGAAAGCCAAACGCCTCAAAATTCCCGAAGACCAAGTCGATCTCACGCCGATGATCGATATCGTCTTCCTCTTGCTGATCTACTTCATGGTCACCACCACGATTGTGCAGGAAGAGGCCGATCTCGGCGTCAAGTTGCCCTCCAGTGTGGCCGCGCCGCCCGACACGCCCTTGCCGGAGCAGCACTATATTGATATTTTGTTGGATGGCACCGTCCTGCTCAACGGCGTGCCTACCGACAATCCCGGCAGCACTGATCTACCCAACCTCACCCGCACCCTGAATCAGCTCAAGCTTTCCTCCGACCGGGCAGGGCTCAAGACACTCGTTATCATCCAGCCCGACCCCGAAACTTTCCAGCAAAGCGTCGTCAACGTGCTCAACGCGCTCAAAGCCGTCGGCATCAACTCCATCTCCTTCGGCGAAGGCGGGTAAAGTTGTACATAAAAAAGGCCCCGCCTGTGCCGTCTTAGTGGGAGTTCTTAGCCTTTTGTGTCTAAGGTGGGTGCTTTCCTCGTAAGTATTTGTCTTCCGATTGACGGCTGGACAGCCACTCACGCGGGTCAAGCTCCCGTTTGTTAAAGAGTAAAGGACAGATTCTCCGTTAAGTCTCGAACACCGCAGGGTTATCTACAAACTAGCCGACCGCCACGCAGAAGCAACTGGAAATCGCTATAATTTACCCACCTAGCGCAAGCTGACTGGACAAGCCTCCTAAACTACCCACACTCATCACTATGAAAATTATGCCTCAAGAGATTATCGCCCACAAACGCGATGGGTTCGCCTTGACTCGCGAGGAGGTGCAGCAATTCGTGGCCGGCGTGGTGTCGGGCGAGTTTAAGGACTACCAAGCCAGTGCTTTGCTGATGGCGATCGTGCTCAAGGGCATGACCCCGCAAGAGACTGGCTGGCTGACCGAGGCGATGATGCGCTCGGGGCGCATTGTCGAATTACCCGAAATCACGCGCCCTAAAGTCGATAAACACTCCACGGGGGGCGTCGGGGATAAAGTCTCGCTGATTCTCGCGCCGCTGGCCGCTGCTTGCGGGCTTTGCGTGCCGATGATGAGTGGACGCGGGCTCGGTCACACGGGCGGCACACTGGATAAGCTCGAAGCCATCCCCGGTTTCAGCACGGAGCTGAGTGATGCGGCTTATCGCAAGCAGTTGCTCTCCATCCATCAGGCCATGATCGGGCAGTCGGCCGATATGGTGCCTGCCGACCGCAAGCTGTATGCCCTGCGCGATGTCACCGCGACCGTCGAAAGTATCCCGCTGATTTGTGGCAGTATCTTGAGCAAGAAACTGGCGGAAGGCATCGATGCGCTGGTGCTCGATGTTAAATTCGGGCGTGGTGCCTTTATGCAGACCGAGGCCGACGGGCGCCGCCTAGCCGAGTCTTTAGTCGCGATCAGCGCTAGCATGGGCAAGCCGACCTCCGCCTTGCTCACGCGGATGGAGCAACCACTGGGGCGGATGATCGGCAATTCGCTGGAGGTAATCGAATCGATCGACTGCCTGCGCGGCGAAGGCCCGGCCGATTTGATGGAAGTCACCTACGCGCTCTGCGCTGAAATGCTAATCCTCGGCGGGCTACATACCAGCCAAGAGTCGGCCATGGCGGCATTGCACGAGGCGATCCAAAGTGGCGCAGCGCTGGCAGGCTTTCGCGCCCTGGTCGCCGAGCAGGGCGGCGATCCTGCGGTGATTGACGATTATAGCCGCTTGCCGCAAACCGAGCAGCATAAGGACTTTTCACTGGCCAACGAAACGCCGAAGTATGTGTCGGGCTTAGATGCCCGCCGCTTCGGCGAAGCCGCCTGCATGTTGGGTGCCGGGCGTGTTTCTACCGACTCTGTGATCGACCCTGCGGTGGGGCTGGAATTGCTTAAAAAAATCGGCGACCTTGTTCAGCCGGGTGAGCCTATCGTGCGTATCCATTACCAAGATACAGATTCGCTAGAGGCCGCAGAGGCGCGTTTATCTAAAGCGATTGAACTTTCCGAGTCTGCACCAGAGGTCTTACCGCTGGTGGTTGACCGCATCTCACATTAAAAATTATGAAACTACCGACACTTCCTCCAGAACTCGCAGAATTTAAACCAGAGATCGGCCTCATCCTCGGCTCGGGGCTCGGCTTCTTTGCCGACGATCGGATCGAAGTCGCCGGGCGCCTGCCTTACGGCGAGATCGAAGGCTTCCCCGTTTCCACCGTGCCGGGACATGCAGGTCAATTTGTTTACGGCACACTCGAAGGTAAGCGCGTGATCTGTATGCAAGGCCGCTTCCATTTCTACGAAGGCTACCCCATGGCCGAGCTGACTTTGCCCATCCGCCTGATGCACAGCATGGGCGTGCATACACTCTTTGTGACCAATGCCGCAGGCGGCATCAACCTCGACTATGTGCCTGGCGATTTCATGATGCTGAGCGACCATATCAACTCACTCGGCACCAACCCGCTGATCGGCTGGGAAGGTGATGAGGGGGTGCGCTTCCCTGACATGACGGCAGTCTACGACCCTGCCCTGCGTGGTAAGATACGCGCTTGGGCGCAGGCAAACCAAGTCGATTTAAAAGAAGGCGTCTATCTGGCCACCACCGGCCCTAGTTTTGAAACACCCGCCGAGGTGCGCGCCTTCGGCATACTCGGTGCTGACGCGGTCGGCATGTCGACGGTGCCCGAGGCCATCGTGGCGCGTAAGTTCGGCATGAGGGTGCTGGGCATCTCCTGTATCACGAATGCCGCCGCCGGCATCTCAAAAACCGAACTCTCGCACGAGGAAGTCTCCGAGACAGCCGACCGAGTGCGCCCGCAGTTTGCAGACTTGCTCGCAGCTGGCGTAGAATTAGCTTAACATAATTATGGCGACTGATTTATCCACCCACCCACTAATACAACATTATCTCACGATTTTGCGCGATCGTGCCACCAAGGCCTCCGAGTTTCGTCGATGCTGCAAGGGTATTACAGAAGTGATCATGGTGGAGGCCGCAAGGTCGCTGAGCGTGGACTACCTCGATGTAACGACGCCGATGGAAGACACGCAAGGCGCACGGCTCAGTGCCGGCGTGGTCTTCGTGCCGATCTTACGCGCAGGGCTCGGTATGCTCGATCCGGCGATGGATATCATCCCGGGCAGTAGCGTCGGCTACATCGGCCTAGAGCGCGACGAAGCCACCGCCAAGGCCAACTGCTATTATTCAAAGATGCCCGACCTCAGCGCCAGCTCGCAAGTCTTCGTGCTCGACCCCATGCTCGCCACGGGCGGCTCCGCAGCACAGTGTGTTCAACAAGTCAAAGCCCACGGCGCGAAGCGCGTGCAGATGGTCTGCATCATCGCCGCCCCCGAAGGCATCGCCGCTTTCGAAGCCGAGCATCCTGATGTGCCCGTCGTGGCAGGAAAAGTGGATCGCCAGCTCAACGATCAAAAATACATCCTCCCCGGGCTAGGTGATTTCGGGGATCGCTTGTTTAATACTTGAGAATGAGTATGCGAATTGAAGACGGTTTTGAAGATGTGATCGGCAAGGCGCTCTCTGGCCTTGGCATGACTGTGGCTGCGCTGGCTGATCAAGCGGGGGTCGAGGTGGCTCAAGTTGAAGCTTTGTTGAATGGCGTTATTAATGATGTGGCGATTCGTGCCGTTGCGCCGGCTTTGGGGCTGTCGGGCACTTGCCTGTTGGATTTGGCGCATCAGCGCTGGCGGCCTGCGGTGGCGCTGCCGGAGTGGGGGGCGCTTTTTAATACGCCGTTTCCGGTGCCGGGGTATCAGGAAATGACGGTGAATAGCTTTTTGTTTTGGAGCGGCAGCGAGGCGGTGGCGGTCGATACCGGGGCGCATGTAGATGCTTTGCGCGCAGAAATTTCGCAGCGTGGGCTACAGTTGCGATCGCTCTTAATCACGCATGCGCACCGCGATCATATCGCGGCGCTGGATACCATCCGTGCGGCCTATCCGGAGACAACGGTTTACTGTCCTGAAGGGGAGCCGCTGCCGAATGCGGTGAGTCTGCAAGAAGGCGCGCGCCTGCGCTGCGGTGCGTTGCAGATCGAAACACGTGAGACTTCGGGGCACTCGCCGGGGGCGCTGAGCTACGTGGTAACGGGTGGTGCAACGAGCGTTGCTTTCGTGGGGGATTCCCTCTTCTGCCTCTCGATGGGCAAGGCGTCTCATGCGGGTGGCGCTTATGCGCGGGCGCTGGAGAATAATCGCACCAAGCTACTGAGCCTGCCCGAATCGACATTGCTGTGTCCGGGGCACGGGCCTATAACGAGCGTAGGCGAAGAGCGCGCTCGTAATCCGTTTTTCGCGTAGGCGCTGTTGTGCCTGCACCGCTCAAGAAGGTGGGACTCCGGCCTCACCGGATAAGGAATAGTTACGCTTTTTCCTTGGAGATTTTAGGCTCGGTCTCAGCTGGAGGCTCGGCCGCGGCTGGAGGCTCGGTCGCGGCTGGAGGCTCGGTCGCGGCTGGAGGCTCGGTCGCGGCTGGAGGCTCGGTCGCAGCTAGAGGCTCGGCCGCGGCTGGAGTCTCGGTCGCGGCTGGAGTCTCGGTGGCAGCTGTAATTTCCGCTTCGACTTTCTGGGGTTCGGTAGGCGCCTTGGTGGCGGACTTTTCGGGCTTGTCCGACTTTTCAGGCGCTTCATCCATTGCGCTGCGGATATCTCCTTCAATGTCGGAGGTGGCTTTTTTGAACTCGCGGATCGATTTACCGAAGGACTTGAACAATTCTGGTAAGCGCTTGGCGCCGAAGAGTAACAAGACGATGAGAAAAATCAGGAGAATTTCCGGACCGTTGATATTCTGTAAAAAAGCGAGTGTGTTCATAAGCAGTGAAATTAATTAAAACAGAAAATAGGCAACTGGCAACTGGCAACTGGTTAACTAGGCAACTGGTAACTGGGCAACTGGAGCAACGGGTAAGCTTGGCTCTTATTCGGCGGCTGGGTCACGATATATTTTCCCTAGGCGCGTGCTCTCCGAGGTGCTGACGGTCGTGGCGCGGTCGTTGATGTGGGGTTCGCCTTCGAGGATGTCGGCGGTGCCGAGGCCGGTGGGGCGGTTATCGCGTGTCTTAAGCGTAGCGGTGACGTTGCCTTGGCTGTCGCGGGTTTCGAGGAAGGTACCGCCAGCAAAGCTGCGGGCGTTGCGCATGGTAGCGAGGCGATCAAAGTCGTTGACGTGGACGATGGTGGCCTGGTCAGCGGTGAACGCATAGGCAGTGGGTGTCGCGTTGACCGGCTGGTTGCCTTCGGTGATACGGACGCCGCGGTGGCCGCCGCAGCCGCTGAGTAGTGAGAGGGAGACTGCCGCTAGAGCGAGAAGTGTGAGAACTTGGTGGTGGCGCATGTTTCGTGGATGTGGGCTGGCTTGTAAATAGATGGGCAGGGATGCCCGGATGATTTTTAAACGCAGGCTGGAGGCCTATGCTACTTTATTTGTTTTTGGCGTTCTCACGCTTGATGCTGTCCATGCCGGGTTTTTCGAGATTAATATCGCCTTCGAAGAAGCCATGGAGCTGGCGGATGCGGGTGGGGTGGCGCATCTTGCGCAGGGCTTTGGCCTCGATCTGGCGGATACGCTCGCGGGTGACTTTGAACTGGCGGCCGACTTCTTCGAGGGTGCGAGAGTAGCCGTCGGCGAGGCCGAAGCGGAGCGAGAGCACGCGGCGCTCACGCTCGGTGAGTGAGTCGAGCACGTCGGTGATCTTTTCACGCAGCAGGCTGTAGGCTGTCATGTCGTAGGGGTTTTCAGCGCCTTTGTCTTCGATAAAGTCGCCGAAGTTGGTATCGTCGGAATCACCGACGGGGCTTTGCAGGGAAATGGGCTGCTGCGCCATCTTCATGATGGATTGCACGCGCTCGATGGGGAGATTCATTTCGTCGGCGACTTCCTCGGCAGTGGGCTCGTGGCCCAGCTCTTGCAGAAGTTGCTTCTGCACCTGCATGACCTTGTTGAGAGTCTCGATCATGTGCACGGGGATGCGGATGGTGCGCGCCTGATCGGCGATGGAGCGGGTAATGGCTTGGCGAATCCACCAAGTGGCGTAGGTGGAGAATTTGTAGCCGCGGCGATACTCAAATTTCTCGACGGCTTTCATCAAGCCCATGTTGCCTTCTTGGATCAGGTCGAGGAAGGAGAGGCCTCGGTTGGTGTATTTCTTGGCGATCGAAATAACGAGGCGCAGATTGGCTTCGACCATCTCCGTTTTGGCCTTGTGGGCTTGGCGCATGCCGAGGCGCACTTCGCGGATGATCTCCATGAACGCACGGGAGTCCATTTTGAATTCGGTCTTGATCTCGTCGAGGCGCTGGTTGGTGGTTTTGAGGTCGAGCTTCGTTTTGCGGCGAGTCGATACCATGTCGGCGGCTTCGAGATCTTCGTAGAGGGTGGAGACTTCGTGGTAAATGGGGGTGAGATCGTTGAGGAAATCTTCGAAGCATTTGAGCTTGAGGCAGTATTTACGCAGGACTTTGCGCAGTTCTTCCTCGTATTTGAGCATACGGGTGCGGGCGCGCTTGGAGTTGGACTCGCTGGTGGCAACGATGTGGCTATCCCATGCGGCGTAGATGCGCTCGCCGAGGCGGTGCGCCTCTTCGAGTAGTTTAGGCAGGCTGTTGAAATAGATTTCGCGACTCTCGATCTTTTTATCCAGCACGACGCGGTCGAAGCGCTCCTCGCGGTTGAGCAGCTTTTGCACGAGGTTGTTTTGAAATTCAAGGGTGAGCGCGGTGGCGAAGAGGGCGTCTTGTGCTTTGAGCTCGGCCTTTTCGATGCGTTTGGAAATGGCGACCTCTTCCTCGCGAGTGAGGAGGGGCACTTGGCCCATCTGCTTGAGATACATGCGGACGGGATCATCGAGGATGTCGTTTTGCGAGGTGCGGACTTCCTTTTCTTCGGTTTCCTCCTGGCGCGCCTTGAAGGCTTCGACCTCGTTATCGTCGAGGATCTCGACTTCGAGGTTTTGCAGGATGGAGATGACGTTTTCAATCTCGTCGGGGTTGTTGACGGATTCGGGCAGGGCTTTGTTGATGTCCTTATAAGTCAGGAAGCTCTGCTCTTTAGAGAGGCGGATGAGGTTGCGGATGCGCTCGTTGAGCTTTTCCTGAGCCTTAGTGGAGAGCTTGCGCTTTTTGGCGACTTTTTGAGTAGCGGCTTGGAGTTGGGCATCGTCCGTCTCGTAGTCGTGATCGTTGGGGGCGACTTTCTTAGCAGCGGCCTTCACGGGTGCAGGTTTGCCCTTGCTGCCGGCTTTTTGCAAAGCGACTTTTTTCTTAGCAGCATCCACCTTTTTGGCAGTAGCGGACTTTTTAGTGGGTGCTTTTGTGGCGCCCTTTTTTTTGACCGGAGCTTTTTTGGCTGCGGTTTTTTTAGCGGGCTTGGTGGCGGTTTTCTTTTTCGCTGCTGACATAATCTATATATAAAAACGTGGCTGACTTAAATTTCGAGTTTTAGGGGGGGTTTTAGGTGGCTTTGAAGGGCTTTTTGTTCCCGCATGAGGGCAATCTGTTTTTCGGGGTCGGCGTTCATACTTTGCTGCCGTAGCAGTTTGACTTGGGCATTTACGTATTTGCGGCGGAGGCGGTCGAGGCAAAATTCTATGTGCTTGGAGGGGATTTCGACGTCGAGCTCGCGGGCGTGGATGTCGGCTAGAAGTTGCCTTTCTTCGACGGTATCGATGATGCTTTCTATTTGGGCGACACTCTCGATCAGCCCTTCGCGCAGCTCGGCGAGGAGGCGCGTGAGCAGGCGGGCGGTGGTTGAGTCTGTATTAATCCATTCGTAATCAATAATTTCTGAGAGCTTTTGAGCGAACTCAGGATGATGTAAAACGAGCCAAAGTAGCTCCCAAGTGGCCTGTGTCAATAGCGGGTCTCGGGCGGCTGGGGGCGCTGGCTCGTCGGCAGACTCGCCCTTATATGCTGCGCGCGGCGGGGGGACTTTTTGGAAATCGCGCAGTGCGGCCTGCGGATCGACGCCGACGAGGCGGGCGGCGATCTGGATGTAGTCCTCGCGGGCGACCTCGGAGGGCACGTGCTGGAGGAGGTCGAAAATGGTGCGCAGCGCAGTGGTCTTTTCGTGGGTGGTCGGGGCGCGGTCGGTGGGCAGGCTGTCGGCGATGGCGAGCTCGATGCCGCTCTTTGCTGTCTTGCGCAGTGGCTCCAGTGCGGCGGCTCCGTGCTGGCGCAAAAGGTCGTCGGGGTCGGCCTTCTCGGGGAGCATTAAAAAACGGAATTCGAGGCCGGCTTTGAAGGCAAGGGGTAGGGCACGCAGGGCGGCTTTGCGGCCAGCGGAATCGCCGTCAAGCAGGCATTCGATGCTGCTGGGCTCGTAGCGGCGCATTAGGTGCAGCTGATCGTTGGTGATGGCGGTGCCTTGGGGGGCGACAGCGGTGTGGAGGCCGACTGACCAGCAGCGGATGGCGTCGAGCTGGCCTTCGACTAGGAGGAAGCTGCCGCCGTCTTTAAGATGGGTGCGGGCGTGATCCATGCCGAAGAGGATGCGGCCTTTGTGGAAGATGGGGGTCTCGGGGGAGTTGATGTATTTGGCCTCGCGGGCGGGGTCGTCCTCGGGGGTCTGCGCGAGCTGGCGCGCGGTGAAAGCGACGACGCGGCCTTGCACATCACGGATGGGGATCATGAGGCGGCCACGGAAGCGTGACTTGAAGTATTCGTGGTTGCGCTCGCCGTCGCGGGCGAAGAAGAGGCCGGACTGATGCATGGCGGCGGTCGATATGTTGCGCTCTTTGCAATAGAGCGCAAAGGCCTCGCGGGCGGCGAGGGCGTAGCCAATCTTGACCTCCTTGGCGGTCTCGAGGGTGAAGCCGCGCTGGTTTTTCCAGTAGTCGCGAACAGGTTCGGCTTCTGCAGATTCGAGGAATTGTTGGTGAAACCAAGTGGTGGCTAGCTCGTGCAGCTCGAAGAGTTGTTTGCGCAGGGAGACTTCCTCGCGGGAGGGGCCGCCTTCTTCATATTCCAATGTGATGTTGAACTTCCTAGCGAGAAATTCAATCGCTTCGATAAATTCGAGGTTCTCCTGCTTCATCACGAAGGTGAAGCAGTCGCCGCCTTCGCCAGTGCTGAAGCATTTATAGAAGCCGCGGTCGGGGTGGACGTAGAAAGAGGGCGTCTTCTCCTGAGTGAATGGGCTCAGGCCTTTCCATGAGCGCCCAGCACGCTTGAGCTGAACGTAGGGCGAGACGACGTCGACCAAGTTGACTTGGTGCCTAATAGTCTCGATCGAAGTCTGTTTAACGCGTGGCAAAAGTGGGAAGGTGAGAAGGTGGGAGTGGGAAAGTGGGATCAGCTACTGCGCGTGATCCTTTTACCTTTGCTGCGTGCGTAGCACGGCTGCACGTGCTTCGGGGACGAGTGGGTGATTGGGAGCGATGTCGATGAAGCGGAGGTAGAGGTTGCGCGCGGTTTGTGCTTGCAGCGAGATGCGCTCGTGGGCGCGGGCCAGCGAGAGCGTGATCTCGGGGCTGGAAGGGAAGCGGGCGTAGGCGGTCTCAAGCTCGGCGAGGAAGTTGGCTGGTTCTTTGGTGCGTTGGGCGACGCGTAGATAATCGAGCGTGTAGGCGACTGCGCGTGGTTCGAGGCGCACGGCTTCAAGGGCGGTGGTGTCGGCGTTATTTAGCTGGCCGTCGACTAGATAGGCGCGGGAGAGGAGGTTCCAAATTTCAGCGCGGTTGTTGGCGATGCTGATGGCTGCCCAGTATTTGCGGATCGCGGATTTGTAGTCGCGGTCGAAGGTGGCGGTCTCAGCGTCGGCCATCAACTCTTCGATGCTGGGGAGGCGTGTGCTGGGGCGGACGGGCGCGAGGGGCGCTTGGCCTGCTTGGTCTCGGAAGTCGGTGAATCGCGGGGTGACTGGCGCGACGGGCTCAAATGTGGGTGCTGATTCAAGTGCGGGTGCGGGCTCAAATGTGGGCGAGTTGTCGACTCTGTAGCTGGGCTCTTGGGCGATAGGCTGTTGGTCGAAGCTGACCCCGAAGGTGATCGCTGGGTCGGCGGGTTCGATGGCAATGTCAGGGTTAAAGGCGATGATTCGACTACCTGTTTCTTCGCTAGTGATTGTGACGCTCTCTTGGGGGAGTTCGATGGCGGGCGCGTTGGCCATGGCTTCGGCGGCTTCAATGTCGGTGATGACTTTGCCCTCGGTGGGAGGACTCTCGGCGGTTTCGGCGGTTTCGGCGGTTTCGGAGTTGTCGGCGGTTTCGGCGTTGCCCGAATCTGAAGGGGTCTCGGAATCTGCGGCTGGTGGCTGTATGGCAGCTGCGGCTGCGGCTGCTGCTGCCGCCGCTGTCAGTGCTTCGGCTGCTTTCTCCTCTGCCTCGGCTCGGGCGCGATTTGCCTTCATCTCGTCTTGTGCCGCGCGCCAGCGTTTGAGTTCTTGGCTTTGTTGTTGCCATTGGCTGGCTTCGACGGCACCGGGAAATTGTTTGTCGAGCTGGGTTATTGTGGCCTCGGCACCTGCCCAGTCTTTTTGGCGGAGGTTGACCTCTAGCAGGGGAAAGAGCGCGGTGAGGGCGTTGGGGTCGTCGTTGTCGGCGGCGATTTCGAGCCATTTTTCGGCTTGTGGCAGGTTGCCGGCTTTGACGAAAAGTTGGCCGATGGCGGCAGCGGTCTCGAGGGAAGGTTTTCTCTTGTCGGGGTCCACGCCTTTCAGATACGCGTCGAGCGCGGGTTGCACTTCGTTGGCCGCTTGGCGAATCTCGCCGAGGCGCACCCATAGCTCGGGCGTCATGGCCTCGGGGGCTTGGGTGGTGAGCTTCTCAAGCAGGTGGCCAGCGGGTTGATTGGCGGCTTCGAGGCTAAGGTAGGTTTTAAAAAGCAGCTCGGTGTCTTCGGGCGACTGGAGATAGGCTTGTTCTAGGAAAAAGGCGGCCATGGTGGTATCGCCTTCTGCGGTGTAAATCTGCCCCATCGAATTTAAAATTCCGATATCGTTAGGATATTGGGAGGCGAGCTCTTCGAGGATGTTGAGCGCTTCGGCGTGCGCACCTTCGGCGGAGAGTGCGAGGGCATCTTTAATTTGGGCGGCCTTTTTTTCTTCGGGGCTGCTGCAACCGACGAGCAAAGTCAGGGTCGTGATGAGTGTGATAAAGAATACGCTTTTGAGGTTTGCTTTTAACATGGGCGGGAATTGTTTACGGTCTGTGAGTGCTCTTAGCAACAAAACGACGAATGTCTTACTCTCGTTTCCGCTCTATGGCTGTCAAGTGGATAGGCTGCAGGGTGGAATTTGGGTGGGGCTACTGTCTGTGTGTGGTATCTTCGCACCAGCTGCGGCACAGGCGAATTTGGTGCCACGCGCGCCGCTTGGAGTGGTCTGGGAGTCGCCGATTGCGAGTGGCAGCCTTTATTATTCAGAAGTGCAGGGGCTGATCGAAGTGTATGAGCAAGAAGTCGGCCAAGTCATCCAACCGGGCGAACGTGGTAAAGTGGCGCTGAAAATTAATACACGCGGCGGTGCTGGACTTAGCACGCCGCTTCAGTTGATCCGTGCGCTGGTGGAGATTTTGGAAACACGCGGCTACGACCGACGCTCTATTTTGATCGTAGATTATTCAGCGCATGACTTGCGGCAGGCAGGCGTCTTGCCGCCGCTCAGCATATCGGCCGCAGAGTTTGAGGGCTCGCCCGTGATTGCGCTGGACACAGAGCAGCATTACGATTCGGACTGGTTTTACGATAGTCCGCTGCCGCCTGCGCTCCAGCAGGAGCCGCAACTGTTTGCGGAAGTGCGCCGCTCGACGCAGCTGGCCGAAGGGGCTCGGGCGCGTAAAAGTTTTTTGCCCAAACCGCTGCTCTTTGAGGTCGATTTTTGGATCAATCTAGCGGTAGGTGTCGACGATCCCGCGCTCGGTATCGACGGAGCTCTGGCCAATGCCACGCTCTGGAATGTGAGCAATAGTCGCCGGTTTTTGACGAATCAGGCAACGGCGTCGGCCGCTGTCGCTGAGATCGCGGCCATCCCTGAGCTGGAGGAGCGACTTGTTTTGAACTTTATCTCGCTGGAGCGCTATCAGTTTATCGCGGGGCCGTTTTTCAACTCGATTTACACTCGCTCGGAGCCGCGGCTGTGGATGAGTAGCGACCCCGTGGCACTGGATCGACTACTCTATGAGCGGATGAATACGATGCGCGTGTTGGAAGGCTTTCCCGAGATCGAGCCAATACCTCGGCAGTTGCCCTTTGCCGCAAGTCTGGGTTTGGGCGAGTTTGAGCGGGATCGGATACAGATCCGCTCCGTAGCGTTGCCTATTACTGGTGCGCGCGTGCGCCCAAAAGCGTCGCCCCTCGCTCCTGCTGAGTTGCCCGAGGAAAGATCCTGGCTGCGGCGGCTTTCACCATGGTAGAGCTCAAGTATCGATGCTGAAAATCAAGCCCGCAGGAGGGCGATTTTCAGCAATTCCGCCAACGAATCTTATCCGCTCAACAATCGAGTTCTAGGAATAAGCCCGACCTCTCACATTTTTCATTACCACCAGAGGTTCGGCCGCTTCCGCCTGAAAAGAGCGCGGCTTTGGCAGATGTTTCCGCTGCGTCGAGCGTTGCCATGCATCCATGTGCGCAGCGACAAATTCGCGCGAGCCCAGTATCGCCCCTTCTGAGAAGTAACGTATGCGGCAGCGCAGTAAAGTCGCCGTCGGCAAGTGGCCTTGTTCTTCTTCCAAAATCCGCACCGCCTGCGCACGCTCGATGCGAGAGAGACCCGTAGCGGATGCGCTGCCTTTACCAAAAAGCATCAGCCGATAGGTTTTCAGAGCCTCCACTGACGAAACATCGTAGAGTCCAGACGTTACAAAGGTCAGCCCTCGCACCGCATCGCTACGCCCGGCGACCGCTTCCGCATAGCCGCAAAAGCGATAATCTTTCGGGTCTTGCACGATACCAGCTCGCACAGGATTCAGATCGATATAGGCTGCCATAGTCTGCAATACGTTGCCCTTGCCCTCGACCAGAACGCTCTTGAAGCGGTCAGACCAAAGAGGCCCAAAACGATCATGTGTTTTATTGAACCAAGTAGAGAAGCGCTGTTTCAGCGTTTTCATAAAAGCCGAGACATCGCCCATCCGAGCCAGCAGACGCGCACGGATCGCTTCCGCATCGAAGCCGCCCGCCATTAATTCTTTCGTTATTACCTCGATCGAGGCAGTTTGGTAGGTAGTAGGTTTCGGGTAGAGCACGCGGTAGCGACGGAGCAATTCCCCGTCAGAGACACCTTCCGCTGGAGGCACTCGCACCAGCAGGTGGAAATGGTTATTCATCAAGCAGAAGGTCAAAACTTCCACACCCGAGAAGTCCGCGACTTGGTGGATCATTTTACGCAGCACCTCCTTTTCACGAGAATCGAAAAAAGCCTCACCATTCACAGATCGCGACATGCAGTGATACACCCCCAACCCATCGGCCAAAATCCTCTTGTTACGCATTCACATAGATTGAGGGGATTTAATTTATATACAAGCACTAATATTAGGGTCAGGTCATTAAAATAGAGTTTTATGAATCGAGCTGACTTTCTGCAAATCATTGTAGAAACACCTTGAATTCTGGGTTAAAGCTGACTTCTTTAAATACCTTATGGAAATCGCGGACTATTATCCGATTCTTGTTCAAATCGTGATCGCTACCAGTATCGGTGGCGTGGTTCTTGTTGCGTCTCATATCTTTGGGCAGCGTGGCACAGATACGGCGATTAAAAATACGCCTTATGAGTGCGGCATGCTCGCCGAAGGTTCGGGGCACGCGCGCTTTGCGGTGAAATTCTACGTGACCGCGATGCTATTTATCTTGTTTGATATTGAAGTCGTTTTCTTGATCCCTTGGGTGCTGGTCTTTCGCGAGTTTCTGGCGGTGAATCTTCCGATCATTATGCCTGTGTTCTTCTTCCTTTTCGTGCTTATCTTGGGGCTCCTCTATGAGTTGAAGAAGGGGGCGATCGAGTGGGATCAGTAGTACCTATATTAGAGCTTTCCGCCCCCTACGCCCCCACGACGCCCACGCCTATATGCGAATAGATAGATACATCGCTCAATCTCGTGTTATTGATCTAGAAAACACGGATTTTGAGAGTGCTGTATCCGAATTGCTCGATGTGTGCGACGTGACCAAAGAGCGCGGCCTTACGAAGAAGGGCTTGCTCGCTGATCTTTTGGATCGTGAACGACAAATGACAACCTACCTAGGTAACGGTGTCTGCCTGCCACACGCACGGGTGAAGATGAAGCGTCCCTACATGGTCGCTGTCGGTCGCTGCCCAAATGGGCTGGCTTACGAGGGACAGTCGGAGTATCGGGAGATTCGCTACATGTTTCTCTTGCTAGCTTCGGAAAATGCGCGCAGCTATCTTTACGGTCTCGCTTCGTTGGCACGTGTTTTTCAGGACAACATACATATGGAACGCCTGCGGGCGGCTGCGAAGCTTAGCGATTTCCGAAAAGAGCTCAAGCTAGTCTTTGCTGGTGAGAGGAACAAGCCGCGCCGCCGCCACAACCGCTTCAATAATTTGATCCTGCGCGAAGCAGCTAAGATCGCCAAAGGCGCACATTGCACCTCGGTGCTGGTGTTTGCCGATACCTTCGGCGGTGGCGTGGATGTGGGTAAAATTTTCAAGGGATTTAAGACGGTTCTGATTGCGCACGGGACCTCAGACGCAGCGACGGATCGTGAGGAGATCGACGCAGTCATCCCGATTCGCGCTTACAGTAACCACCGCTTCTCGCAGCTGCGCAGCGCAGTATTGATCGGTCTGACACGTGGGATTTTTGCTAGTACTGATCGCCTTTGCTGCATCGGTGGCTTGCCGCAGAGCAATCAGTTTGACAGTATCACCGTGGTCGATGTGGAGCGTGAATTCGACACTGCGCTCGCGAGTAAGTCCGACATGCTGCCAGCGAGCGTAAAGCCCGAAGTGATCGAGCGTGTGCTCGCCATCGCCACCGAACTCGCGGTGGAAGGCCGCGAGGGGCATCCTGTCGGTTGCTTGTTTACTTTGGGTAATGCCGATGAGATTTCCGAATATACTAAGCCGCTAATTTTGAATCCATTTTATGGATACAAGGACGAAGACCGTAACATCCTGAACCCTTTCATGGATGAGACGGTCAAAGAACTTTCGTCGATCGACGGAGCCTTTGTCATCCGCGGCGACGGTGTATTGATCTCCGCTGGCTCACTCATCCACGCGCCGGACTATGATCATCAGTTGCCCAGTGGGCTCGGCAGTCGCCACGCGGCGGCGGCGGCTATTACGCAGGCGGTCGATTGTCTGTGCATCGTCGTCTCTGGTAGCACTGGCCAAGTCACGCTCTTCCGCCGTGGTAAGATGCTGCCGTTGATCGAAAAGGCGCTGATTCGAAATAGTTAACCTTCCCACATTCCTACTTTCTCACCTTCATACCGCATTATGAATCGAATCGAAAAAGCCTTTATCCACGCTCGCGAAGAAAAACGTGCCGCCTTTGTCGGTTATCTTTGTGCGGGGGATCCCAATTTAGAAAGCTCGATTGAGGCCTGTCGTGCAGTGATCGAGTCGGGTGTCGATATCCTTGAGCTTGGTGTGCCGTTTTCTGATCCGCTGGCGGACGGGCTGACGAATCAACTGGCCGCTCAGCGTGCGCTCGAAGGTGGCTCGAATAGTGCGCTCGTGCTAGATTTAGTACGCGCCATCCGGGCTTTCAGCGAAGTGCCGCTTATTTTGTACACCTACTATAATTTGGTTTTCGCGCAAGGTAGTGAAGCTTACGCCGAGCGCGCTAAAGCCGCTGGAGTGGATGGTATTCTCACGCTCGACCTGCCGCCAGAAGAAGCGGGCGAGCATCTCGCAGCCTGTGAAAAACACGGCGTGAAGACAGTCTTCATCGTCGCGCCGACCACACCCGATAGTCGCCTCGAAATGATCTGCAAAGCCACTACTGGATTTGTTTACTACGTTTCCCGCGAGGGCGTGACGGGAGAGCAAGCTTCGATGTCTGAGAGTATCCAAGCCAACGTGGCGCAGATTAAGCGACACACTGATCTGCCCGTTGTTGTCGGCTTTGGTATTTCAAGTTCTGACCACGTTAGGAAAGTCGCGCAAGCTGCTGATGGCGTCGTCGTCGGCAGTGCCATTGTGAATTGCATCGCTGCGAACCCGAGTGACTGTCAGGCGATGAGCGATGCGCTGCGGGCAAAGATGGCGACTTTGCTGGAAGGCAACTCACTCGCGAAGAACTAAACGTATCTGGTGGGTCTGATCTGCGTTGATCGTTAGGTAGAGGTGCCAACTATCTTCAGGAAGCGCGTCGGGGATGCGTTCGGGCCACTCGACGGCAAAGCACCAGGGCGACTGCAAGAAGTCTTCGATCATGAGTGCGTCGAGGTCGGCTCCGGAGTCGAGGCGGTAGGCGTCTAGGTGGATGAGCTGGCGCGCTCCTTTGTAGATGGCGTAGAGATTATAGGTGGGGCTGGTCACGGCTTCTGCGATGCCCCAAGCGCGAGCGAGGCCACGCACAAAAGTCGTCTTACCCGCGCCTAGATCACCGTGCAGGGCGAGCACGGTATCGACGGGTAGCAGATGGCCGAGACTGGCAGCAAGTGCCTCGGTTTCGGCGGCGCTTTGTGAACACACCCCGGCGCGTAGCTGTTTAAGAAGATCGGTCATTTCTTTCTCAGATGCTCAAAACCTTTGTGCCATGGCAAGGCTTCTTTGGTCTGGGCGTCGAGGTAGAGAGCCTCTCCGGCGCGTGGGCAGAGTTGCCCGATGCGAGTTAGCGGCGTGTTTGGGAAGTGCTGCTGCCAGCTTTTTTCAAAGGTAGCGCAGTCGGTAGTGCCCTTTACAGTGAAGAGTAGTTCGTAGTCTTCGCCGTCGCAAAAGGCGTGCTCTAGCGCGCGGCGGCCACTCGCGGCGGCGCATTGCTCGGCGTCGCCGGAGATGGGGATGCGGTCGAGGTCGAGCTGTGCGGCGCAGCCTGTGGGGATGAGTTCGCGCAAGTCTTTGGCGAGTCCGTCTGTGAGATCTATCGAGGCGCTGCAGCGGCCCCCCTGCGCGAGCCATTGCCCTTCGCCGAGCCTGGGTGTGAAGCTGTAGTGTTTTTGGCGAATGCTGCCGCCGAGTGTGCCGGTGACGTAGATCGAATCGCCCTGCTGGCTGCCGGTGCGGAGTAGGGGCGGGTGCGCGACGTAGCCAGTCAAGCTGAGGACTGATGAAAATTGCCCATCTGCGAGTGCGCTGATGTCGCCGCCGACGAGCGGTAGTTCGTGCGCGGCGCAGCTTTCGCGAATGCCTGCGATAAAGGCTTGCAGCCAATCGATGTTCACATCGCCACCGCAGAGCAGGGTGAGTAGCGCTTGGCCGGGGCGTCCACCCATCGCGGCGATATCGCTTAGGTTACGCTTGACGAGCTTGGAACCGGCATCTTGGGGCGAGACTTGATCGTCGAAGTGTTGGCCGTAGCTTAGGCTGTCGGTGGTGAGGAGTAGCTGCTGTTTTTGCTGCGAGTTATTGTGGGGTAGGTCGACGACTGCGCAGTCATCACCCATGCCGGCGGGGCTGACGGGAGCCACGTCGCCGAGCCAATGGCTGATCCTCCGAATCAACTCGGACTCGCCGAGCTCGGCAATGGTGTGCTGCTGGGAAAAAGGTGTGTGCGAGTGTGACTCACTCTCTGCCTTACCCATTACCTTACCCATTACCTTACCCATTACTCTTGCTCACTGATGGAGTTGAAGACGACACGTATATCCTGAAATTGTAGATCGAAGGTGCGCTGTGGCGCGATGACGCGCACGATGTAAATAGTGCCATCGCGCTCGATCCAGTTTTCACCAATTACCAGCGTGCGCTCCTCGATTTGATAGCTGTAGCGCACAGTCATAGCGCGTTGCCCGAGGATACGAAACTTCGCGGGGCCGTTCTCGTCGAATGCGGACTCTTCGATAATTTTGGATGCTTGCTCGGGGGTGTGGCTAAGGCTCAGACCTTTGAGATATAGGTTTAAAGTGGCATCATCGAGCTCAAACTCGAAGCGAGCAGCAGGAAAGCTGAAGAACTCTACTTTAAAATCTGGGGCGTTTGTTATTTCAAAACGCGCCGAGCATTCACCCTGATTCGGCACGGCGTTGTGCTCTGGAATGATATCCATTATCAGAGTGCGCGGCCCAGTGAGGCGTAGCCGGGGCATGCGCATCGACTCTAGTAGCTCATCGAAGATCGATGCTTGATAGCTTTCGAGTGCGGCTAGAGGGATCGTTGGGTAGATCACTTCTTCCGAAGTGGCCTGTGCCGCCAAGGTGGCAGGCTTGAGAGCCGCCGCAGCGATCAGTATAAGTAGAGTAGCTTGGTGCAGGCGCATCGAGATGACTTAGAAGTAGGACTGGATTCTTGAAACGTGGCTAGCGTAATCGTCTGCGGTGATCAGCTGAAAATCCACACTTCTATAACGGCGCGTATTGGGTGTGCCGGGAGGCAAGTAGCCTTTGCCGAACTCTTCGTGAAAGCCCCAAGCGCGATTGGGTGGGTTGTAAACATTACCGGAGCCCCATCTGCTGGTGCCGACTTCACTCTCGAAGAGAGCCACCATCGAACCGCGGATACGGAGCGTCTTACCGCTCCATCTTTCTAAGAAGCGCGGGAAGTTTTCCACCCCGCCACTGTAGGAATTACTACCAGTCTCGCCAGAAGGCACTAGCCCGGTTAAAATGGCGGCGGAGACTTCGGTATGGTCGGCTTGACGGTCACGAGTCCTGTTTTCAGCGCTGTTGGCGTCCTCCCAATCTTCGCTTAGGAAAGTGATGGAGTCAGCGATCAGAGCCGCAGGGGCTTCGTAGCCTTCTTTGGCAAACTTATCTGGATCGTCGGGCTCAGTGGGCGAGCCGGTGTCTAGATCGCCGTCGGCATTATAGTGCCCTTCGACATACAGCATTTGATTCGTGGCGAGTGACATGCCATAGATGGGGTCGTCACCGGGCTTAACATCGTGCTTAAATTTGGGATTGGGGATCGTTTTACCGTTGATGAGTTTGACGCCCCAGTTTTCGATGGCTGGATTGACACGATCATCGCGGGTAGAGGTTGTATTGTGCTGTGGGAAGTCGACATAGACGACGCCATTCCACCATGAGTCGGGTTGTTGGTTATCATTGCCTCCCCATTCTGTTTTCTCGTTGGCATGGACGAGTTCCGCGAGTTCCCCGATATTGATTTCTACGATATTAAGATCTTTCGATAGCCGTTTGTCGTGCAGCCCACGCCTTATTTCACCATTTCTTTCACGGAAAGTGTCAGGATCGGCGATACGTTCTGCTGGAGCCAGCAAAATTCGATTGGGGGCACCATCTGAATCGTAGGTCACATCGCCTGCGGCATTACGCTCAAAGGTGTAGAAAATGACTTGTTGGTTGTTAGGTTTAGTGGGGTCGAATTCGATCGTGAGACCGGCCTTGTATGCATACTTTTGTTTTTCGACTTCGTTGAGTCTTAAGGCGTCCTGATAGGCTTCTTCGTCATCACTTCGAGTAGGAATCGCCAGCTCAGGTTTCTCTAATGCGGGTTGGATCAGGCTGTAGGCGCTGTTGTAAGATTCTTTACGGTTAGTCGTGCTATCCGTGTCTTCTATGTAATCGGTCACGCCGACTGGGTTTTGGGGAAACACTTCCGTTTGAACGTTGCCATCCCATATTTGATTTGAGAGATCGACAAAATTATCTGCATGACTCGTGAGCCATGATCCGTTGAAGTCATTTCTGCTATCGCTGGGCCATGAGCCGTCTTCCGCCATATTGACTAGATTGCCGCTGGCATCTTTGAAGCGAACGGGACCATTGTTGTTCGACTGACCACTATCAGGATGGCGACCGTGGAACATTCCGCCAGCGGTGGTGAATTTGGAGTGGAAATTAAGCCCGCCGCCCGATTGAAGCCAGACAGGCCAGTTTGAGTGTACGTTGCCATACACATCCATCCGCGGGCCGGGGGCGATCTCCATCGGAAGATTATAGAAGATGGCATAAGCAAAGAGGGGCGCATCACGCACTTGAAGAAATTGGCGCGCATAGACTGTGGCACTGCCTACGTTGACACGGTTCACCGTGGCCTTGCTGATCAGCTCGATGCTGCGCTCGAAGACGCGGGTGCCGGCCAGCTCATCGGTTTCATTACCGGGGATGCGGGGATCAATTGTGTGCCATTCGCCTGGAGGTACCTGCCCACCGATGACTTCGGTCGCCTGCGTGTTAAATTGGTTTTTGGAAGTATATTTTTTGATTTCTGGGATGACTAAGTTACTGCGGGAATCTGAGGCGCTGTAAATTTCAACGAACTCATTGGAAATGGAGAGCGGGTTCTGCGAAGGCGAGAGCGCATCGATGGGAAACGCGGACTGTGATTCGAAGCGGGTCTTAAGGTCGGCCATACTCGCTTGCAGTAAGCTCTCGGCGGCTTGTTTTGCCTCGTGGTAGGCACTCGCCTTCTTGTTGCGCTGGAATTCGCCATTGACGAGGCTGAGCGTTGAGTAGATCCCGATGCCGAGCGCGGTGGAGATGATGAGTACGAGAAAAAGCCCACTTCCTTCTTTTTTATGCTTATTCATAATTAGCCTCTGGGTGATATGGTTAGATTGTAGGTATTGGTGACCTCTTTGACCTTGTTGCCGTGTAAAATTTCTCCATTCACGACGAAAGTGCCGTTGCCGAAGTTGCGGAAGAGCTTGCCGTTAGCGAGGCCGCGCGATAGCTCCAGCACGACCGGGTAGGCGCCATCATCGGTGGGGAATTCGGCGGCTAGCAATTTCTCGAAGTGATCCGTCTCTCCTAAGACGCCGATTAAAGTCTCGATGTTCTTGGGAGGATTAAATACCGTTTCCGCGCGATAGACAGGGCTGAGACCTTCTGAGTCTGGTCGTCGGAAGAAGACGACGATTCGGTTGTAGTGGAGGGGGTCGTTGAGGTTGGGGTGGGGATCGTAGTAAACGAGCACGAGGCAGTCGCCTGTTTCACCGCTTTGCCTGCGGTCGCCGACATCGGCTCTGTCCGCCTTGTTAAAAGTGCTGTAAACGAGCCCCGCGCGTGCGCCCAGCGTCTCTTGGGAGATGCGCATAGTGAAGTTGCGCACGTCCTTAGTGATCAGCGCCTTATTGGATGCCCAGAACATGCCCCTAGTGGAGTCGAGCATGAAGGCAGTCAGCCCGATGGAGACGAGGCCGAAAATTGCTGTAACGACCATGATCTCGACCAGTGTGAAGGCTGACCTACTTTTTTGGAGTGATGTTTTCATGGGGATCAGTTGTTGACGGTGCTGCGTGCGTTGCGCACCACCTCGGTGCGCTCGCGCCCAGTGCGAGGGTGTTTATAAGTGTAGGTGACGCTCAGCCAATAACCCGCGGCGGCAGTCATCTTCGTGATGTTGGGCGTTATCTCCATGTTCATCGTCTTGACTGTAGAGCCATCTTCGTCAGTGGTGATGGGTATTAACATCGCATTCACCTCACCAAGAACTACGCGCCGCTCTTGGCCGCCTTCGACGATCATTTTGAAAGTTCCCTTGCCGTCGATCTTTGGGGGGCTTTCGAGCAGGTTAATGGGCGCGCCTTTCATCTGCTCGATGGTGCTGACGGCTACCGTCAAAGCGGTGGCATCGAAGAGATTGTCCTCAGCCATGTATTTGACATACATGAGTCCTTTGGTGAACGCTAGAATAAACAAGGCCAGCACGAACATCGAAATCATCACCTCGACTAGCGAGAAACCGCGCGAGAAACCAACCGGTGACCTACTTGAAATGATGTGAGTTGCCTGTTGCATCAATGATGACCATTACAAATCCGTTGCTTAAAGTCGAATCCGAATACTTGCTGAGCCTTGTTTTTACGTCTTCTTCAAAATTGCAGCACAAATTTCACTCAATATTGCTGAAAATACGTTATCGATTGACGGCAAGCATGAGAGAGACAGGGCAGTGGTCGGAACCTAAAACATCATTTAAAATTTGGGCATCTGCGATCTGGTATTCTAGTGCGGCAGATACGCAGAAATAATCGATGCGCCAGCCAATGTTGCGCACTCTTGCCGCTGCGCGATACGACCACCAAGTGTATTGCGCAGGCAGCTCGGGGTTGCGGTGGCGGAAGGTATCGATGAAGCCCGCCTCTAAGATGGCATCGAAGCGGGCGCGTTCCTCGTCGGTAAAGCCAGCGTTTCTGCGGTTGGTCTTAGGATTCGCTAGATCGATTGCTTGGTGCGCGACGTTGAGGTCGCCGCAGAAGACGACTGGCTTCGTCTGCTCCAGCTTGCAGATATGTTTCAGGAAATCGAAATCCCACTCGCGGGTACGGTAGTCGAGTCGGCGCGGGCGTTTGTTTTCGTCGTGGTTTTGCGCGTTGGGCGTGTAAACGGTGACAAGATAATAGTCGTCAAACTCAGCAGTGATCACGCGTCCTTCGTGATCGTGCTTATCGATACCTAGCCCGTAATCGACTGAGAGGGGTGCCACTTTACTCAGTATTGCGGTGCCGGAGTAGCCCTTTTTATCTGCGCAGTTCCAGTAGGTATGAGGGTAATCGTCGAAGCTGAAGCCTGCGACGAGGTCGGACGAGATCTTCGTTTCTTGTAGGCACAGCACATCTGGGGCTTCAGTTTCTAAAAAGTCTAGAAAGCCCTTTTTAATTACCGCGCGCAGTCCGTTTACATTCCATGAAACTAATTTCTGGTGGGTCATATTTAGTAGCTTCGAACGCGCTACATTTTAGGGCAAACTATTTTGCGTCTGAATCCATTTATCGTGGTTCAGTGTGACGCCGCGCCCAAATGCAGTGGTTTTACTTCTTCTTGGACGAGGGGCAAGAGGTCGCGCTGTGCGATCCGAAGTTTGTGATTGTTCGGAGATTCAACCAGAGTCCTCAACGCGTGCCAAAGTAGGTCACAAGGCAAGGGCAGTCTCGGTCGAGATAGGACGTTTGCTATTAATGATCTGTTGCATAGTTGGCTGCGAAATTCCCGAATTCTTGGCGACACGGTAGGGCGTCACGCCGGCGGGTTTGATGAATTCTCCAAGGAGGATTTCGCTGAGTGTGGTTCGGGGATGGTTTGTTTTGTGGGTTCATGGCGCTTTGAGTTTAATGGTAGTCGACGATTTTAACCTGCTCGGTGTGCTCAGACATGAAACGGAAGCAAAGGAAGGCGTCCTAAAGCTCATGGTAAGTATTGGCGACGATTTGCATGCCGTATTTCCTCTCCAGCCGTCTTACCACAAAGTGCCCATGGGCGAGTTCTTGGAAATGGTGAATAAATAGAGTGTTGATCAATGCACCGCCGGCCGCGCCGATAATCGGTAATGCTTGCGCGGCTAACTTTTCGCTTACTTGGATACTAAATCTTTGCGCGATCATACTGATCATTTTCAGCAGCGCGGGGCTGCCTTCGGCGGTTAGCCCTTTGCTCGCAATGTGGTGAGCTGCAGCAGACATGGAATGCGCTAGTAAGCCGCGAATGACATAATACCCACTCTCGACGGCATCATCTTCGCTATTGTTCGGGCTACCTAGAGCGAAGACCTCCATGCAGGCGAGTCGCGTCTCGTTTTTGTAAACAGACTCCCCTTCGCTTCTCGCCACGTCGGCGATTGAACGCATAATGATCGTGGTCGAGATCGGGAGTTCAATCGCGAGCGCGGCCATTCCGAAGGCACCGCCAATTCCACCGGATACGGCGACACTGATTTTGTGTAGGCGATTCGACTTCTGGCTGCCTGGTTTATCGTCGATCGTAAAAAGTGCCGAGCGCATCGAAGCCATCAGCGCCTTTTCAGTGATCTTCTGGAGATTCTTATTCAAAGAGGCAGGCAGTTTTTCAAAACCAGCTTCGACAGGCTTTCCAATAAGATTGGTCAGTTTCGCAGCTATGCTGGGGTTCTCTAGCTTCTCTTTTGCGAGGATTAGTTCATTTATGTCGTCGGTGGTCATTGGATACGTGGAAGTAGTCATGTTTCAGGCGGAGATAGTTAGTAAAATCAGTCATGGGGTTAGCTTTTAAAGTTAATTAAAGTGAACGAAAATATACATGTAAGTCAGGCGAAAAAAGGCATAGTCTATCCCCGAGTAAGCAACTCCGAAGATTACGCTTAGCGAACTGAAGGCGGGGTTTTGTTCTGGCTTGCTCAGAATGTGTCGCGCGTGCTAGAGAACTTGAAGCGGCAGATCGTAAAGACCCCGGGGCAGCGGGTAGACGGTCATTTGGTTGGCGTCGACAAAATGATCGAATCAGTATGTCAATATCCGTGATTAGGCGTTACAGTAGGCTAGTCCAGTAGGCAGAACTGGTGGCGGCTCATACGTGCGACGGCTGAAGCGCGTCGTTCCCCGGAGCGATGCGCTTTAGCTATCGTTATAGTGGGCCTGTCCAGTGGGTAGGCTCGGTGGCGGCTCATGCGTGCGACGGCTGAAGCGCGTCGTTGCCCGGAGCGATGTGCTTTAGCCATCGTTACAGTGGGCCCGTCCAGTGCGCAGACTCGGTGGCGGCTCATACGTGCGACGGCTGAAGCGCGTCGTTCCCCGGAGCGATGTGCTTTAGCCATCGTTACAGTGGGCCTGTCCAGTGGGTAGACTCGGTGGCTGCTCATACGTGCGACGGCTGAAGCACGTCGTTCCCCGGAGCGATGCGCTTTAGCCATCGTTACAGTGGGCCTGTCCAGTGAGTAGGCTCGGTGGCGGCTCATACGTGCGACGGCTGAAGCGCGTCGTTGCCCGGAGCGATGTGCTTTAGCCATCGTTACAGTGGGCGAGTAGTGCGCAGGCTCGGTGGCTGCTCATACGTGCGACGGCTGAAGCGCGTCGTTCCCCGGAGCGATGCGCTTTAGCCATCGTTACAGTGGGCCGGTCCAGTGGGTAGGCTCGGTGGCTGCTCATACGTGCGACGGCTAAAGCGCGTCGTTCCCCGGAGCGATGCGCTTTAGCCATCGTTACAGTGGGCCTGTCCAGTGGGTAGGCTCGGTGGCTGCTCATACGTGCGACGGCTGAAGCGAGTCGTTGCCCGGAGCGATGTGCTTTAGCCATCGTTACAGTGGGCCCGTCCAGTGGGTAGACTCGGTGGCGGCTCATACGTGCGACGGCTGAAGCGCGTCGTTCCCCGGAGCGATGTGCTTTAGCCATCGTTACAGTGGGCCCGTCCAGTGCGCAGACTCGGTGGCGGCTCATGCGTGCGACGGCTAAAGCGCGTCGTTCCTCGGAGTGGTGCGTCAATACGTCGAATCTATCGACTAAACTAGGCAGCTGGCCGAGAAATGATTACTTCGCCTACGTTCCTGAAAGCCGTAGATTAGTAACCGCGATTAGGCGAGAGCCAGCGTTCGATCTCTTTGAGGGTTTTGCCGCTGCGCTTGCCGTAGTCTTCCATCTGGTCTTTGTTAATCGGGCCAACTTGGAAGTATTTGGCTTCGGGATGGCCGAAATACAAGCCACTCACGGCGCTGCCGGGAGCCATGGCGAAGCTGGTCGTTAGGGTGGCACCGGTGTTTTTTTCGGCTTCCAGTAGATCCCAAATGATTTGCTTTTCGGTGTGGTCGGGCTGGCTGGGGTAGCCGGCGGCGGGGCGGATGCCGCGATATTTTTCCTTAATCAAGGCGGCGTTGTCGAGGGTTTCGTCGTCGGCGTAGCCCCAGATCTCTTTGCGCACTTTCTTGTGCGTATACTCCGCGAGGGCTTCGGCGAAACGGTCGCCGAGGGCTTTGATCATGATGGAATTGTAATCGTCTCCGGCGTCTTCAAATTCTTTGGAAAATGTATCCACTCCGTCGATACAGCAGACAAACGCGCCGCAGGTATCTTTGAAGCCACTCTGCTTGGGTGCGATGAAATCACTGAGTGCGAAGTAGGGCATCTCGGTGGTCTTTTTCTTTTGCTGGCGCAGGGTGTGGAAGGTCTGGAGGTGCTCGCCGCTTTCGGGGTGATAAAGCTCGATGTCGTCGCCGACCGAATTGGCGGGGAAGAGGCCGATCACGCTGCGGGGGCGGAAGCGTTTCTCAGCAAAGATGCGTTTGAGGAGGCCTTTGGCGTCTTCGAGGATGACGCGGGCTTGCTCGCCGTATTTCTTGTGGTCGAGGATCTTGGGATAAACGCCTTTCAGCTCCCATGTCCAGAAGAGGGGGGAATAGTCGAAGTGTTCGGCGATCATTTCGAGGTCGATGTAGTCGTCGGTGATGACGCCGTATTGCTTGGGCGCGACGAGGTCTTCGGCTTTCCATTCGGGCGAAAATCCTTTTTTGCGGGCGTCCGCGAGGGGGAGCAGATCTTTGGCGGAGTTACTGGCAAGCCAGCGTTCGCGTTGTTGGATGTTTTCGGCGGCGACTTCGGCGGCGAAGGCGTCGTGGGTCTTGGGGTTGAGCAGTTTGTTGCAAATCTCGGTCACGAGCGAGGCATCGCCTACGCGGACGACAGGCTGGTCGTAGTGGGGCGCTATTTTGATCGCGGTGTGAGCCTTGCTGGTGGTGGCGCCGCCGATGAGAAGGGGCTGGGTGTAACCGCGTTTAGTCATCTCGTCGGCGTTGAAAATCATTTCGTCGAGTGAGGGGGTGATCAGGCCGGAGAGGCCGATGATGTCTGCGCCCCATTCTTTGGCCTCTTTTAAAATGGTCTCGCAATCGACCATCACGCCGAGGTCTTTGACTTCGTAGTTATTGCAGGCGAGCACGACGGCGACGATGTTTTTACCGATGTCGTGGACATCGCCCTTGACGGTGGCGATGAGGAATTTGCCCGCAGAGGAGCTTTTGGTTTTGTCGGCCTTTTCCGCTTCCATGTAGGGAAGCAGGTAGGCGACAGCCTTTTTCATGACGCGAGCGCTCTTCACGACTTGGGGGAGGAACATCAAGCCATCGCCGAAGAGTTTGCCGACGATTTTCATGCCGTCCATGAGTGGGCCCTCGATCACTTCGAGGGGCTTGCTGTATTTCTGGCGGGCTTCCTCGGTATCGGCATCGACGTGCATGACGATGCCTTTGACGAGGGCGTGAGAAAGGCGCTCTTCGACGGTGCCTTGGCGCCAGTCGTTTTTTACATCAGCCGTTTTTTTTTCCGCTGCGGCGGGAATGGCGCCTGCGCCGGACTTGAGGAAAGCTTCGAGGATCTCGGGGTTTTTCTCTTTGGTGGCGCGTTCGAAGAGATCGCGCAGGATGTTCATGCCTTCGAGCATGGCGGCGCTGATCCGCTCTTCGGGGGTGCCGGTGCCGAGAGTGATAGTGCCGTTTTTGATGCCTTCGGCACACTCGACAAGGCGCTCGGTGGCGTCTTCGTGGCGATTGAGAATAACGTCTTCGACCAGCTTTTTGAGGGTGGGGTCGATCTCGTCGTAGGGCATCAACATGCCGGGGTTGACGATGGCCATATCGAGGCCGGCCGCGATGCCGTGATGGAGGAAGGCGGCGTGCATAGCCTCGCGGATCGGGTTATTGCCTCGGAATGAAAAGGACACATTGGAGAGCCCGCCGCTGGTGCGGCAGCCGGGGCAGCGCTTTTTGATCTCGGTGACGGCTTCGATGAAATCGACGGCATAGTTATTATGCTCTTCCATGCCGGTGGCTACGGTGAGGATGTTGAGATCGAAGATGATGTCTTGCGGATCCATGCCGACTTCTTCGGTCAAGATCTTGAAGGAGCGCTCAGCGATGCGGACTTTTTCGTCGCGGGTCGCGGCTTGGCCTTTTTCGTCGAAGGCCATTACGATGACGGACGCACCGTAGCGCATGACCTTGGTGGCTTGGGCGCGGAACTCGTCTTCGCCGCCTTTGAGCGAGATGGAATTGACGATGGATTTGCCCTGCACGCACTTGAGGCCCGCTTCGATGACCGACCACTTGGAACTGTCGATCATGAGGGGGACTTTGCAAATATCTGGCTCGGCGGCGATGAGGTTGAGGAAGCGCTCCATGCAGGCTTCGCCGTCGAGCATGCCTTCGTCGAAATTGACGTCGATGACTTGCGCGCCCTTTTCGACTTGGGAGAGGGCGATGGCGAGGCCACCATTAAAGTCGTCGGCCTTGATCAGCTTTTTGAAACGCGGGGAGCCAGTCACATTGGCGCGTTCGCCGATGCTAATGAAGTCGGTCTTGCCTTGGATTAGGTTGAGTGGCTCGAGGCCGCTGAGGCGCTGGGCGGGAATGGCAGTGGGGATGACGCGCGGAGGAAATTTGGAAACTTCTTTGATAATCGCGGCGATGTGATCGGGCGTGGTGCCGCAGCAACCGCCGACTAGATTGACGAGGCCAGCTTGGGCAAAGCCGCCGACCGCGCTGCCGGTGTGCTTCGGAGTTTCATCGTAGCCGGTGTCGGAAAGCGGATTTGGCAGACCTGCATTGGGATAGACGTGAACGTAGGTGTCGGCCACGAGGGAGAGCTCTTCGAGGAAGGGCTTCATTAAGTCGGCTCCGAGGGCGCAGTTGAGCCCGACGCAGAGCGGCTTGGCGTGGCGGATGGAGTTCCAGCAGGCTTCAACGGTTTGGCCAGAAAGCGTGCGGCCTGATTGGTCGGTGATGGTGACCGAAATGATGACAGGCAGACGTGCTTCGAGCGTGTCTTGGTAGTCGGCGATAGCGTGGAGGCATGCCTTGAGGTTGAGCGTATCGAAGACCGTCTCGGGCAGGAGGAGATCGACGCCGCCTTCGACGAGGGCATCAATTTGCTGGTAGTAGGCCTTGTAAAGCTCGTCGTAGCTGGTGGCGCGGTATTCCGGGCGATTAACATCGGGCGACATCGAGCAGGTGCGATTCGTCGGGCCGATGGCTCCGGCTACGAAAGTAGGGCGGCCTTCTTTGGCCGAGACGTCGTCGGCCACCTTGCGGGCGAGTTGGGCGGCGGCGAGGTTGATGTCGCGCACGCGGTGCTCCAGCCCGTAGTCGGCCTGAGCGATGGTGGTGCCGGAGAAGGTATTGGTCTCGATCATGTCCGAGCCTGCTTCAAGGAAGGCGCGGTGGATTTCGCTAATGATGTCGGGGCGGGTGATCGAGAGCAGGTCGTTGTTGCCCTTGAGGTCTTTCTTGTCGGCAGCAAAAGAGGGATCGCGGAAGTCGGCCTCGCCCAGCTTGTGTTGCTGGATCATGGTGCCCATGGCGCCGTCGAGGTAGACGATACGCTCGGCAAAAAGATCGGCGAGTTGTTGGCCTTTGGCGGTGAAGGGCTTGGTCTGTTTAGAAATGCTCATGGTGATGTATCAACATATCCTGATATCTTGATATGTTATTGCAAGTCGAGAATTCAGATTATTTTCAGTTTAGCGTAGGGGGGCGACTTGTCACGCCCGCGTCTGAATGGCTCAGCAATCTGCGGGCGTGCACTCAAAAACATAAAAAACAAGTCGCGCCCTTACGAGGGCAACAGCCTTTCGGCGATTGCGTGTCCGGTGACATCGTCGAGCCAGTTGAAGTGCTTGTCGTTGTGGAATACGCGTAGGCCATGATGCAGCGCGGTGGCATAGATGAGTGCGTCGGTATTAGGAACTGGTTTACCTTTTGTCTTTGTCAAGCGGGCGAGTTGGTGGGCGTGTTTCCAGCACCCTTGGTTGATTGCAAAGTGAGGTAGGACTGGTTCTAGCAGCGAGATGGCCACGCTCTGCTTTGAATTCGGCGAACCTTGTAGCTCGAGAAAAACCATTTCGCACCAACTGGCTTCGTTGCGAGTGAGTAGTTGAGCCACTTGGTCTCGGATGTCTGGATTACCCGTCGATTTGAAGTAATCGATCCATGAAGAGGTGTCGATGAGATGCATTAGTCAGCTGCTCTTGTTTCCGCAAGCTCCTCGTGTGAAATAAAATCTTCGATCGTTCCTGCCAGCGCCATCACCTTCTTCAAATTCTCGCGGCGGATGTAGTCCTTGATCGCTGTATTGATGGCCTCGGTTCGCGTTTTCGCATGGGTGGCCTCCAATAAGGCGGCCATGCGCTCGTCTGGAACATTTAAAGTAGTCTTCATGGAATACATACTTAACCAATTTTGCCTTATGTCAATCGGCTATGTAGGAAGGCGAACAGGGCAGTGTGATTAAATGAACGGGGTAGTTTTTAGAAAACGAGAGTCAACTTCACCCCGAACCTTGTCTGCATTTTTGCTAGAAACGCATAATTGATGCGAGTTGGTTAAATATAAGTTGGCTTGCGAGAGGGATTGTGCAGTTCTTTTCTGGATGGAAGTTGATGCTCGTATATCCAAGGCATGGCGTAAGCGCATGTTATTTATGTTGGTCATGATTTCGGGCATCGCTGCTTGGTTTCTGACCGATGGTTATTACATCTGGCCAAATGAGGCAGAGCGCTACGCCGCCTACACGGAGATCAAGGATAGGCTGATCGAAGAGGGCAAGGCGAAGGACGAGGAGAGCTCTTCGGTGCGTCTGGCTTGGCAGCGGCATGCTAAAGAGGTCGGCTACACGGCCAAAGTCCCGAAGGAGCGGACAGATGGCGACATTCGCGAGCAACTAGTAATCGGCTGGACGATGGCTGCGGGCTGTTTGATGTATGGCCTATGGATTGCTTGGAACCACACGCTGCGTGTCCGCACCGAGGGCGACGTGGTGATCGGCACTTCGGGGCAGCGAGTGAAGTTGGACGCCATTACCAAGATCGACCGCAAGAAGTGGAAGGATAAGAGCATCGCCTACGCAATCTACGAAGACGGTGGCAAAGAGCGCCGACTCACCCTCGACGACCATAAGTTTCAAGGCTGTGAGGCGATCGTGCTCGAAGCCGAGCGGCGCATCAAGGCGCGCAAAGACGGCAGTGAGGGCAAGGACGGCAGTGACGGTAGCTAGAACAGCTAGGGCAGTGAGGCTTAATAATTGGTGCTGAGCTTTACCAGCACTGAGCCGTAGCGAGAGGTGTTGTTTTGGCCTTCAAACTCGTCGCTGCGCAAGGTGTGCGAGAGGCTGATCTCCGCCCAGCGCCAGCGTGCCGCTACGCCGAAACTCAACTCGCCCACCCATAGCTCGGAGTCGACCGACTCTTCCCAGTCACGAAAGAGCGGTCCGTCGAGAGAGATGTCGTGCGCGACAGCGTAGCCACGGATACCCGCGAAGCCATAGAGCGAGAAGTCTTCGTCGGCGGTGTCGGCGGTGTCGAAGATCGTCTCGGTGAAACTGCCGAGCTGCACGCGAGGCGTGGCATAGCTGGCGGGTAAGTTATGGCCGAAGCGGATTAGCGAGCCCATGTAGGCGGTTGTGCGAAAGTTACCGAGCGTGCCGCCCCATTCGTAGAAGCCGTCGAACTCGAGCGGCCAGCCACCCGAGGCGTCTAAAAATGTGAGCCTTTGCTTATGGTCGAAGTGCAAGTTGATCGTGAACTCGGAGGGTGCCTGCGAGTCCCAGCCTTGAAAGATCGGGCTATCGGAGACGTTTTGGTGTATCCATTTCTGGAGGTCTTCCGCGTAGCTGGGCTGGCCGGTGGTGCCGATGGAAAGGGTGGTGGTGCTAGCAGAATCGCCCGCGCTGGCTTGCAGCGAAAACTCCAGCCCCAGCCAACCAGCGTAAGGGCGCTCACCGGCGGGCGGCAGCAGTGCTTCGTTCTCTTCGGGTGTGAACATCAACTGTGTCAGCCCGATGCCATATTGAAAACGCAGCTCGCCCGTATCGCGAAAGCGAAAATCGCTGAGCCGGTCGCCGCGATCCGCCCCCGTAAGTCGCCGCAGCGAGTTTTGCAAAAAGCCGTGCTGACTAGAATCGGGCGATAGTTCTTTGGTATAAGCGATGCGAGCACCGTTGGTGTAACCATCGTCGGTGCCAGTCAGTAGGTCGTTGTCCCATTGCACTAGAAACTGCGAAGGGCTTCGCTCTGCGGCGCTTAACGTGACGGCGCTGAACGTGACGGCGCTGATACTTAAAAAGGAGATGAGGAATCGGTATTTGATCTGTAACCTAGTATAGGCAAAGTATCGTTAAGTAAAGGATACTCGTATTTCTGCGTCATGCGGAGTTGAAGTCACTGCGTGATTGGTTCTTCTTTCCAGCAAGGATGAGATCTATAATTGCAGTTTGCCTATTTTTGTTGATCAGTATGGCGGTGAGTTCTGGCGCGTCGCCCTGGTTGTCGCTGTGGCCGACTGTGGCCGCTTTGGCGGTGGTGTTGATCTCACGAAGTGCGCTCGTCGGGCTGCTAACAGGTGCCGTTTGCGGGGCGATTCTGCTGGCGGGTGGCTCGCTGCTTGGCTCGCTGGAGCAACTGGTGCTGCGGCAGTTCTGGCCGATCTTTGGCTCTTCATGGAAGCAGAGTGCGATGCTGTTTACGCTGATTCTCGGTGGCTTTGTCGCGCTAGTCGAAGCGGGTGGGGGCTTGCAGGCACTTGTTAAGCGGCTGCTGGGCACAGGGCGTGCGCCGCACAAGCGGATGCAGACGACGGTGTTTGGCTTCGGGCTGCTAGTGTTTTTTGACGGGCTGGCCAATACGATGCTGATCGGGCGGCTGCTACGCTCGGCAGCAGATCGCTGCGGCGTGTCGCGCGAGAAGCTGGCTTACCTCGCGGATACCACCGGCTCAGCGGTGGCTTGTCTGGCATTTATTTCGACGTGGATCGCGTTTCAACTTTCGATGATTCGCGAGGGGTTTGCTTTGGCGGGGCAGAGCGAGGTGAGTGCCTACAGTTATTTCTTTAGATCGCTGCCTACGAATTACTACTGCTGGTTTGCGCTGATGCTGGCGCTGGTCTGCGTGTGGCGCGAGTTTAACCCCGGTCCGATGGGCTTGGCTGAGCACAAGGCACGTGCGGCTCTGCCTGACATGTGCGATGAGGTGGACACCACGCCCACGAGCCACTGGGGCTTAGCGATCATCCCGATTGCCGTGCTTACTTTATCGATCCCCGTGCTAACTTATCTAATCGGCTCGGAGACTCTGCTGCCGTTTAGTTTGGATAAATTTGCGGAGTCTTATGGCAAGGCCGAGGCCTACGTGCCGCAGATCCTAGTGGCGTCGAGTATTCTAGCCTCGCTGGTGGCTGCCTTTACTTTTACCCGAGCGAAGCGGGCGGCCGAGCAGCCTGGGCAGTCTGGCCAGCCTGAGCAGCCTGAGCAGCCTGGGCAGCCTGCAACAGTGCGGGTCTTTTTGTCAGGTGTGCGCGAGATTGCGGTGCCTGTTTTGATTTTGATCGCGGCATGGATGCTAGGCGCGGCGATCAGCCAGCTCGGTACCGCGACTTGGTTGAGCGAAAGTTTGCAAGGTCGCTTGCCTGTCGCTTTATTGCCGGCGGCGATTTTTGTGCTGGGGGCGTTGATCTCGTTTTCGACCGGCACCTCGTGGGGCACGATGGGGGTATTGATGCCGCTGGCGATCCCTGTGATTTTTACACTGACCGAGGGCAGCGTCGATGCCGAGCGCGACCGGTTAGTCGTCGCTGCGATTGGCGCGGTTTTCAGCGGCGCGGTGTTTGGTGATCACTGTAGTCCTTTTTCGGATACAACGATCGTGGCGTCGATTGCTTCCGGCGTGGAACCGCTCGACCACGTGCGCACGCAGTTGCCCTTCGCATTCATTGCTGGAGGTATGGCTTTGGTGGTGGGCTTTGTGCCGCTAGGCTATGGGCTGTCGGTATGGGTCGGATTAGGCGTCGGCGTTTTGTTGCTGTGGGCATTGCCGAGTGTCTGTAATACGCAGACCTCCTTAAGTTCCACCGAGACCACCTCCAGGTAACCAAGGTAAACAAAGTAGCCGGAGCTTCCAGCTCCGTCTCGAGTTTGATCCGGAGCTTCCAGCTCCGTCTCGAGTTTGATCCGGAGCCTCCAGCTCCGTGGTCTCCCATGCTGGACGGGAGCAGGATGCTCCCACTACTTTAATTTACAAAAAAGACTCACCTTTATCGCCGCGAGCGGTTCAGTTTCGTCAATGGACAGGCGGTATCATAAAAGAAAAGTGCCCTCTTTTATTTGATCGACAGTGAGGGACATATTTAGAGAATTAAATGCATGTCTGAAACATTTGAAAACGTCACGATCCTCACAAAAGCCAATGTTTACTTTGGCGGGCGAGTCACTAGCCGCACCGTTCAGTTTGCTGATGGTTCTAAAAAAACGCTCGGCTTTATGCAGGCGGGCGATTATGAGTTTGGCACCGAAGCGCCGGAGTTGATGGAGATGCTGGGTGGCTCGATGGAGGTGAAACTAGCGGGTAGCGATGTGTGGCATGCTTACGGCGAAGGCCAGTCCTTTAATGTACCGGGCGACTCGAAGTTTAGCCTGAAAGTCGCTGAGGGCGGTGCGGACTACTGCTGCACCTACTTTGAGGCCATGCGGCGCTACCTTGCTAGGGGTGCTGCATGAGGCCATGCAGCGCTACCTTTCGCCTGCTCAGTCGAGGTAGGAGAGTTTGAAGGTGCCGCCTGGTAGGATGCGTTCGCTGCCGTCGGCTTGTGCGCTGAGTTGATAGCTGCCAGTTTCTTCGTTCTCTGTGAGTGTGAGGTGGGCGTTGGCTTGGCCGATCCAAGTGTCGGGCATATTCAAAGACTCGCCATAGGCGCGTAGTATGAAATCGCTGTCTGTTAGCTGTAAAGTGGAGTTGCCTAGCAGGGTGTGCGTGAGGAGTGTGGCCGCGACTTTGCCATCGGTGCTATCGACTACATCAAAGGTGTAGGGGCTATTCAAAGTGGAAAGCGCCTCTAGTGTGTTAGCCTGATTGCGCAGTGCGACTTGCGCAGGGATGCGGTCTTCGAACTCTGCACCTTGCGAACCTTCGCCTGCGCGCCCGAGTATTTGAGCTAGATCAGTTATCTTAACCAATCGCTTTGCCGCGATTTCTTGTGTCTCTAGGTCGATGGCGCGCAGGGAGAGTAGCCCAGTGCTGGAGCCCTTAGGTAGGATCAGCTCAATCGCGAGCAGTGCCTTTTTATCGTCTTTAAAAATATGCGCGTTTTCGTAGCTGAAAATCTGTCTTCCTTGACCGAGGGTGTCTGGCTTGAGCTGAAAAGCGATGGGGAGGGTGACGCTGAATGTATTGCCGTCTATTTTGACCAGTGCGTCGTAAAAAGTATTTCTGAATTCGGCGGCGGCGCTGTGGGTGCCTGTTTCGTCGGCAATGAAGACGCCGTCGAAGAAGAGTGTTTCGTAGCCTAAATCCCAGCAGGCTGCGAGTAGTTGCTGGCACTGAGTGGCGAGTGCCTCTTGGAAGGTTGCGGCTTCGAGGGTGAAGTCATACTTCATCTTATCGACGTTGATTTGCGCGGTTTTTTGCCCTTCGACTGTGGTCAAGAGCGCAACCATTTCTCTTTGGGCGGTATCCATCGAGATAAGCGCGCTCTCGATTAGTCGCTCGCCGCGCTGGATGATTGGTTTGACGTCGCGATTGGGATCGAAGCTCGACGGCTTGGTGGCGACCAAGTGCTGGCCGCTACGTAGATTCGACTCCGCAGCCTCAAGTGCGCCGTCTAGCTTGAGGTAATCGATGCGCTGCGCAGACGTCATGAAAGGCGCGAGGGCATCGCTCTGTTGAAGTATGCTTAGATTGACGGGTTCTTTTTTGGCAAAGCTTTTTGCGCTGGCGGAGAGTGGCCAGATGATAAGGGAAATAAGCAATAGTTTTGCCCAAGATGTTAATGTGAATCGTAGCATGGAGATTAATGGGGGAATCAATAAGTGCAGTAAAAAGATACTATCTTTAAAAAGGATCGTTGGCTTGCCAAGGTTATTCCCAGGGGCATTTCATCTGGAAGAGCTATAAAGCCCTAAAGCTCGCAAGGTTGGAGCGCAGAGCTAAGGGTTCGACATAATCCCGTCGTGCCGTAGCGAATTGGTATCGTCACGGCGTCGGTCTAGT
>Ga0307933_1000104_pt1 | contig 75817 bp, 66 predicted proteins | sample OrgLakmetageno88_FD_201811 | JGI IMG/M metagenome (GOLD analysis project Ga0307933, IMG submission 201811) | Saline water microbial communities from Organic Lake, Antarctica - #88 | ecosystem: Environmental > Aquatic > Non-marine Saline and Alkaline > Saline | place: Antarctica: Organic Lake...
AAAGTCGTCTGGAAGCGTAAAAAGGCAAAGAAAAAGCGAGCCTGAACGGCTCTTTTTATAACAGGGCGGGTTGGCAGAGGGCTGGAAAAAAAATTCCCCTAAACTCCGCACGTCCAAAGTCTAGTAAAAGGATGGAGTCAGGCCGGTAATTTTTTTAAACTGGTTGGATAAATGCGCCACGCTGCTGTAATCCAGCCTGTGATAGATCTCCGTAAGGGTAAGCTCGTCGTACAACAGTAATTCTTTTGCCTTTTCGATTTTATGCATAATGATGAAATGCTTTAGGGTGGCACCTGTTGTCTCCGAAAACAACCTGGCCAGATAAGCATAATTACTTCCTACTTTTTTACTGATGTAGTCAGAATAATTTATATGGGGTAATTCATTTGAATAATGAACCATTTCGATGACCACATTTTTTATTTTTTCGATGAGAATGGCTCTTTGATCTTCCATTAGCTCAAGCCCCCATCTCAATAATGCGATATTTAATTGTTCGTGTTGTTCGAATGTAATGTCTTCTTGTATCTCAACCGTGCCCAGGTCAATCGTCGCATTTGATATCCCCAGCTTTTCCAGTTCTTCTCTCACGATCATCCTGCATCGCAGGCTGACCATATATTTGATATACAATTTCATTACTCAATAGAGTTTATTGATGTAGGTTTTGTATAGGACATGGATTAAGATTTTTTGCCAGACCTGTGGAATTTGCAGAGCAAGTATTCCACAAGGCTGGTGAAAAAGACAATTCAGGGACATACAAAATTTACGGTAATAAACTCTAATAGGTCTTATGTCGGATGAGCATTTGAATTCATGCGTGCAATACAGTTTTCATCTTGCGCGCGCTACGCATGCCCGTAAACATGAAGATAATTTTTTATCCGAAATAAGTTCTAAAAATGATAAGTTATTTTTCCTTCATTCCTGACACTCCAATCGGGAAATAAAGGTTATGAATACTGCTCAAAAACTTGTGGGACAAATAAAGGCTCAACAAATACAACCCCGTCCGCGATGGTATTATACGGGTTTAAAAATGGACGGTATGGTTGGGCTTTGGGTTGGTCGTTCTTACTGGTGCGCTGTCCTTCTCGGTCATCTTGTTCGCTATTCAGCAGACTGATTTCCTGTTACTGCAACACTTGGGGCACTACTGACTCCTGGCTGGAAGGATTTCTCAGTCTGCTTCCTTTAATTTGGATTGTATTTCTGACTTTGGACCCTTAGGATGTAGATCACCTTCAACTATTTCGCCAGGCGGCAACTGATTTTTTCTGAAAAGTGAAAGGAATCAAAAAAGCCCGCGTATTACTTCCAAACACCTCAAAATACAGTCATCACAAAAAATATATAGTCATGAAAAATCAAATTTGGAAATCCGCAATGCTGGTCGTGTTATTGCTTAGCACTGCCTTTGTTTTCACACAATGCGAATCTGAGGTGACCGGCCCTTCACCTGGCGAGCTGACTGTTATCGAAACCCGCAGTGATGGTACGGCTATTGCTGCGAATCAGTGCACTTGCCTGAAGGAAAACTTCCCGGTAGAGGAATTGTCTGAAGCAGAATCCCAGGCACTAACCTTTATGCGAGAGGAAGAAAAACTGGCACGGGATGTCTATCTTTTCCTCAACGAACGCTGGGAAACCCGTATCTTCTCGAATATCGCTAAATCTGAGCAACGGCATATGAATACCATTCTTTGCCTGATCGAGAAATATGAACTGCAAGACCCTGTAGGTTCCAATCCCGCAGGCGTATTCCAAAACGAGGACTTAAAGGCGCTTTACACGACCCTTACCGAAATGGGTAGCGAAAGCCTGGAAGCCGCTTTCATCGTAGGCGCTACGATCGAAGACCTCGATATTAATGACCTCAACCAGGAAATAGCTGCTGCTGATAACGAAGATATCATCGCGGCCTTCAACGAACTCAACCGGGGCTCCCGCAATCACCTGCGAGGCTTCATGAAGAACCTTAGTAACATCGGAGCGAGCTATGCGCCGCAATACATCAGCGAGGAACTGTTTGCTGATATCATCCTCTCAGAAACAGAGCGCGGCAGCAGCCTGAATTCAGTCTGTGGCATACAGGCAGGTAATGGTCAGTGCCCGGGTACTTGCAATGGCAACGGTCAGCATCAGGGAGGGCAGCAGCCCAACTGTAATGGTACCGGTAATGGTCCGGGCAACGGCAACGGTACAGGCGGCCCGCAAGGTGGCAACGGTAACGGTGGTAATACCGGTGGTGGTAATACCGGTGGTGGTAATACCGGTGGTGGCAATGGCAACGGTGGCAACGGAAATGGCGGCAATGGAAATGGTGGCAACGGCAACGGTGGCAACGGAAATGGCGGCGGAAAATAGCCGGTGAATCCTTCTTGCCAAGATGAAAGCAGGCAACCTTCCGGCTATCCCTTTGGGAAACCCGGAAGGTTGTCTTATTTTCCACATCATTTGCACAGATTTAAGGTTCATGCTAATTACCAGCAAGATATGTGACGAACTGACGGATCAGGAGGCGGTTGCCCGGGCGCTGCAGGAAGTGGACTACTTTTCCTGCCTGTATCAGCGCTATGAGCCTGCCCTGCTGCGGTACGTGCAGCGTATCACTGGCGTAAATCATGCCGGTGCAGAAGATATCCTGCAAGATGCCTTCATCAAAATCTGGCGTAATCTCAGGGCTTATAATCCCAAAATGAAGCTCAGTAGCTGGATGTACCGCATTGTGCACAATGAAGCCGTCTCTACTCTGCGTAAGCAAAGCTCCTACGGTAAACATAAAACCGTTGACTGGGCTGCTGCAGAACCCGTACTGCTTCGCACCCTGCTCAGTGAAGTAGAGGCAGCGGATGAAGGCCCGGTCTCTGCTGCGCAACTCCACCTATGGATCAATCAGCTGTCCCGTAAATACCGGGAAGTGGTCTTGCTCAGGTACTTTGAAGAATTAGATTACGAAGCCATTTCTGATATTCTGGAAATCCCGGAAGGTACCGTGGCTACGAGGCTCAACCGCGCCCGTAAGGCGCTCGAAAAAACAGCTACTGCTCCAAACCCGAAAAAGTAAGGTCATGAATACTGCTCAAAAACTTGTGGAACAAATCAAAGCCCGGCAAATCAAACCTCGCCCCAAGTGGTATTTCATTACGCTCGAATGGGCCATATGGCTTGGCTTTGCCTTTACGGTATTCCTTGGTGCGTTGGCGTTCTCGATAATTTTATTCACCATACAGCAGGTTGACTTCCAACTCCTGCAGCACCTGCAGCATTCCTGGCTGGAGGGGCTACTCAGTCTGCTTCCTTTGATCTGGATTGGTTTCCTGACCCTGGCCCTGTTATTGTCTATGTACACCCTGCGCTACGCCGAGCGGGGTTATAAGTTCACTTTCTTCCACCTTGTGGGGTATAGTGCCGCACTTAGCATTATGCTGGGCACTATATTTTTTATCAGTGGGGGCGCACAGGAACTGGAGCGGGCTTTTGCTATCCGGGTGGACCTTTATCAGAGTGTGCAGGAAAAGAAAGAGCAGATATGGAGCCTGCCCCAGGCCGGGTACCTGGGCGGTACGATTATGGCAGTTACCCCCGAGGCATTTGAGCTTGAAGATTTTGAAGGCAAAAAATGGAGTATTGACTACGGGCAGGCAGACTGGCCACCCCGTATTCAGCTGGTGCCAGGCGAGCGCATTAAGCTCAGGGGAGAACAAACCAGCGCTTCTGCTTTTTCTGCCACCTTCATCCGGCCGTGGGGCGGGCAGCTAATGAATGCCCGGCAACCTCAAATGAAGCCAAAGGAATAAGTCTTATTTATCATAGTTTCTGCCACAGCCTCCTTACCTTTGCGCAAAATTTGGAAAAGTAGCAAAGCACGTGTCGAAGGAACTTTCTTATCAGGAGCGCAAGAGAATCATCAGCCAATTACCGCATGATGCCTACTGGGTCATGGGCGTGGTGAGTGTTTATGGCTACCCTCTGGCCAACTACAGCATTGAAAAAGCGCTGGACAAAGCGGGATTCCGCCCGGAAACCCAACGGACAGTCAATCATACCTTTGTCCGCAATCAGTTGCGGTGGCTACAGGAAAATGGCTACATTGACTACCTCCATAAGGACCCCTACGCCAAAGTAGAATGGCGGGATCCTGCCGCCCGGCACTTTTTCCTGCAGGCGGGCAAAACCCTCAACCGCATTATCAGTCAGCTAAGGCGGGAGGAAAGGCTGGATCAGCCGGTATACTCTTTCCGTATGAAGGAGGTGGAACTGCAGCGGCAGTTCAAGAAACTACGGCTGCTGCTTTTTGAAAAGAGCTACTACGACTACAGCCATTTGGCTGAACAGCTGAACGGTAACTTCACCTTTGATCAGGATCAGCAGAAGCAGACACTGAAGGCCACCCTCTCTAATTTCCTTCCGCTCGACCCGGACTTCATCTCCGCACTGCCCGCACCCTTTCATAATGAGGCGTGCCATTACATCTTCCAATACCCCCACCTCTGGGATGGGGGTACGGCATCGGATTTTAATAAGCTCCTCAAAACGCTCCTTTCTGCCACGCCACGCCGGGAAGACTACTTTGAAATGCACTTCGCCACCAATCTGGTCATGCAGGGGGTGAATAGAGAGGCGCTCACAGAAGCTATTCCTTTCCTTGACCGCACCCATTACTGGTACGGGCTCAAGGGAATGCTGGCCCTCCTCAACGGGAAAACAGAAGCTGCCGCGGATCAATTCAAACAGCTTTCTCCAAAGGGAAAAAATACGGTCTATAACGATTTTTGGGGCGCCCTCTTTCTGCTATGGCAATGCCGCAACCAAAACATGAAGGGGCTGGAAGTGCTGCGCAGTATGAACCATAAGGTAGAGGCGAGTGCCCTGCCAGGGGTGTTCAATGCACTGAGGGTCTTCTTTCACTTTATGCTTGAAGATGAGGATGTAGCTCTGGAAGGGCTTGAAAAATGTGCGGCAAACGCCAATCATCCGTTGGAGTACTTATTTGTTCTTTGGGTTGCGTACTGGATTGGTGCGGAGTTGGATATAAAGATGGCAGACGAACTGTCTGAATACCTGCCCAAGTGGGAACAGGCAGAGCTGGACTGGCTGAGCGGCGAAATAGCGAACAGTATGGCTTTGGTCTTCCCGGACCATCCCAAGCGACAGGAATGGGCAGTGCTTGCCCGCTACTTCCAGGACGAAAAGGGCTTTCAGTACCTGATACAGTTGCTTCCCCGGCAGTCGGCTTGGGAGCGCATTCTCAATTCTCTGGATGTCTTAAGCAATGGTGCGAGTAATAACCACTATCCTCCGGGCAGCAACCGCCTTGTTTGGTTTATCGACTTTGACAACCGGGATTTACAGCCCAAAGAACAAAAACGCAGCAAGAGAAGAAGTTGGTCCGCTGGTCGAAAGGTCAACCTCAGCGAACTCTATGAAGGCAAGGTTGATAGCATGACGGAAGAGGACCAAAAAGTACTTGATGCCATTTCCTCCGCCTATGACGGTCGCCCTTCGCCCCTGTATTATTACGGTAATGACGACCTGCAAATTGACTTTGACCATGCCCTTTATCAGTTGACCAGCCACCCCTTTGTTTTCCTTGCCGGAAAGGGGGAGATCCCCGTTGAGCTTGTCCGTGCCAAGCCAGAGCTCCTCATTACAGAAGAAGAGGGGCAACTCCGCCTCAACTTCCGGCCGGTCACGAAGTCAGGCACCTACGTCACAGAGAAAGAAACGCCCACCCGCTACCGCATCTACAAACTGACGGATGAAGAGCGCAAAGTGGCCAAGCTAATAGGCAGAGGTGCCCTGTTACCGGTCGAAGCCCGCCCGCAGATGGAGCGCATTACACAGCAACTACAGGGCCGTATTCAGGTGCAGTCCCCCACTACCATGATGGAAGAAGGGCTTGAATCGATAGCGGGTGACCCTATGCCGTGCCTGCACCTTCTGCCCTTTGGGGAAGGCTTCAAGTTGGAGTTTTATGTGAAGCCGTTGCCCCAGGAAACGCATTATTTCAAGCCTGGTGAAGGGTTGGCGACACGCATCCTCAACACTAAAGAAGGCCGGATTGCCTGTGACCGGCGGTTGGACAAGGAGCAAGCACTGGCGCAGGAAATCATCGAGGCTTGCCCAACGCTTTCTGCCCAACCTGCTCAAAGCTACGAGTGGCAAATTGAGGACACACAAGCTTGCCTGCAAATCCTGTTGGAACTGCACCCTTTACGGGAACAGGGGCTGATCAAAATGGAATTCCCCAAAGGTGAAAAAGTAAAGTTGCTCGGCATCACTAATACAGACCAGCTCTCCGTTCGCATCCAGGAGGAATCCAATTGGTTTTCAATGGACGGCAGCCTGAAAATGGATGAAGAAGAAGTCCTGAAGTTTCAGCAGTTGCTGGAGCACGTGCGGCAAAACGACAACCCTTTCGTAGAACTCAAGGAGGGTACTTTTATCGCATTGACAGAGACTTTCCGCGAGCGGCTCCGCGAGCTGGATGCCCTGCTTCAAAAGCGCGGCCAGCAATATGAACTCAACCCACTGGCCGGATTGCGTATTGACGAACTGTCCGGGGAGCTGGCAGAACTTGAGGCCGGCCAGAACTGGGCCAAAAGCATGCAGCGCATTCAGGAGTCACAGCGCATTCGGCCCCGGGTACCCAAGACCTTCCAGGCGGACTTGCGCGACTACCAGAAAGAAGGCTTCCGTTGGATGATGCGCCTGGCGGAATGGGGCGTAGGCGGTTGTCTGGCTGATGATATGGGCCTGGGCAAAACGGTACAGGCCCTCGCAATGCTTTCGGCGCGTAAAGAAGTGGGCCCCAGTCTGGTCATCGCTCCTGCTTCCGTGACCCGAAACTGGATTCGGGAGACCGAGCGCTTTGCGCCTGACCTTAATCCTAAACTGCTTGCCAATAGCAAAGAGGTGGACCTGATTAACGAAGTGGGCCCTGGCGATTTGCTACTTATTAGTTACGGTTTATTGCCGTTTGTGGAAGAAGCGCTCACCCAAAAAACTTTTGGCTCGCTTGTGCTCGATGAAGCGCAGGCCATCAAAAATGCCGCCACGAAGCGCTCTAAAATAGCCATGGAGCTTAAAGCGGATTTCCGGGTTGCTACTACCGGTACACCTATCGAAAACCACCTCGGTGAGCTCTGGAACCTGTTCCGCTTCCTGAACCCGGGCTTGCTGGGCACTCAGAAGCGATTCAACGAAAATTTCACCAATCCTATCAGCAGAGGGGATGACGAACGGCGGGAGCAGCTCCGGCGCCTGATACAGCCTTTCATACTGCGCCGCCACAAACGGGATGTGCTCACGGAGCTTCCTGCCAAGACAGAAATCATCCTTTCCGTTTCGATGACGGAATCAGAGCACTCTTTTTATGAGGCGATCCGCCGTAGTGCACTTGAAGCGGTGGAATCAGCTGATGCGACCTCCAAGCGATTTGCCATTCTGGCGCAGCTGACCAAGCTGCGGCAAGCCGCTTGCCATCCCCGGCTTGTAATGCCCGACAGCCGGGTGCCCAGCTCTAAGCTTGACCTCGTAGGGGAAACGATTTTGGAGTTGCTGGATAGTGGGCATAAGGCGCTGGTATTTAGTCAGTTTGTTAAGCACCTGCGTATTGTGGAACAATGGGTGAAGGCTCAGGGTATTCCTTATCAGTATTTGGATGGGCAAACGCCGGGCAAAAAACGGGAAAAATCGGTTCAGGCTTTCCAAAACGGGGAGGGGCAACTTTTTCTTATCAGCCTGAAGGCAGGCGGTACAGGGCTCAACCTGACCGCTGCAGACTATGTGCTGCACCTGGACCCCTGGTGGAACCCGGCGGTGGAGGATCAGGCGAGTGACCGTGCCCATCGCATGGGACAACAGCGCCCGGTTACCGTGTACCGCTTTGTCAGCGAAGATACTATAGAAGAAAAGATCGTACAGCTCCACCAAAACAAGCGGGAGCTGGCAGACCAGCTCCTTTCCGGTACGGATGTGAGCGCCAAGCTATCTGTTGGTGAAATGCTGAATTTGCTGAGAAGCGGATAAAAAAACCGGTGGGGCAGGAACCTGCAAAAAAAAGCACAGATCGGTTGACCAATCTGTGCTTTTTTGCAGAATGTTATTATGTGTAGCTAACTACTGCTTATGCAGGCGCTGTGTAGTTAGTACCTTATCATTATCTCCTTTAATCTGAACCAAATACATTCCTTTTGGTAAATCACCAACGTAGAACTGCTGATCGGTATAGTCGATTTTGAACCGCTTCACGGACTGTCCAACGAGGTTGAACACTTTAATCTCCGAAACGCCTTGTGTTTCTGTAAGACTGATGTAGTCAACAGCAGGATTGGGGTATATTTTTAAATCGATTGGGTTGGCAGATAAAGACCAGGGACCGGACAGATCAGAAGCAGGAGGTAAAGGGCTCGTGTTTGCAGAGAGGCTGAGTGTGACAAAAAGTAAGAACAACAGGGGTAAAGTATGCTTCATATCTTGGGATTTCTAAAAATCGTGTTGGATAACAGTGGGTTTTTATAAAAATACGTGAAAGTTTATTAAAATTCAAGCGATATGTTAAAATCGCTTAATTTGTTTGGCATTTACACAATAAACCTAAACTCTTCCTTTAAGGTTCAACGACCGTTAAAAGATTAGGCGTAAACAAGGAGGCTTATGGCGTATTTGCGACTTTTATCGTCGATTAAGGGTCCAGCGAAGAATAACTTCCCCATTTGATACAGCTAAATGCTTGCCAAACTCCGAAGGAGTGATAGATAATTGACTGGGGCAACGCTCCAGGAATTTAATGGCAGTTGGTTTAAGCCCTGTAGGGGCGGCACTTTGCTATATACACATTAAGTTAGTTTGCCCCAGCCAACCGACTTAATACCTGCATAAACGCTGCAAAGTGGCTTGCTCCGATGTCGCAAATCATTGATCCAGACATTCATCGCCCGGACCACTTTATGAAGTATACCTATTGAAGAAGCTGCCTCAAAAGTGAAATACGTTGTCAAGCAACAAAATTTTGTTGCTAACTTCATTTCAAACCTTTTGAGACAGCTGTCCCTTAGTCCAGGTGTTCCCGGAAGTACTTCGCAAACTCCGCAATAGACATTGCACCTACGTCGCCTTCGCCCTGCTTACGGACGGAGACGGCACCGGATTCCATCTCTTTCTCCCCTACGATGAGCATGAAAGGCACTTTCGTTACCTCGGCGTCGCGGATTTTCCGACCGACTTTCTCACTCCGGTCATCAACTGTGCCCCGGATATCGTGCTCTGCCAACTCCTGTTCGATCTTTGCGGCGTACTCATTAAAGCGGTCGCTGATTGGCAGGATGATATACTGCTCCGGCGCCAGCCAAAGTGGGAATCTGCCACCGGTATGCTCAATCAGGATACTTATAAAGCGTTCCATAGAGCCAAACGGAGCCCGGTGTATCATCACTGGGCGGTGCGGCTGATTGTCAGAGCCGATGTACTCCAGCTCGAACCTATCAGGCAGGTTATAGTCCACTTGAATAGTGCCCAGCTGCCAGGAACGGCCCAGTGCATCCTTTACCATAAAGTCGAGTTTGGGACCGTAGAATGCAGCTTCGCCAAGCTCTGTAGTCGTCTTCATCCCTGCTTCCTTCGTTGCTTCAAGGATAGACCGCTCGGCATTGCGCCAGTTCTCATCAGATCCGATGTACTTCTCCGGCTTAGCGGGGTCACGCAGGGAAATCTGGGCTGTAAAATCATCAAAGCCCATCTTAGACAATACCGTCTTGGTTAGATCCAGCACATTAAGGAATTCGTCCTTGAGCTGCTCTGTGGTACAAAAGATGTGCGCATCGTCCTGGGTAAAGCCCCGTACTCGTGACAGGCCGTGCAACTCACCACTCTGTTCATACCGGTATACGGTACCGAACTCTGCAATGCGCAGCGGCAGATCGCGATAAGAATGCGGGCGGTGGCCAAAAATCTCGCAGTGGTGCGGGCAATTCATGGGCTTGAGCAGAAACTCCTCACCTTCTTTTGGGGTGGTAATAGGGTGGAAGCTGTCCTCCCCGTACTTCTCCCAGTGGCCCGAAGTGACATAGAGGTCCTTCTTGCCAATATGCGGTGTCGTCACGAGTTGGTACCCCCGCTTTTCCTGTTCTACCCGAAGGTAGTTCATCAGGCGCTCCCGCAGTTGATTGCCCCTCGGCAGCCACATTGGCAGGCCCTGTCCCACCCGGTCAGAGAACATGAAGAGCTCCAGCTCGGCGCCCAGCTTACGGTGGTCGCGCTGCTTTGCCTCTTCAATCATCTTTTCGTACTCGGTCAGTTCCTTTTGCTTCGGGAAGGTGATGCCGTACACACGGGTCATCTGCTGCCGGTTCTCATCCCCCTGCCAGTAGGCGCCCGCTACTTTAGTGATCTTGATGGCTTTGATGTAGCCGGTGTTCGGCACGTGCGGGCCACGGCATAAATCGGTGAAGCCACCTTGCTCGTAAAGGGTGATATCCGCTCCCTCTTCCCTGCGCTTTTCCAGAAGCTCCAGCTTGTATTCGTCCCCTTTATCTTTATAGAGCCGGATCGCTTCATCTATAGCGATCGGCTTGCGGATATACTCGTTTTTTTCCCGGGCCAGTTCCAGCATTTTCTTTTCGATCCTGGGGAAGTCATCGCTGGAAATGGTATGCTCACCGGGGTCTACATCGTAGTAAAAGCCACCGTCGATAGCCGGTCCGGTACCGAATTTCACACCGGGGTAAATGGCCTCAAGGGCTTCGGCCATAAGGTGAGCGGAAGAGTGCCAGAAAGTCGCTTTCCCGTCCTTGTCATCCCACGTCAGCAACTGTACCGTAGCGTCTTCCGTGATCGGGCGGGTGGCATCCCATACCTCACCGTTTACTTTTGCAGAAAGGACTTTTTTAGCCAGTCCGTGGCTGATCGACTTAGCGATATCCAGCCCGGTTACGCCGGTTTCGTACTGTCGGACATTACCGTCCGGGAAAATGATGTTAATCATGATGATTTTAATAGTTTTGTTATTGCTCCTTACGATTGGGCAATAAAATTAGTTTCCTGCACTTGAAAAAAGTGCTTTTAAAAGGCTCGCAAAATTAACGGATTTTGGGAGAGCGCCTAAATTTTACCAAAGCGTATTTTACCTATTTTTAGGTTCGGAAAAGCCCTTTTGCCTATGCAAAAAAAAGATTGGACCTGGATTGCCTTCTTCGTTCTGCTGCTGGCAGACACGGCTTACACCTTTTTGCAGCATCGCATGGTAGGCCTGGATGGGGATATGCCGAGCCTGATTGTGCCTGCACCTCACTACGAGGCGGTCCTTTCCGAACCATTTGGCTGGTCGGCGGCAACGGGGCAGGCGTCTTATGCTTCTCCTAATCGTTTTTTTGTACACCAGGCGATGTATCATTATTACCGGGAGGTTACGGACTGGATAGGTAGCTTCACAGACCCGGTCCGCGGTGTTTTTCTGAGTACTGCTTTTATGAAAACCGGGGCGCATCTGCTTTTGCTACTTTTGCTGGCCTGGTTCTCAAGCCTTAGAGAGGGAAGGAAAACCGTACTACTGGCAGCTGTGCTTATTGCTCCGTTGTTTCAGTCTGCTGGTTACTACAACCCGATAATGGGACTAATTGAGCCGGCACCCACCTATACCTTTTTTTATGCCTGGCCTTCTGTCTTGCTCCTGTTGTGGCTGGCTTTGCTGCAGCGGCAACTGAACCGGCAAGCTTCCGCTCCACCGTTGTGGGAAGTGGTCAGCTTGTATGCGCTTACCTTTCTGCTGCCTTTTACCGGTCCGTTAGTGCCCGGTGTTATTTGTGTCGGACTTGCGGTAGGGGTGGGCAGCAGGGTTATTTCTTTTTTCAAAACACAGGACCGCAACCAAAAAGCGAAGCTGCCACTGATCTACCAGATAGCCATTGGACTGCTGGGCTTACTGGGGCTGTACAGCCTTTACCTGGGTACGCTGAGCACCGAGCAACAAGAGAGTGTGGGGATATGGACGCGTTACGAACGCCTGCCTGTCGGCATCTGGAAAGTACTAACGAATAAACCAGGCCTTACTATTCTGCTGTTGGGCATACTCCTGCAGGTTGGGCTGCTTCGCCGGATAGATGCGGCTGCTTTGCAAAAGTGGATGGGGAATACCGTACGCTACCTCCTCCTGTTCGCCCTTCTTTATATTCTGTTGATTCCGCTGGGCGGCTACCGTGACTACCGGCCGGATATTATTCGCCGGGACACACTTCAGCCAGTGCTCCTGGTACTGTTCTACCTATGGGGCAGAGCGAGCCTGTTGGTTATTCAGGCAGCAGGCCGCCGTCTTTGGTATGGGTTGCCCACGGTTGCCATTCTGGTGCTTTTCACCGTTGCTGATATCACCGATGTGCAACAAACGCCTTGTCAGGAAGAGGTGCTCCGAAGTATGGCCCGGTCCTCAAAAGACACTATCCAGGTTAATCCGGACTGCCGTGTCCTCACCTGGGCGGAAAACCCCGATCAGGAAACCCGCCTGTCCAGCGAGCTGTTGGTGCTTTGGGGTATTTTGGAAGAAGGCCAATACTTTGAGTATAGCGGCGATTAACCTTTCTTCTTGAACTCCTGCAGGTTGGTAGAGATGCTTAAATGATTGAGCCCTCCTCCAATATGGAAGCTCTGATGGCCATAATCAATTCGGAAACGGCTGATTTTTATCCCCAGGCCAAAGCTAAAACCGGCAAGGCTACCAAAGTTATCGAGCCCGAGCTCCCGCCGCATGAGGTGGTTGTAGCCAAAGCGGAGGCGCAGGTTTTCGCGTGCACCGAGCAGGAATTCTCCATTGAATACCAGGTGCCGGAAGAAGTTATCAAACCAAATGCTCGTTTGACTTTCTTCGGTCTGCTCCTCACCAAAGAAAAGCAGCGCGGGTTCGGCATTCGGGTCATCGTAGCGGATATTCCAGCGGTCGAGGTACCGGTAGATAATAGAAAACCGGAAGGGCAGGTACCTGAGCCGCTTGGAAACTCCAAACTGTATCTCAAAGGGGAGAGGCTCCAGGTTGTCTTCTGTGTAGTAGGTCAACTGCCGGCCCATGTTACGGAAAACAAACGTAGCGGTAATGTTGCGGGAAGTGTCGATATAAGTAGCGGCCGCATCTGCTCCGAGCCCAAACGAGGAATAGCCTGCCATCTGGGATGTGATCACTTTTAGGTTAGCGCCTACTGCCAGGCGTTCATACACCTGTTTGCCTACCCCGAAATTAAGGGCATACTCTCCGGCATCAAAGGTGCCGAGGACTTCTCCGCGGTCGTTGGTTTCGTCAAAGGTACCGTAGCTGATGTACTGTACGCCAAAGTGGGAAGTGAGCCCCAGCGAATCAAAGTGGTGGCCATAGGCGGCGTAACCGTGGCTGATGCCTGCTACATGAAAACTGTGGTTGATGGCTATTTGCTGGTGCATACTTGGATTAAGCGCTGCCGGGTTGCCCAGCGCCAGATTGACATCGTCATCGCGTACGGTGATGAGGTTGCCGCCCAGAGCGGTAAGCCGGGCGGAGGGAGACAGGTTGAGGAATTCATAGGTGTGGAGCCCTCCCAGTTGGGCGTTAAGTGGAGGGCTTAGCCACAGGAGCGCAATAGCCAGAGCGTAGGGTAGAATTCTAGGTTGCATACGGTTCTTTTATTTCAGGGAGAGGGTTACTCTTCCCCTTCGCGTTTCCAAAAGGTGCGGCAAATGCCTTTCTCACAGTTCATTTTGCGCTTGAGCGCGCCTTCTTCGTCGTAAAGTTTGAGCAGGCCGTGCTCATTATCCCCATTGAGGTAGCTGCCTTCAGCTTTCAGGTTCCCATTCTTGTAGTACTCAATGAAGGGGCCATTTTCAGCATTGGCTTCGAATCGGACCCGCTCCATCAGCTGGCCATTTTCGTAGTATCGGTCCCAGTCTCCGGTCATCTCATTGGCTTCGTACCGCCCAGTCATATTGAGTTGACCAGACTCATAATACAAACGGTACGGACCTTCAAAAATTCCGTGCTGGTAAGTTTCGACAATCTGCGTGTCGCCGGTTTCGTAGTATAGTGCCCTAAGGCCGCTCAGGGTATCATCTTGGTACTTCGCTTCTTCCATCAGCCGGCCCTGTTCGTCAAACTTCTGGTACAGCCCCTGTTTAGCGAAGTCCGACTTATTGCGCTGGTAACGTTCGGTATAGCCGTAGCTGTCAATATTTTCGACCTGTTCCACTTTAGACTTGCAGCCAAAATTCATAAATGCCAGCCCCAGTGCAAGGATCCAAATATGCTTCATAAGATACTTTCTGTCTTTGTTTGATCAGATGCAATACGTCACCAAAAAAACGCAAAACAACGGCGTTCATTTTTGAAAGGCGAAAAATAACATTTTGATTAGACTTAAACGGTGGCATCAGAGCCGGGAATTCCGTATTTTGTAGATGCCATGATGCAAAAACTGCGCAACATTTACCATTCTTTCCCGGTACAGCTTCTGGTTCTGCATGTCCGCAGCAACCACTTGTTGTTAGCAATATGGGTGGTCTTCTTCCTGTTGGTGTCCGGAGCACTGGCCAGCAAACTGGGTTTTCAGTACCTTTTTCTAGACCCCGAATACCTGGGCGCAGTCAATTTCTGGAGTTTTTTCTTTGTAGGGATTGGCTTTGGGAGCTTTTTCATGAGCTGGAACTTAGCGATTTATCTGCTCAGTGCCCATTACTTCCCTTTTCTGGCCTCTCTGACAAGGCCCTTCACCAAATTTGTCATTAACAACCTGCTGCTGCCTCTGGTGTTTTTGATTATTTACCTGGGCGTCATGGTTTACTTTCAGCGCTACTACGAGGGGCTGGTTTTCCGGGAAGTGGCTTTGAATGCGGTAGGTTTTATTTCCGGCATGTTCCTGCTTATAATATTGTATTCGGTCTATTTCCAGTTTACTAACCGGGACATCTCCTATTACGAGTCCCGTCCCGAACGTCCGCCCCACCTTACGCGTGCGTACACGCCCGGGCGCCGGCAGATCGACCTGGAGTACATCAAGTTGGACAGCACCCGCTGGCGGGTGGATACTTATCTCTCCGAGTCACTGGAGCCAAGGCTGGTGCGGAGCGTAGCGCATTATGACACCAAAATGCTCATGAGCATCTTCAAGCAAAACCACCTCAATGCGCTCATTTTGCAACTAATCAGTATGCTGGTCTTATTGGTACTGGGTTACCTGATTGACTACCAGCCTTTCCTGATTCCCGCTGGTGCCAGCCTGTTTATTCTGGCAAGCATACTTACTGCTATTATCGGCGCGGTCATTTACTGGTTTGGTGAGTGGAGTGTCACTGTCATTATATTACTGTTACTTGGGCTGAATGTCCTCACTCGTAATGACAGGTTTAACTACACCAACAAAGCCTACGGGCTGGATTACGAAGCAACGCCAGCGGAATATTCCCTGCAGCGGCTACAAGAGGCGAGTAATAGTGCACGAATAGAAGACGATAAAGCAAATACAACGGCTATTCTGGAAAAGTGGAAAGCGAAAACAAAAAAAGAAAAACCCTGGATGGTGATCCTCTGCTCAAGCGGGGGCGGTTTGAAGTCGGCGACCTGGAGTATGCAGGTGGTACGTATGGCCGACAGCTTGCTTAACGGTCAGTTACTGGAGCATACGGTGCTCATCACCGGGGCCTCCGGTGGTATGATGGGCATGGCTTACCTGCGGGAGCTTTACCTGCAAGAGCAACAGGGCGCCTGCGTGGATATACACGATGCCCGGTACATCGATCATATTGCCCGGGATCTCGTCAATTCTATTGCTTTTACGATCGTCTCCAATGATCTTTTTGTTCCCTGGGCGCCCTTCGAGATGAATGGCTACACTTATTATAAGGACCGGGGTTACATCTTTGAGCAACAGCTTAATGAAAACACCAATGGTATACTGGACCGCCGGCTCGGGGACTACCGGAAACCAGAAGCGGAAGCCATCATCCCTATGCTTTACCTGACCCCTTCTATTGTGAATGATGCCCGCCGCCTGATCATTTCGCCCCACGGCGTTTCTTACATGATGAAAGCCCCGGTAGGACAGCGGTATCCGGAGGCAGTGGAAGTCGACGCCGTAGACTTCCGGTGGATGTTCCGGGAACAGGATGCCGAAAACCTCCGGATGCTTTCTGCCATCAGGATGAATGCCACATACCCCTACGTGCTGCCTAATGTACACCTGCCCAGCCGTCCGGGAATTGAAGTAATGGATGCCGGCTTTCTGGATAACTACGGAGTGGTATCGGCTACGCGCTTCATACAGGTATTCAGGGACTGGATACTCGAAAATACCAGAGGGGTACTTCTGCTTCAAATCAGCAGCTCTGACAAGGTAGAAGAAATTACGCCCAGTGGTGGTCAGGGCATCATTGAGTCGATGTTCAATCCATTGGGCATTGCTGGTAAGTTTCTGGTCCGTCAGGAATTTGAGCAAGATAACAGCCTGGGCTTTATGTACGATCTGCTCGGCGAGGAGCGCTTTGTCCAAATTCCTTTTTTCTACCGGCCAACGGAAGAAAAGAAACTGGAGGCTTCGATCTCTTTCCACATCACTCAAAGAGAAAAGGTCGACGTGCTGCGCGCCATCTACCATCCGTCCAATTTGTCAAGCCTGGAACAATTGAAGGCACTATTGCAGAGTAATGAGCAACAATTATCCGACTGGGAACTTAATAGTGTTGAATAACGGAAATACGACGTTTTTTACAATCAACACAACTCAATATTTATGAAAACGATTCCTGGTGCAACGCTGGATCAGTCCATGCAATACAACGAATACCGTGAACGTATTGAAGAACTGCGCGCTAATGGAAAAACAACGGGCTCGAACCACAGCGAGGCGATGCTGAACTATACAGACCTCAACCGCAAGCGTATGTCCCGGCTCGATAAGACCGCAAGGCTTACTCCGGAAACCCTGGAAACTCTGGAAAATGTGGATGCGCCAATAACGATGTTAGTCTTGACCGAAGCCTGGTGCGGTGATGCTGCACAAGCCATTCCGGTACTTCACAAACTGACAGAAGCAAGCCCGGCACTTTCTTTGAAGCTTATCCTTAGGGATGAGCATCCCGATATTATGGATGCTTTTCCAACCAATGGTGGGCGCTCTATCCCGAAGGTCATCTTTATCAACAACGAAGACCGCAGGGTCTTAGGCACCTGGGGTCCGCGACCCGCTCCGCTACAAGAGAGGGTGATGGCTGATAAAGCTGCTATACGCGAGATTCAGGATCTGGAAGAAAAGAAAGAGCGGCAACAAAGCAGTACTGTTGAAGCTCAAAAGTGGTACGCTAAAGATAAAACACGCAGTATTCAGGCAGAGGTTTTGGCGTGTATTGCTCAATACCAACCAGCGCCTGCCCGTTAAAGGCTTATAAAGCGTGGCGAGCTGGAATCGGGTTCAGGGAGTGCGACAGACTGTGGGAGCATCGGTAAGTATCATCAGCCCACTCCGTTTTAGCCTTCCTGAAGATGGATAATAGCGCTATGTGGTATCTGATTATTGGTGAGCAAGTATTTTTTTAGCCATTCAGTCGGAAATCCTTAGGCTGTCGTGTATTTTCGCAGAATATATACAACCAAAAGACTTTTTAAAACTGCTTATATGATTAATGTCGAGCTGCTCAAGAAGATTTGCGAAACGCCGGGTGCCCCGGGGCACGAACAACGCATCCGTGAGTTTATCCTGGCTGAAGTGACCCCAATGGTTGACAAAGTAGAGGTAGATACTATGGGCAACGTTCTGGCTATTAAGAAGGGGCAGCAACGCAAAAAAGTCATGGTCGCAGCTCACATGGATGAAATCGGGTTCATCGTCACGCACATTGACGAGGAGGGGTTTATCAGGTTTCATACCCTGGGCGGCTTCGACCCCAAGACGCTGACTTCTCAACGGGTGATCGTCCATGGGCGAAAGGATCTCATTGGTGTGATGGGCAGTAAGCCTATCCACCTCATGAAGCCGGAAGAGCGCAACAAACAACTCCCGATCAGCGAGTATTATATTGATTTGGGCATGCCCCGGGAAGAAGTAAAAAAGCAGGTTGTTGTGGGGGATACCATTACCCGGGAGCGGGAGCTTATCGAAATGGGCAATTGTGTCAACAGTAAATCTATGGATAACCGGGTGTCGGTATTCATTCTGCTGGAAACCCTGCGGGCGCTCAAGGATCAATCCGTACCCTACGATATTTATGGCGTTTTCACCGTACAGGAAGAAGTCGGGCTTCGGGGGGCTATTTCCTCGGCGCACTCGATTGATCCGGACTTTGGGTTTGGCCTGGACGTCACTATTGCCTTTGATGTGCCCGGTGCACAGTCGCATGAGTACGTGACGAGTCTCGGCAAGGGCGCTGCCATCAAAATCATGGACGGTATGACTATATGTGACTACCGCATGGTCAATTTTATGAAAAAGACCGCTGATGCGCACGACATTCCCTGGCAACCTGAGGTGCTGCCAGCGGGCGGTACAGACACGGCAGGCATCCAGCGGTATGGTAAGAGAGGTGCGATTGCCGGTGCCATATCCATTCCTCTGCGCAACATGCACCAAACCATCGAAATGGCCAACAAGGCTGACATAAAGCACTGCATCGACCTGCTTACTCATTGCCTGAGCCAACTCCACCAATACGACTGGAGTTTCGAAAATGTAGATGGCAACCGCTCTTCGATATCATCAGATGACAGCTACGACTTTCTTTAATAGGGAGTTTATGAACGCAAAGCAAATTTTTATGGGCATCGTCATCCTGGGGGCAGGTATCTACTTTGGATCCAAGTATATGGATACAGTAGAGCGGCTCTTCGATGACGTGGCTTCCGGGTTCTTCGTTATACTCATCCTTTTACTACTGGGGCTGATGATTTACCGGGTGTTGTCTAACTAAAGAATTGGAAGGTTATAGTCCAATAGAGAGCAGGGAGGCGACGAGCTGTAAATAATACATAATGGAGTTTTGACGATTACCGTTTCCGCAGAAACCCTGCCTGCGGATCAGACAGGTACCTGACCGGCTTGTTCTGCCACCGTCAGCAGCTCACTGACCATCATTGCAGTGGCGCCCCAGAGAATTTTACCCTCGACATCGAAGTAAGGCACGCCCTTTAGGGTGATATTAGCAGCCAGTTGCAGGTTGGTTTGGCGGCGGGTGCCGGGATCGGCCAGATGCCCGAACGGGACTTCCAGTATGGAACGGACCTCCTCAACATCCGGCACAAACGCCGGTCGGGTATCGGTGAAGCCCACATAAGGATGTACCTGGAAATTGCTTACCGGGATATACAGCTCCGTCAGCTTGCCCAGTATTTCAATCGTATCGACAGGCACGCCCACCTCTTCCTCTGTCTCCCGCAATGCCGTCTCCTGCAGGGAGGCATCCGTTTCTTCCAGCTTACCGCCCGGAAAGCTAATCTGGCCCGCATGCCGGTCGTGCCCGAAGTGGGGCTGCCGCTCAATAAAAACGAGGTGCCAGCTTGACACATGTGGGTAGAATAACGCCAGGACGCCGGCCTGACGGGCATTTGGCGGTGGCTTAGCCGCCTGTTGCCTTACAACGTGCGCCATACGGAACTGAGCAACCTGCCCGGGCAAGGGCTCTCTGAGCTGATCTTTGATAGCCTGAATGAATGAATGCTGCATATTCAAATAACTCTAAAGTGCAATGAATAGTTGCAAAAACGGACAGCCCCAAATGCAAGTTGCATTTGGGGCTGTCCGGAATAGTTTTTTCTTTTAAACTTTGCTTGCTAAAGGCTTTTATTGGCTTTTTCCAGATAACGTCCAAGCGCTGTTGCCATTGAGGTAATACCAGGCGCCGGCACTTTGATATTGATCGTTAAGCCCTGTTTTTCCACTTCTTTACTTGTGGAATTACCGAAGATAGCCATACGGGTACCCTGCTGCTCAAAATCTGGGAAGTTCTCATAAAGAGACTTGATGCCGAGGGGGCTGAAAAACACCAGCACGTCATAAGTCACATCACTCAGGTCAGACAAGTCGCTGCTTATGGTCTGGTACATCATAGCGTCTTGCCAGTCAAATTTATTTTCCTTCAAATAAGAGCTGACCTGCTTTGCTCCAAGGTTGGAACAAGGCAATAGAAACCTTTCTTTATTATGCTTTTTTAAAGCCGGTGCCAGGTCCTGAATCGTGCGTTTCCCCACGAATACCTTCCGCTTCCGGTACACGATAAACTTCTGCAGATAATTGGCGATGGCCTCGGAGACGCAGAAGTATTTCATATCCTGAGATACTTTGATCCGCAGTTCTTCACAGACTCTGAAATAGTGATCTATCGCGTTCTTACTCGTCAGAACCACTGCCGTGTATTCATCAGGCTTGATTTTCGATTTGCGGAACTCTCTCGCGGAGACCCCTTCTACGTGAATGAACGGCCGCCAATCAATAGTCAGTCCGTATTTTTGTTCTAAGTCGTAGTAAGGAGATCGTTCCGGCTTAGGCTGGGATATCAGGATCGTTTTTACCGGCTTGTAAGTCTCTTCTTTTACTTTGCCATTTGCTGCCATGCAACAACCATTTTTAGGTTTTTTGACCGCTGTGCATTTACCGAGGTCTATCGTAGACCCTTCAAGCAAGCTGGAACTCATTCTCCTGTTCTATGCGCTCGTCTAAATGTCCGTTAACAATTTGACTAGGATCAGGACAGGAGCTATTTCGACGGTGCAAATATACAACAAAAAGTGAAACTTATGAAAGGATACGAATCGTCCTGCGGAAAACAAGCTCCGTAAAAACATAAATAGATATACCCCGGCTGCGATGCCTGCAAGTAAATAAAACAAGGGTGCCTTCATGCTTTCCGGACTGTAGGCAAACAACCCGTTCCCAACAATAAGAATAATGCCTAAGATCAGGTTGAATACGATTATCGTCATATTGTAGACGCGTATTTCTTTTTCAACTGGAAAAACGGCGCGGATAAAGGTCAGCAACAGGTGTTTGACCAACCAGAATAGCGTGATGCCAACGATACAAAACAGGAGGCTGTGCCATGGAGAGGACGCAACAGGTATATCGTAATACGTAGTAAGTAGAAAAATAAAGAAGCCTGCTGAAATCATGAACAGGCCATAAAAAAGGTAGTAGGGCAGCCCGCCACCTCCTTCCCGCTCCCGTTGTAGCTGGTTAAGCAGGTTGTCATTCAAAAAAGCCCGGTAGGCCCGCTCTAACTGAGACCTGAAAAGGGTGATCAGTATGGTAAGCAGGAGTAAACAGGCTACTATTGTGATCAGTACGACCCGGTTGTAGCGGCTGTCGATGGTGATGATTGGTTTGGAAGAGAAACCGGCATCCGGTGGAGGCAAGACCCGTTCTGTCGTTTGCTCATCGGGTTGCGACGGCACAACATCAAAGGGATTGCTTGTGACCGGAGTGGTTCCGAACAGGGTGTCAGCAGTCGAAATAGCAGACAATCGGGGCGTGAGGTCAAAAGGATTGACCTGTGCACCTGCCGAAACAACGGCTAACACAAGGGACATGCCAATAAGCAGGCACAAAATTGATATGGAGGCTTTTATCTTCACAGTCTGTACAAATGTAGCGTACTGACCGGAATAATCCATACCTTTTGTTTTTTTGTTAAAGAGCTGTTAAGCATTTTTCAAAACCCGCCGGGACTGGTAAATTGGAAAAAACTTAAGCAGTGCAGCGATATCTATGAAGAATAGTCTGATTTTCCGGGTCATCTTACTGGGCGCAATTGCTATTGCGGGCATCATTGGTATGCAAGCTTATTGGGTAATCAACACCTGGGATATTAATGAGGAGGAGTTTAGTAAGAAGGCGAGCCTGGCCCTTTATCGTACGGCCTGCGGGCTGGCCGACCTGAACGGCGGAGATCTCCCTCCACGTAATATTGTTAATCAGCGGACCACAAATTCCTACGTGGTCAATATTGATAGCGAAATTGACGAGGACCACCTGGAGTACTTCCTGCAAAAAGAGTTTGAGCGACTAGCGCTATATGTCGATTTTGAATATGCTGTTTACGACTGTACAACTAACGAAATGATGTATGGTAATTACTGTAGCTTCAACCCTGGCAGTCAGGCAGACCTGACTAAATTGGGGAACCTGCCAAAGGACGATAAATTCACCTATTACTTTAGCGTCAAATTCCCTAACCGGTCCGGCTATTTGCTGGGCAAGATGCAGCTTTCCATATTCTTTTCGGCCATCCTCCTTATCGTGCTGCTGTTTTTTGCCTACTCCATGTACATTATGCTTCGGCAAAAGCGCCTTTCAGAGCTGCAAAAGGACTTCATCAATAATATGACGCATGAGTTCAAGACACCCATTTCCACCATTAAAATATCGGCGGATGTCTTTCTGAATGCACCGGAAGTACAAGGCAACCACCGGCTGATACGCTATGCGAATATCGTGAGGGAACAGAATAAACGCCTGAACAGTCAGGTGGAGAAAGTCTTACAGCTCGCCCGCATCGAGCAGGGTAACTTTGAGCTTAAGATGGAGCAATTTTCAGTACCGGAAGCCCTAAGCGCTATCGTCAACAGCACAGCAGTGCAGGTAGAAAAACAAGGCGGTACGCTCAAAAGCGATATTCAGCTCAATGGCCTTACTATTGAGGCGGACCGTCTCCACTTCACCAATATTCTGCACAACCTGCTGGACAACGCCATCAAATATTGCTGCGAACGGCCGGAAATCAAGTTATTGGCTTACGCATCAGAGCGGGAAATTACCATTAAGATTGAAGACAAAGGTGTGGGGATATCCAAAGAGCACCTCGGCCGGGTCTTTAGCAAGTTCTACCGGGTACCTACCGGTAATGTGCATAAGGTAAAGGGGTTCGGACTTGGGCTTTACTATGTCAAAAGCATCTGCGATGCGCAGGGCTGGCAACTTACAATTGACAGCGCGCCCGGAGCAGGCACAAGCGTATATTTACAGATACCGGTCCTTAAGCCGGGGCTCAAAAGCTGGTGGCGCAACCTGCGGACACTGGGGGCGAATTATTTTCGCAGAACGGCTACCCGGCTAACGAGCGCATAAAAACACAATGGCAATCTATGAAAGCACACCTGCTATACGTTGAAGATGACGAAAGCCTGAGTTTTGTTACCCGGGATAACCTCGAACTTCAGGGGTATCAGATCACCCACTGCGCAACTGGTCAGGAGGCCATGCAGCTTATAGAACAAAACAGCCCTAAAATTGACCTTTATATCCTTGATGTCATGCTGCCAGATATCGACGGGTTTACTATTGCCCGGCGAATCCGGGAGCGGGATACACATACACCAATCCTCTTCCTGACCGCTAAGTCCCTCAAAGAAGACCGCCTCAAAGGGTTACGCCTTGGCGCAGATGATTATATCACCAAGCCTTTTAGCATCGAGGAGCTGATGCTAAAGGTGGAAATCTTTCTGCGGCGCAGTCAAATATCTATGCCGGATGCTCCTCTGGAATACACCCTGGGTAAGTTCAGATTCGATCACCAGAACCTTTTGCTGAAAGACGAAGGCGGGCCGCGGCAACTCACCCAAAAGGAATCAGACCTGCTCCGGCTTTTTGCAGAACAACCTAATCAGGTGATCCGCCGCTCTGATATCCTTAAAAAACTATGGGGCGAGGATGATTATTTCCTGGGCCGCAGCCTCGATGTCTTCATTTCCCGCTTACGAAAATACCTGCGTGGTGACGACCGGCTGAAAATTGAGAATATCCATGGTGTAGGCTTTCGCCTGAAAGAGGAAAAGTAAGAGCGTGCTGGGGAGTTTGTCTGGAGCCTGATTGGCCTTGCCTTAACCCCTCTTCTTCACATACTCTGTGAGAATCACAATTTGCTGCCCCTCTACTTTCCCTTCAATTTGATTGGCATTGTCATGTACCAGGGAGATGCGCCGCACTGCCGCTCCCCGTTTGGCTGTAAAGTTAGCGCCCTTGACCTTGAGGTCTTTGATCAGGGTCACGGTATCTCCGGCTTGCAGCACCTGCCCGTTGCTGTCGAGGTGGATCACCGCATTCTCATCGGGCATGCCAGCCTTTGCCCACTTCAGGGTGTCCTCTTCCAAATACATCATATCAAGCAGTTCAGTGGGCCAGCCTTCGCCACGGAGGCGGTTAAGGATACGCCAGGCCACAACTTGTACGGCAGGAACCGTGCTCCACATGCTGTCATTGAGACAGCGCCAGTGGTTGGGGTCCAGGTTATCCGGATCGGCAAGTTGGTCCCGGCAAGTGGAGCAGGCCAGAATGCTGTGCGCTACTGACGGGTTATCGGCAGGCGGAAGGGTGTAGACCTCAAGAGCTGCGCTTTGACCGCATAGCTCACAGGTTTGCCCGCTGCGGGCCATCAGTTCTTTTTTTACAGGCATGGTGACTTGTTTTTGGCTGCCGTAAAGGTAGCGTAAACGAGTCAGACGTTGGTCGTTTGTCCGGAGGTATCGGTATACTGGCAGCTAAAGGAACGGTTGAAGGGCCGATTGTGAAAGACAAAGCCTCCTTCCTGCTGGCTGGGCGCCGTTCCTACGCTGACCTGTACACCCGCAATAGCGAAGAGCTCGATGGTACTGCAGTTGTCTTCCACGATCTGAATGCCAAAGTGAACTGGAAGGCGAGTAACAAAGACCGCTTTTTCCTGTCAGCCTACAGCGGCCGGGACATCTGGAAGTTTGACGATGCCTTTCAAATGGACTGGGGCAATACGACTACTTCCTTCCGCTGGAACCATCTGTTCAGCGAGCGCCTGTTTTCCAATCTGACGCTTATCTACAGCGATTTTGACTATGCGCTGAAGGACAAAGACGCAGTGCAGGGCTTTGAATAGATCGCTAATCAGCGGGAGGCTTCCCTGAAGCAGGATATGACCTTTTTCCTCAACCCGGACCTCACGCTCAAGTTTGGTTATCAGGTCATTTACCGGCGGTTCACGCCCGGCACCATTACGCCCAATAGTGATGACAGCGTTTTCGAGGCCACGGAAATGCAAAAGCAGTTTGCCCTCGACCATGCTTTGTATGATGGTGGGATGTTCAGTGGGCAACCAGCCAATGTGCGCACCAACATTGAGGGCGGTGCGCTGGGTTATTTCCAGGCTTCTGTAATGCATGTGCTGGAGACGGAGGTCAACCCATAGACTGATTCGAGAAACTGGGTTGAATTGAAGTAAGGGGCTCAACCTTGACTTGCCCTCCCGGCTTCTCCTGATGCCCCCTGACCAGACACGGGTAGCCCGATACATGAGTATATGCATCGGGCTGTATCTTTTTGAACACCGGCAGGGGCAGCTCGTTAAAGAAGTAGAAAAAGCAACGGATAGTGACGATTTACGTCTCAGCCGTCAAAAAATAAAAACTATGCTACTCTTACAACGAACAACACTTGTATTTACCTTATTGAGTTTTAGCTGTACACTTGCTTTCGGGCAGCCTTTTGCAGAAGGGGAGCGCGCTATGAGCAAGGGCGTGCATTCCAGCTTCCTGGTCGACTTCGGAATTGGAGAGGCAGACGACATTGCCGACCTTTGGATCGATTACCAGAAAGATTTTGATGCCCGGAAGCCTAAAAAGCGAAACGACGCCGGCGAGTACTTTGGGGATAATGCGGAGATCGAAGCCATTAGCGACAACACCATTGATATCTACTCTACCGTGAAGTCGAAAAAACCTGCACCGGGTGCAGTAGTGACCATCTGGTTTGACCTGGGAGGCGCTTATTTATCTTCCGGCAGTCATCCTGACCGCATCGAGGGTACCCGCAACTGGCTGCAGGGTTTCCGCAACTACGTTTTGAAAGAGTACGCTGAGGAAGCCCTCGAAGCTGAGGAAGACGAACTCAACGACATGGAAGGAGCCCTCAAGGACGCCCGCAAGGGCCAGGAAGATATCGAAGAAGAGATTAAAGACCTGGAAAAAGAACTGACCGCGTTAAAAAAACAACTCGGTAGCGCTCAAAAGGAGACAGAGATGAAAGCCGAGGCGGTCAACAAACAAAAGCAGGTTGTTGAGCAAGCCAAAGCAAAGACCAAGGCACTAAAAAATTAATGGACATTGCGGACGACTGTTTTTTAGAGGGTAGACGCTGCAATTTTTTGTCCTATCAAGGTAAGAAACGTAGGCGATGCCAAGGTATCGGCGAGGCTTACTAACGCAAAAAGGGCGAAAAGGGCAAGTCTGGATCTACAACAATTGGTGTTCACCATATCTAATACTCCGGTGCGCCGCCTTTCCGACCGGGCGGCGTATCTGTTGGAGGGATGCCCGGTTGGCTATTGCCCGTATTAGAACCCTCTTGCTGTGGGAACCATTCCACCCGGGTGCGCGGCAGGCTTTCAGGGTACTCTTCTTGGATAAAAGTAATCAGCTTTTCCCTTACGTGACAGCGCAGATCAAAGGCTTCGGGGGCATTCCGGGCACTCGCCAAGGCACGGATTTCCATAGTTTGACGGTCGGCATTGGTTACTTGCATCACATTGACCCGCTTGTCCCAAAGTGGATTGCCTTCCAGCAATTCGGTGAACTTCTCGCGCAGGGCATCCACCGGCACACGGTAGTCGGTATAGAGAAAGACATAGGCCAGCAGTTGAGAAGAGCTGCGCGTCCAGTTTTGGAATGGCTTTTCGTTGAAGTAATTGAGCGGTACAACGAGGCGGCGTTCGTCCCAAATCCGCACGACAACATAAGTCAGGGTAATCTCTTCAATTTTGCCCCACTCATTTTCTACAATCACCACATCATCAATCCGTATCGGTTGGGTAAAAGCCAATTGAAAGCCTGCCAACAGGTTGGCGATAGACTTCTGCGCTGCCAGACCGATGATGATACCTGCCACCCCTGCCGAAGTCAGTAAACCTGTCCCCAGCTCCCGTACTTTATCAAACTGCAACAAGATGAAGGCGACCGCTACAATAAATACCACGACGGAGACGACCCGCTTGATATACTGAAACTGGGTGATAATTTTGCGCTCTGAAAGGTTATTTTCCTTAGTCAGACGGAAATGGTTGCGGAACAGATCGCTGACCACATCCGTCAGTTCGATCAATGCCCATCCACCAAAAACATAGATCAGGCTTTCAAAAAGAATGCTGAGGTTACCTGAAGTGCTTTCGCTGACCTCAATGAAGGCGACCGCAACATTTAAGCCAACAACAATACCCAGAAACCGGGCAGGTTGGCGTAGATTCTTGTTGATGGACTGGAAAGGCAGACTATCCCGGCGGTCACCGTACCAGCGGATTACTTTGAAAAGCCCCCAGAACAGAATGAATCCCAAAACGCCTGCTAACGCAAGCTCCAGAACAGGAATAATCCAGGCAAATGAGGGTTCTAAAAAACGGTCAAACATAACGGGCGGGTTTACTCTTGAAAAGAGGTTAAGCGCCCCATTGTTCAATCAGCTGTGTTCTATTTGAAGACGACCGGCTGAGCAGACGTGCCGGTCTGCATTTGTAATACGAGGTAATAAAGACCGGCAGGCAGCCGGTTCCGGTCTAGCTGCATCACCGTTTGAGTGACTGCCCGGGACCAAAGTTGTTGCCCCTTACTATGCACCAGCGCGAGCTGTGCGGGCTGCCCATCCCAATGGTCAAGCCGAACGGTAAAGGCTTCATTTACTGGATTAGGGAATATTGTCCACCCCCGCTGCGGTAGGGGCGCAAAGGTAGAAGAAGGCGCTCCGCAGAATGGATCGGACCAGCGCTCATCGGTGATGAATGCTTCATCCGTTAGGGTGTGAAGGAATGCTACAAGCGCTTCCTGTTCGGTATCCGTCAGGTTGAGTTGACGGGGCGGGCCGCTGGGGCCGATGCGAAGTTGGTGCGATAAGTTGGGATGGGGCTGCACATTGCTGTTGTAGTGGTCGACCACTTCCTCCAGGGTCTCGAACCGGCCGTCGTGCATATAAGGAGCCGTTAAACCCACATTGCGCAGGGAAGGTGCTTTGAAAAGCCCTATATCCTGTGGGATACCGGTAATGCCGCCTAAGCCCGGGTCTATACTGGGGTCTGTATCGAGCCCGTTATTGCGGGCTGTAGACGCGATGAAGGCGTCCGTTCCGTGACAAACCGCGCAATTCCCCAGCTCCGGGTCAAAGAAGACCGCTTTGCCCAGGTTTTCCTGTTCCGTGAAATTTGGTAGCTCCCCCTGATTGGGCGGGCCCGGAGCTGCCTGCTGACGGCCTTCGTCCCACTTTGATTGATAGCTGACCATAGAGCGGATAAACTGTGCCAGAGCACGGGCAATGCGGTCTTCGGTAATTTCCGTATCCCCATAGGCCTCTTCAAAAAGGAGGGGATAGAATCCAGTGGTTTCCAACCGGAATATCAGCTCCTCCAGCGTGAGCCCCATTTCCACCGGGTCCTGAATAGGCAGCAGCGCCTGTTCCTCCAGGGTGCTGGACCGCTCATCCCAGAAAAAGTGTCCGTTGGGGTAATACTTTGCCATAGACAGGCCCATGGAATGCCGCCCGGTATGCTCACCTTCGAAGCCTTCGCTTAGCGTAGCATCATCGGTAAAAGCCAGTTCTTGTTTGTGGCAGGAGGCACAGGCGACGGTTTGGTTGACCGACAGTCGGGTGTCGTAAAAGAGTACCCGGCCAAGGGTGGCGCCTTCGTCGGTTATGGGGTTGTCAGCCGGGGTGTTATCGGCGCCCTGAACGGGTGGTGCAGTGAGGAATAAGGGCAAAGGCAGATTGGCATAATTAAACGGCGCTTCTTCTGGCAAATCCAGGCAATCGTTGGGAGGTAGATTGAAATTGGGACCGAAAGCGGTAATAGCCAGTAACAGGGCAAAAGTGAAAGCGAGCAGAAGGGACCGGGGCATCGTCATAAAGCAGTATGGTGTTTTTATCTCACCATTAGACGGCATGAAAAAGCGGAGGTTTAAGCAAGGAAAGAAAAAAAGTAGGCAGCCCCTACATTAAAACTAGTGAGTGTACTTCAGGGGCTGCTTACAAAATTTACGCCTATATCATCAAACTATAACGTAAACGGTGGTACAGCCCGATGCGCTGCTTAATGCACTAATTTTTTTCGTATTCGGCGACAAGCTCCTTTAATTCAGTGAGATAACGCTGCTTTTTAGCGGCGCGGCGCTTGCGGTTGGTGCGGGTAAAGAAGCTATGCTGTTCCAAAAAGCTGACCTGAATGCGGTTCCAGGCTTCCTCGGAAGTGAGCACGTTGGAGGCTTTGAGTTCTTCAAAAAGCGTGCGGCCAATATCGTAGAAATCATCCCGGCCGAGGTAGTCGAGGTCGGCATCACAGATGATTTGCTCCAGGTTGTTTTTGGGTGTTTGCGGAATCTTGGTAGCCATGATCATGCCACAGATACGTTCAATTTCCTTAGGCTTGTAGCCATAGCGGGGCAGGTGGTCGCGGGCAATACTGCAGCCGAGGCGTTCGTGTTCCTGTGGGGAAATGGTAAAGCCGGAATCGTGGAACAGTGCGGCAGTTTTGAGCAGCATTTCCTCGTAGGGGGTCACCTTTTCGTAATAGCAAAGCTCCTCCACCGTATACAGTACATCAAGGGTATGATGAATACCGTGGTAGTAGAGCTGATTGCTGAGTTCGGACTCCAGTTTGTCGAAGATAAAAGCTTTCGCTGCGTGAAAATTCATGGTTTAGCTTTGGTGCCGGTACCGATTGGTCTCCTGCTGTTCGTTTGATGATCGGCTCCTAAAAATAACCACTTCGAACGGAATGTGCAAGGGGGAGGCATGCGCACAGAGCCGACGGCGGGCTGCTTCAGGGGTAATTAAACGATATTGAAACGCCAATTCTTATATAGGAATCACTTTTTTTACTCCCGTAAGGCAATAAAAAATCGCGACCGCAGCACCCATTGCTCCGATCGCGATTCCGTTTTCGTATGGAGTGGTAATCTCCCTATTCTTCCAGCAGCAACACACCGCTTGCCAGAAACTTTGTTTCCTTCTTCGACTCGGTGATGGCCTCGATTTCTTCCTGCGACTTGCCTGCATCTTCGGCGTAGTGGCGCAGTTCGTCCACCGGCGTTTCTTCTACAAAGGCGTAGCCGTCCATGATGACCTTTCGGCCGGCGATGTCCTTAGGCATAAAGAAGCCGTAGTCCTTAAAGCGCACCATGATGGGCTCTGCATCCGGATCGTCAGAAGCAATTTTCATCCAGCAGCCTTTCGCCTGACAAACTTCCTGCACTGTACCGGTAAATTTGACCGCCACAGAGTCGGCAGCTTCCGTTTCCATTTTGGTCTTTAAGGCTTCGTAGGGAATGGTGCCATCCGCTGTGATGGTTTCACCAAAGGTTTGAGGCGCTGCAGGTGCTTCTGTCTCGGTGGTTTCCGCCGGCGCGCTTTCTGAATTACAGGAAACGAGAAGAGCGGCAAATGTGCTGGCAAATAATAGTTTCTTCAACATAATTTTGGTTTTTGATTTCTTACTGCGGCCTTTTGAGGCGCGGCAGCGCAAAGATACGGGCTCTGTCTCAAGCTGCCAATTATATATGAAGGAATTGTCAGATGGAGTCCTGTGCCGGGCGCATTATCCTGAATAGGCATGATGTCCCAGACTTCATTGTGGATTGTCCCTTAGCTCTTAGAGTCAGAATCCGGATAAACTTGAAACCAGCCCGGGGTGACTGGAGTGAAGAAGTTGGTAAAATCAGGTAGGAAATCGCCATGGCAGCCCAAACAACCGGTTTCCGAATTTTCCCTAGCTTTATAGCTTGCTAGCACACTGTGCACTAAGGCTACCTTTTAAAGCGAATCAATCCAAAACCAAAGATTCCAACCCTCAATGAAGAAAAGCATCGTCATTTTGTCCATCCTCGCCGTAGTGAAATTAATCATTCAGCTGCTCGGCAACAGGAATTATGGCTTTCACAGGGACGAATTACTCCACCTGTCCGTCAGTGAGCACTTAGACTGGGGCTATATGGAATTTCCGCCTTTGATTGCCTGGGTGGGCAGGCTTTCCTATTGGCTATTTGATTACTCCCTGATGGGGACTCGGCTGTTCCCGACCCTTGCCGGCGTACTCCTGCTTATTTTGTGCGGCTTTATGGCGAGGGTGTTTTCAAAACATACCTACGCTTTACTATTGGCAGGATTGTGTTGTTTGGCTTTCGTCCCATTCTACCGCAATCATACACTTTTTCAGCCGGTTGCTTTTGATCAGCTTTTTTGGACGCTGGGGTTTTACCTGATGGTTTTGTTTTTGAAAACGGAAGATAAAAAATACCTCCTGCTCACCGGCCTGGTCTTAGGCCTCGGTTTGCTCACCAAGTATACGATCCTGGTATGGGCACTGGGGATTTTCACGGGCCTCCTATTCCACAAAAGAGGGAAGCATTTAAAAAATCCGTGGTTGTATGCCGCGGGCTTACTCGCTTTCTTCATCTTTTTGCCCAATGTCCTTTGGCAACTGGAGCATAACCTGCCCGCCCTGCGCCACCTGGAAGCGCTGAAAGAGGCCCAGTTGAGCGAAACCCACCCGCTGGCATTTGGCCTGGCGCAGTTGGAGTCGCCGTTTACCTTACTGATTAGCCTGGCCGGCGTATATTTCTTATTGAAATCCGAAAAATTCAGGCCCATCGGAATTAGCGCGGTCGTCATTTTTTCCACCCTGTGGATTTTACAGGCTAAGCCCTACTACGTTTTTGCCCTTTATCCAGCCCTGTTTGCTGCCGGGGCGGCACAGGTGGCTAATAGCCTGGCTGGAAAGCAGTGGTATTGGAAACTGGGGGTAGCGGTGGTGGTCTTGGCGCCTTCCATCCCCTTTATACCTTATTCTACCCCTTTGCTGAATATTGCTGATTTTGAAGCATACGCTCAGTTGGAAAACAGCGATGGCCGTATCCAACTCACCGGCGACTATGCCGATATGTTTGGCTGGGAAGAACAGGTAGCATTAGTGGATAGTGTTTATCAGTCGCTCAGCGCTGAGGAAAGGAAGAACTGCGTGATTTGGGCGGAGAATTACGGGGAAGCAGGTGCCGTAAAAATTTTGGGTAAAAAGTACGGCTTGCCCAATCCCATCAGCCGCCACGGTAGCTTTTGGACCTGGGGCTATGGCAATGATACAGCCGCAGTTTGGATAAGCCTGGGGAACGAAACGCCATCCGTTGAGCATGTGTTTGAAGAGGTAGAACTAGTGAAAATGATATACCACAAATACGCAATTGGTGAAGAAAACGGGATCCCGCTCTACTTGTGCCGAAAGCCTAAACGGAATATTGACCAGTGGTGGAGGGATTATGAACCGCATATTTTTGATTAGCTGTAAATCGTATTGCCGAAAACGGTAAACAACGCCCTGGGAGCACTTTGGTCACTTCGAGATTCAGCAGCAGCGCCAATATCGGTTTTACTGATTATTGATAATAAAAGCAAGCCTGTTTTGTCCATTGTACAATCCAATAGCGAAAAACAACAAGCGCTACTTTCTTATATATATCTCGGTCATACATCTACACTTTAGCTTGCCAACGATGGCTCTTCATACTTAAGCACCTAACGCGAGGAGATACACCCGCCCCTCCGCCCACTTCCAAACACCAAGCGTCCGATATCAAACAGGTAGCAAAATTCAGCAACTGTAAAGTGCTGAAAATCAGATGTTGTGTTTTTGGCACGACTCCTGCTCCCCTCTTAGCAAATCAATACCTGAGAGATGGACCGACCAATATCAGACACCAAGAAAAAGCGCCGCCTGGGCAAGAACGTCCTCCGCATTACCGGGCTGCTGGCCGTATTAGTTGGCGCCCTGTTCGTGCTGCGCAGCATGCTTACCAAAGAGCTGGGCAGCAAGGATTTCCAAACCGCAACTGTAGAATTGGGCAGAGTGGAAGAAGCCATCACGGCCTCTGGTTTAGTCGTACCCGCCTTTGAGCAGCAACTCACCGCATCTATCTCCGCTGCCATTCAGGACGTTCACCGCCATTCGGGCGATCAGGTGGAAATTGGGGATACCATTCTCCAATTAGATAAAGAGTACATCCGCCTGCAGTACGAGTCTCTGGCCAATCAGCTGGAGCTGAAAAAGAATAAAATCACCCGGCTGCGGTACGAATACGACAAAAACATTCAGGACCTGGCCTACGAAAGCGAAATCAAGGCCCTTCAAATTTCCAGCCTGGAAGCCCAACTGACCGACACGAAGCGCCTGCGGGAAATTGGCTCCGCCACGCCGGAGGAAGTCGATCAGGCCCAATTGCAGCTGGATATTTCCCGCCTGGAAAAGCAAAAACTGGATAACGAACTGGGCTTCCGCGAAAAAGTGCTGCCCGGCGACCGCCGCAATCTCGAACTGGAAGTCCAAATGGAGGAAAAGAAAAGTAGCGAACTGGCCCGCAAGCTCCGGGAAACGAGTGTTATCGCCCCCCGCTCTGGCGTGATCACCTGGATCAACGAAGACCTGGGCAAGCAGGTCAGCGAAGGAGAATTGCTGGTACGACTGGCCGACTTGCAGCGTTACCGCATCGAAGCCACCTGCTCCGACCGCTACGCCGCCCAGGTCAAAATCGGTCTGCCGGTGCGAGTGCGCATCAATCAGACGGACCTCGAGGGGCACATCTCGACAATCCTACCCGCTGTGGAAAACAACACCATAGCCTTTATCGTCGAGTTGGACGAGCCCGATCACCCTAAGCTTCGCCCCAACCGCCGTGTAGAGGTCTTCATGATTGCCAATGCCCGCGAGCAGGTCTTGCGCCTAAAGCATGGTCCGGCATTCCGGGGCAAAACCATACAGCCGCTATTTGTGGTGGAAGGCGGGGAAGCCCGCCGGACAGAAGCCCGCATCGGTCTCACAAGCGTCGACTATGTGGAGCTGCTGGAAACTGATCTGCAACCGGGTCAACAGGTCATCATCTCCGATATGGAAGCCTACGAACACCTGGATCAGATTAAGCTGGAAGAATAGCGCCTGCTGTCCCCTTTTCACAAGCGATCAAAAAATTAGCCATGAAACGAATCATCGCCCTATACCTTAGCTTATTGCCCATCGCACTGACGGCTCAGGTAATACCCGACAGCCTGCAGTTGGAAACCTTTCTGCAACTGGCGGAAGCGCGTAGCCTCGACCGGCAGCAAGCTGAGACGGACCTGGAGATGGCCGAGCTGAATTTCCGGTTGTTTAGGGCCAGTCAGCGCCCCCAGGTTACGGCCAACGCCAACTTTCCCAACTACCAGCGGACGGTGAGCGAAATAGTTCAGCCCGATGGGGCCGTTCTGTTTCAGCCCATCCGCAACAACAACAGCGCCCTGGGGCTGCGGCTTTCACAGGCTATCCCCGCTACCGGCGGCACTCTATTTGTACAGAGCAACCTGCAGCGGTTTGATAATTTTGAAGGCAACAATTCCCTGTACAACGGCATACCCGTCCGCATAGGACTGGCACAACCCCTGTTTGGCTTCAACGAGCAAAAGTGGGCGCAACAACTGGCGCCTGTACGCCTGACCGAAGCGCAGAAGCAATACCGCGCCGACCGGGCGACCATCCGTACCGCAGCCACCCGACTGTTTTTTAATTTCCTTTATGCCCGTACGGAACTCGACATCGCTATTGCCAATCAGGACAGTAATCAGGAGCTGTTCGAAATCGCACAGGAACGACACAATCTGGGCAAAATTTCGGACAGCGACCTGATGCAACTACAGGTCAGCCTGCTCTCTGCACAGCGCAGCCGCCGCAATGCAGAGCAAACCTACCGGGACCGGGCGGCCCAAATCCGTACTTTCCTGGGTTTGTCACCGGATGCAGCTTTGCCCTATCCCAAACGGCCGGGCACGCCTCCCGAAGTCACCCTTGAACCGGAAGCAGCCATTGCCGAAGCCTTCAAAAACCGACCGGAGATGGACCGCTATGCCCGCCGTATTCTTGAAGCCGAACAGGAGGTGGCCCGCGCCAAAGGGCAGGGCGGTTTCCAGGCAGACCTGGTCGCTTCTGTGGGTTGGACACGTTCCGCACAGGACCTCGAACAAATCTACCAGTCGCCTCTGCAAGAGCAACTGCTTCAGGTACAGGTCAGCGTACCTCTGCTCGACTGGGGTGCGCAGCGTAGCCGGGTTGCTTTGCAGCAGGCTCGCCTCGATCTGGAACAGCGGCAAATCAAACAGGAAGAGCTGAATTTTCGGACAGATGTGCGGCAAACCTTACAGCAGGTGCAGAACCTGCAGCAGGAAGTAGAGCTGGCGCAGTCCCTCACCGACCTGGCGCAGGAGCGCTTCCGCATTGCACTCGAAAGCTACCGCCTCGGCGGCATTGATATTACCAATCTCATCATCAGTCAGCAGGAGAAAGACCTGGCCATGCGTACCTATATCTTTGCACTGGGCGACTACTGGCAGGCCTACTACGAACTACAGCGGCTGACCCTAATGGAACTTTAAACCAATCAAAAATACCTATACCATGATACAGCTTGAAAACATCACTAAAGTCTATCAGACCAAAGTCATTGAAACCACCGCCCTGGATAACATCAGCATCGAAATCCCGGAGGGTGAATTCCTCTCCATTATGGGGCCTTCGGGCTGCGGCAAAAGCACCCTGCTCAATATTATGGGCATGATTGATGAGCCGACCACGGGGCAGGTCACAGTTGCGGGTAAAGCGGTAGCCAACTACCACTCCAAAGCCACTGCCCGCTTCCGGAATGCACAGTTAGGCTTTATCTTCCAGAGCTTCCACCTCATCAATGAGCTATCGGTCATCGATAATGTGGAGCTGCCGCTGATCTATCGCCGGACGTCCGGCAAGCAACGCCGGCAAATGGCAGAAGCCGCACTTACGCAGATGGGACTTAGCAACCGTATGAAGCACTTCCCCTCACAGTTGTCGGGCGGGCAAAAGCAGCGGGTGGCAATCGCTCGGGCTATCGTCGGGCAGCCGCGCATCATTCTGGCAGATGAGCCCACCGGTAACCTGGACTCTGCCATGGGCAATGAGATTATGGATATTCTGACGCGCCTCAATCAGGAGCAGGGCACGACCATCGTCATGGTTACGCACGATGAAACCATGGCCCGCAAAACGCATCGGCTGGTCCGCCTTTTTGACGGACAGCAAGTTTCCTAAAACCCATAAAACGTACAGCTCATGTTTAGCAGTTATTTAAAACTAGCCCTCAAGGTGCTTGGGCGGCATCGGTTTTTCACCTTTATCAGCCTTTTCGGCATCAGCTTTACCCTGATGATCCTGATGGTCACCACGGCCTTTCTGGAAACGGAACTGGGCAGTCACCCGCCCCTTACGGAAAAAGACCGTATTGTGCTCCTTCCCCGCCTTATCATGAAGAACATGGTGGCCGATACCATCTGGTCGGTAGACACCATGATGCTGGATGGGCAGCCCGCTTATGATAGTACTTTCACAATGGGAAAGAAGCACCAAAACAGCTATTCCTCTTCCTCGATCAGCTATTCTTTCCTGGACCGCTACATGCGGGATTTGCCTGGGGCAGAAGCCCACAGCTTTTTCTGCTCAGACACCCGGTTTGATATCTTTGTCAATGGCAAAAAGCTCAATTTCAAAGCCTTGTACAGCGATGCCAGCTACTGGAATATTTTCGATTTCCAATTTCTGGCGGGCCGGCCTTTTCAGGCAGCAGAGGTTGAGCGGCAGGTGCCGGTCGCCGTTTTATCACGCAAGGCTTCCGTGGACTACTTTGGCACAACGGATCAGGTCATCGGGCGCAGCATAGAAGTGGATGGAAAACAACTGGAAATCATCGGCATCGTGGAGCAGCCTTCCAATTCCAAAGACTATGTGGCCTCTGAAGTGTATCTGCCGGTAACATTCATGTCGGAAAAGGATTTGAGCGAAACGGGGTTTTATGGCCCCTTTAAGGCGGCTTTTCTTGCTCAAAATAAGGAAGCCCGCTCCACCATCCAGGCTGCCATCGAACAAAAAGCACAACAGATTTCACTACCTAATCCTGAAGAGTACAATCAGCTGCAGCTAATGAGTGCCACGGTAACTAGCTTATACGCTTTTTACCTGGTGCCGGTACAGGATGATCCGGAAGGTGCCCTGAGGATGTTTATGATGGTGGCCACAGGCTTGATGTTGTTGTTTATCCTCCTGCCCACCCTCAATCTGATTAACCTGAACATCAGCCGTGCTATGGAACGCTCAGCGGAAATCGGAGTGCGCAAGGCTTTTGGTGCCGACTCCGGAAGCATTTTGTCACAGTTGCTATTCGAAAACGTTGTCCTGACCTTTCTCGGTGGGGTGTTAGGCTGGCTTTTAGCCCTGGCTCTGATCTACCTGATCAACGACAGTCAGTTCCTGGGCGACACCAAGCTGCAGTTCAATACCACCGTCTTCCTGTACAGCCTGTTGATCTGCCTGGTCTTTGGTATCCTTTCCGGCCTGCTGCCTGCCTACCGAATGTCCAAACTTCAAATCGTGAACGCCATAAAACACAATAACCTATGATACGCCATATCTTTCAACTGGTCTGGAATAAAAAACGCAGCAATGCCCTGCTGTTCCTGGAAGTCTTCTTTGCCTTTGCTATTCTGTTTCTGGTGCTGACCTGGGTGACCCGTAACCTGCGATTGTACAGTACGCCGTTGGGTTTTGAAACAGAGAACGCCTGGATCGTCCACCTGAACCTGTATGAAGTGGGGGACACTGCTACAACCGAAGAGATGAAGCTACGCCTCCGGGAAGAGCTCCTGTCATTGCCACAAATTGAGGCTGCTTCCTACGGGGGCTCCGTGAGCCCGTTTAGCGGATCAACGTGGTCAACGAACAACGACAACAACGGCTTTATGATCATGACCCACCTGGTTTTTACCGATGAGCACTATAAGGATGCCGCCAATCTGGAGCTGGTCCAGGGCCGGTGGTTTGATGAAACAGACCGGGACAGCCGCTATAAGCCGGTTGTGATTAGTCAACAGCTGTACGAGGAAAGCTTCGAAGGACGAAACCTGAAGGACAGCGTATACACCATCCAGGGAGAGAATAAAATCATAGGTGTGGTCGACCATTATAAATACTTTGGAGATTTTGCCACGGAATACAGCGTAAGCTTTTTTTATGAAAAGCCCGCTTCCCTCGAGCTGCCTAACCTTCACCTGCGACTGGCAACAGGTACGTCTGTAGCTTTTGAGGAAACCGTCAACCGCATTGTAGCTGATGTGACCGGGATGAACGATTTTACGATTGAGCATTTGCAAAAAAGCCGGGAACAGGCAGCACGCAGCGTGTGGATTCCTATGATCAGTATGCTGAGTATCTGTGGTTTTTTGGTGCTCAACGTAGCGCTGGGCTTATTCGGAGTACTGTGGTACAACATCAGTAAGCGGCGTGCAGAGGTCGGCCTGAGGCGAACGCTCGGCGCAAGCCGGATGGAGGTCAGCCTGCAGTTTATCGGAGAAATTATCCTTGTTAGTTTATTAGCCATTTTGCTGGGTGTCGTTTTTGCTGTTCAGTTGCCAATACTCGGCGTACTGCAAGAGGAGATTGAAGCTTTTGACTACTATGTAGCTATGGGTGCAGGAGCTGTGCTGATCATTGGTTTAGTGCTGCTTTGCACTTTTTATCCGTCACAGCAGGCCGGTCGTTTGCAGCCAGCTGTGGTATTGCACGAGGAATAGCCTTTAGAAGTGCTGTTCCATTTATTTTAACTACTTTTCTACTATGAAACCGCAAGCCCACATCTTAGTTATTGATGACGATGAGGCGGTCTGTGTCTCTATGAAGCTGCTGTTGAAGCGCGCAGGCTATAGCACCGCAGCCATCAACCGTCCTCAGGAGATGACAGCTGCGCTGGATAGGGGGCTGCCCGATCTGATCTTGCTGGATATGAACTTTACCATAGACACTTCAGGGCGGCAGGGTCTCCGTTTGCTACAGCAGTTAAAAGAGGAGCATCCGGAGATTCCGGTGGTCTTAATGACTGCCTGGGCAACTGTACAGTTGGCGGTGGAGGGGATGAAGCTTGGCGCCCGGGACTTTATTGCAAAGCCCTGGGACAATAAGGAACTGCTGAAAACCATCAAAACCCTGCTGGACCTTCGGTTACCTGCCGGCGATGTACCACCTTCCAATGTCGGTTTTGATCATATCGTGGGAGAAGATCCTGCCTTTTTGGAAACCCTGGCGGTGGCCAAACGCATTAGCCCCACCGATGCGAGTGTGTTGATATTGGGCGAGAGTGGGACTGGTAAGGAGGTGCTGGCTGAAGCCATTCATTATCAATCGGAGCGGCAACAGGCCCCTTTCGTGCGGGTCAACCTGGGGGGCATTAGTTCCAGCCTCTTCGAAAGCGAGTTGTTTGGCCACAAAAAGGGCGCCTTTACAGATGCAGTGGCCGAGCGGGAAGGCCGCTTTGGTAAAGCCAATGGCGGCAGCATCTTCCTGGATGAGATTGGTGACCTGCCGTTGCCCAATCAGGTGAAGCTACTGCGAGTCCTACAGGAAAAGACATTCGAACCATTAGGCAGCAGTGATACAGTGCACGTGGATTGCCGGGTCATTAGCGCCACCAATAAGGACCTGGAAGCCATGGTTGCAGAGGGAGGCTTCCGGGAGGACTTGTTCTACCGCATCAACCTTATTAAGCTGACCCTGCCTCCGCTCCGGGAGCGCCCGGGTGATATCCCCCTTCTGGCCGATCACTTCCTAAATACCTTTAAGCGCAATTATCAGCGGCCGGAGTTGCAATTGAGTACGGGCGCAAAAAAGTGGCTGCGCCAACAACGCTTCCCTGGCAACATCCGGGAACTGCGCAATCTGGTGGAACGAAGTGTGCTGGTATCGAATAAGGTAACGCTGGAAGCCGAAGACCTGCAGCGGCTTTATCAACCAACCTCAAATCAACAGCAGGTCGGACTGCCCTTGCCGGAAGTAGGGAAAGCATCCCTGGAAGAAATGGAAATAGAAATGATCCGACGGGCGCTGCGGCACCACGAGGGCAATATTACCTTGGTAGCTCAGGACCTGGGGCTTACCCGCTCAGCGGTCTACCGGCGCCTGCAAAAACATGGCATTCCCTATGCGAATTAAGTGGCAATATACTTTGTACATCGGGCTGCTTCATGTTTGGCTTGGCCTGTTGGCTTATTGGTTGCTGAAGGAAGCGGTGGCCTGGCTCTTGCTTGTAGAGCTGGGCTTATTGATTTCAATGGGGTTTTCTTACGCGTTGTACCGGAAATTTACCCGCCCGTTACGACTATTGGGCAATGGTATTGACGCCATAAAGGATCAGGATTTTGCGATTCACCTCAGGCCTACCGGCTCCCCGGAGATGGACTGCCTGGTGAAGGTGTACAATCAAATGCTGAAGCATATTCGGGAAGAAAGAAGGCAGGTACAGGAGCAGCACTTTTTCCTGGACCGTCTCATTCAGGCTTCACCCGCTGGTATCATCCTGCTGGACTACGACGGGCATATTGCCGAAATCAACCCTATGGCAATGGAGGTGTTGGGGTTGGAAACGGCTCCCATAGGCCAGAAACTGGAGGATATGGCCCATCCTTTGCTCCGGGAGCTTGCGCAATGGCCAGCGGGACAATCGGGTGTCCTTTCGGGTAAAGGACAGGAGCGGTACCGCTGTGAAGTTGCGCAGTTTATCCACCGTGGTTTCCAACGGAAGTTCTTGATGATCCAGGAGCTGTCCAAAGAGATACTGGCGACTGAAAAGCGGGCCTACGGTAAGGTCATCCGTATGATGGCGCACGAAGTCAATAACTCTATCGGTGCTATCAATTCTATTCTACAGAGCACGATTGAGGCCTACCCCGAAGTGCCCGATGATGAGTTGGCACAGGATATTCGGACCTCTCTTGAGGTAGCATATCAGCGTAACGAGCGCCTTAATCAGTTTATGCGCAATTTTGCAGAGGTGGTACGCCTGCCGGAGCCGAACCGGGTGTGGGTGGATGCGAATGCCACATTGCAACGGGTACAACAACTGATGCTCCCCATGGCCCAGAAGCAAAATACCCGTTTAGAATTGCTGGTGCCGGGGCAGCCCGTACGGCTGGAGATTGATGAAGAGCAGATTGAACAGGCGCTGGTCAACATGATCAAGAATGCCCTCGAGTCGCTGGAGCAGGGGGGCACTGTCCAACTGAAGCTCTCCGTCAATCCGGTCCAAATTGTAGTGGCGGACGATGGCCCGGGCCTGCCACCGGAAGCTGAACAGGAATGGATGGTACCTTTCTACAGCAACAAACCCGGCGGGCAGGGCATTGGCCTCACGCTCATCAAAGAGATTGCCCGGCAGCACGACGGCCGCTGTGAGCTCGAAACCCTGGCCAATGGATGGACAGAATGCCGGATCCGGTTTGAAGCGCCCCGCAAACCCTGACAACTCCTTCCCCTTCGCTCATCCGTTTATTGCTGCGATACATCGAAAAACTCCTAATGTTTTATTAAAGCTATTCAACTTCGCAATACCTGCAACGGTTGTGCAGTTTTGAAGAGCGTATTGACTAACATCCAAAACCGAGACCTCCACAATATGGTAATACCCCCTACTCCTGACATTTACTTTTTGGACTTTACACTAACCCTAAAGTCTGCTTGAACACCAGCGTCAACAAAGCCCGGACGGAGGATTGCACCCGTGATCCCTGATACGCGGACCTTGTTGACGCTGAAAAACAACACTACCATGAGGAGGGCTGCACTATTTGCACTTTTATCTACCGTAATCACTTTTTCACTTAGCGCACAGATCGACTGCCAGTCCGGTAATTGTATCAATGGCGAGGGCGTCTGCGTCTACCCGAGCGGCGCCCGCTACGATGGGCAATTCCGTGACGGCAAGCCTCAGGGCAAAGGCATGCTCTATTTCTCTGACGACCGGGAATACACTGGTGACTGGAAGAACGGATTCAAAGAAGGGCGGGGCATTCTCACTTACCCCAACAAGGACAAATATACCGGTGACTTTCGCGACAACAAATTCCATGGCCGGGGCATTATGGCTTACGCCAATGGCAACCGCTATGACGGACACTGGGTCAACGGGCAGCAATCAGGAAAAGGCACCTTCCACTTCGCGAATGGAGACCGTTACGAGGGAGGCTTCATGGCCGGACAGTTCAATGGTATCGGTACGATGTATTATTCCGATGGCTCTGTCTACGACGGGCAGTGGAGAGATAATGACCGCCACGGCCGGGGTAACATTTCCTTCACGGACGGGGAGGAGATCGTTGGCGAATGGTCGGACGGGCAGTACCTGGCGGACTGGAGCAAGTTTGGCTACGAAGGGGACACCACCAACCTCCGCAATTGCAATAATGTGCATTGCCAGAACGGCAAAGGCAAATACATCTATCAGGATGGTTCCAGGTATGTAGGCGACTTCCGAAACGGACAGCCGGAAGGGCACGGTACCGTCTACTACGTCAGTGGAAGCAAATACATGGGGAGCTGGAAAGATCACACGCCGCATGGACGGGGCGTAATGTACTACGTCAGTGGCCGGGTGGTAGGTGCGATCTGGGACTTTGGTAAGCCTGCCAAGAAACTCTTCGTGGAAGGCGGTACGGACCAGCAAATGCCGGTGGCGGTGGAAAAAGACCCCAAGGTGAAAATCTGGGCCGTTATCATTGGTGCGGCAACCTATTCTTACATGCCCACCCTGCGCTATACCGACGATGACGCCTATCAGCTTTATGCCTTTCTCAAAAGCCCGGAGGGTGGAGCGCTCCCCGACGATCAGATGCGGCTGCTGATCGATGAGGATGCCACCTACCGCAACATCAAAGAAGCCATGCGCACCACTTTTATGCGCGCCGATGAGAACGATGTCATCCTGTTCTATTTCTCCGGTCATGGTCTGCAGGGCTTCTTTATGCCAGTCGACTACGATGGCTACCACAACAAGCTTATGCATGAGGACATCAAATTTATGCTCGAAAACAGCCGGGCGAAGCACAAGGTCGTACTGGCGGATGCCTGCCACTCGGGCAGCTTGCTGGCACGCCGGGGCGGTGCCGCCGGTGACCTTAGCCGATTGTACAAAGCTTTTGAGGATACGAAAGGCGGACTGGCGCTCATGATGTCTTCCAAAGGGGAAGAATACTCCCTGGAAGACGGTGGGTTGCGCTCCGGCATCTTCAGCCACTTCCTGGTTCGTGGGCTCAAGGGCGAGGCGGACAAGAACCACGACGAAATTGTAAATATTCAGGAGCTGTTTGACTTTGTGCATCAGCAGGTGCGCCGCTATACCGGTAATGTGCAGACGCCCACCCTGACCGGCAAGTTTGACTACCAGATGCCTGTCGCAGTGGTGCGGGAGGAGTAATATTTTTTTATCTTCCCGGTAAAAAAATATGCGATACCTTCTTTTTGCACTGGCACTCCTACTGATCGGGGCGGGCTGTAGCTCAGGCGAGCAGGCGGATGCGCCTCAGCCCCCGGCGGATCTTACCGACCTGATTGATAAACTAAAAGCAGCGCATGCCCCTGACAAGCGGGTGGCTTTGTTTGATATCAATGCTAAAGACGAGGGGGGAGCCTGGCTGATCACTGGTGAAACCAACCTGCCCAATGCCAGGCAGGCACTGGAAACGGAGGCCAAAGCTTTGGGGTACGAAGTGAAATTAGAGCTATTGCCGGGGGAGGACATGAACGGGCAGCACTACGGCATTGTCAACCTCTCCGCCTGCAATATCCGCTCCACGCCGGGGCATTCTTCCGAGCTTTCCACTCAGTCTACCCTGGGCACTTTGATCAACGTCCTGAAGAAGGAAGACGGCTGGTACCTGGTGCAAACGCCCGATGGCTATCTGGGATGGCTCAATCCCGGTGGTTTCGAGCTGACCGATAAGGCGGGTGCAGATGCCTGGGTCAATGGCGAGCGGGTGATTTACCTGCCGGACTTTGGCTTCTCCTACACCAATGCGGGTGGCGAAGGCATTGTTTCCGACTTGGTCGCTGGCAATATCCTGCGCAAAACAGGTCAGGAGGGCGGCTTCACGAAAGTACAGTACCCCGATGGCCGGGAAGCCTACGTCATGGCCGACGAAGTGATGGACTATCAGGTGTGGCTGGACAGCCGCTCCCCTACTGCTGAAAATATCCTGCGCACCGCCAGCCGCTTTATGGGGCGCCCTTACCTTTGGGGCGGCACCTCTGGCAAGGGCGTGGACTGCTCCGGCTTCACCAAGACCGTCTTCTACCTCAATGGGCTAATGCTGCCCCGGGATGCCTCCCAGCAGGTGCACACGGGCGTTGAAGTGGAAACCGATACGACCTTTTCCAACCTCCTCCCCGGCGACCTCCTTTTCTTTGGGCGGAAAGCTACCGCGGACAAGCCGGAGAAAATTACCCACGTGGCTATTTATCAGGGGGATGGCTCCATCATCCACTCTTCGGGGCAGGTGCGGGAAGAAAGCCTGCGCCGCGGCGACTCCACATTTACCGAGTACCGGTTGAAGACCTTCGTGCGCGCTAAGCGTATGCTTGTCGATCAGCCTACGGAGTACGGGGTGCTGCCTTTGTCAGAGGTTGCTGGCTATTAAATTTAACCTACAGAAATACCTACCTCATGCGAAGCTTACTGTCTGTACTGATCCTGCTAATGACGTTTTCCATATCTGCCCAAACGGGCTTTCCTGATATTGATCAGGCTATTGCCGAAGGCAAATTCAAGGCCGCCCAGGACCGCATCGCCAGCCGCATTGCCGAAGGCGGGCTGGACGAAACCACCGCTTACCACTTGCAGTTACAGTCTGCCCTGCTCGACCGGATCAAGGTCGACTTTTCGCGGGATGAAGCCTATATCCGGGAGACGCTTGGCGCTTACTTTCCCAACCTGACCGACAAACAGTTGCTGGACTGGGAAGAGAGGGGCGAATTGGAAATGCGCATCATCGAGGGTGAAAAGCGCTATTTCCGAAATGCCGTTTGGAACCTCTTTCGGGTGAATGCCGAAGCCAAAGCCCGGAAGCAGGAGGTGGACGGACCGGGCAGCCAAACCCTGGATAGCTTTTTGCAAGCCTACCTGCCCCGGGCGGTGGAAGGGGTAAAGGGTACGGAGGCCTCAGTAGCCCGATCCCGCACCCTCAAACTCACTTACACCCTGCGCGTAAAGCCCGATGCGGTACCCCATGGCGAGATGGTCCGCGCCTGGCTACCCTATCCCCGGTCGAGTCGAGACCGCCTGGCCGCCCCGCAGTTGCTCAATGCCAGCGAGCCGCACTACATTATTTCGCCCCTGAGCTATCCGCATACCTCCATTTATATGGAAAAGCCGGCAGTAGCGGGGGAGTGGACGGAATTTCAGTACGAAGTATCCTACACGGCTTACGATCACTGGCAGGATTTACTGAATGCCAAAGCTGCCCCTTATGATACTACCTCCATGCTTTACCAATACTACACACAGGAGCGGGCACAGCACATTCGCTTCACGCCGGAGGTACAGCAGCTCGCTCAGGACATCGTTGGCGATGAGCAGGACCCCGTGCAAAAAGCCTGGCTGATCTATCAGTGGATTGGCGAAAATATTCCCTGGGCGAGTGCTTTGGAGTACTCTACCATGCCCAACATCCCGGCTTATTGTATCGAGAATCAGCGGGGGGACTGCGGGATGAAAGCTTTACTGTTTATCACGCTATGCCGCTACGTAGGCATTCCGGCGAAGTGGCAAAGCGGTTGGTTTATTTATCCGGTCAGCAAAAACCTGCACGACTGGTCGGAGCTGTACTTCGAAGGCCTGGGCTGGGTGCCCGTTGACCCCGATTTCAACCTGCAGGATATTGAGGATAACCCGGAAGCCCGCCGCTTCTTCTTTGGCGGAGCCGATGCCTACCGCCTGATTGTCAACGATGATTTCTCCGGCGATTTCTTTCCTGCCAAGGTGCACCCCCGCAGCGAAACGGTCGACTTTCAGCGGGGCGAAGTGGAATGGCGGGGTGGTAATCTGTACTTCAATCAATGGCGGTATGACATGGAGGTGGAGTTTGGGAAAGAGTGATTTCTGTCACTGGAATACTGATCTCAAAACAATACCTTATAGGTTCAAAATCAGTGAACATGTCAGAAGATCTGAAGACCATTGTCAGAGAGCAATATACCGAAGTCGCCACAAAAAAGCCGAGCTGCTGTTCACCCAGCTGCTCTCCGGGCGGCATTGACTTTAGCGAAAGCTATAGTGATCAGGAAGGCTACCTCGATGATGCCGACCTTAATTTGGGCTGTGGCATTCCTACGGCTTTTGCGCAGATCAAAACCGGAGATACCGTGTTGGACCTCGGCTGCGGCGCGGGTAATGACGCCTTTGTGGCACAGCGGCTGGCGGGGGAAACAGGTCGTGTTCTTGGTATCGATATGACGGAAGCCATGATTGAAAAGGCAAAGGCCAATAAGGCCAAGCTGGGGCTGTCTAATGTTGAATTCCGGTTGGGAGACATTGAAGATATGCCGGTTGAGGACCGGAGTATAGACGTTGCCATCAGCAATTGCGTCATGAACCTGGTACCTGATAAAGCGAAAGCCTACAGCGAATTATTCCGGGTGCTAAAACCGGGCGGCCACTTCAGCATTTCTGATATTGTGCTCAAAGGCCAGTTGCCCGATGCGATCCGGGAAGCAGCTACACTCTACGCGGGCTGTGTTTCCGGTGCCTTACAGAAAGAGGATTACCTGCAGGCGATCCGGGATGCTGGATTTGCAGCTATCGAAGTACGAAAGGAACGGCTGCTGGAAGTACCGGATGAGGTACTGCTGAGACATGCCGAAGCAGCAGAAGTGCAGCGCTTCCGCGAAAGCGGGGCTTCCATTTACAGCATCAATGTGTTTGCCCGAAAGCGTTAATCCTTAAACCAACTGCTGTACATCACATAATTGTTGGCAATGCGTTCCACCGAATCACGGAATGCTTCAGCACTCAGCGCCTTAACCTTGCGTGCCGGCACCCCGGCGTAGATGTAGCCCGACTCCAGGTGGCTGTTCTCTAATACCACGGCACCTGCCGCAATCAGCACGTTTTCTTCCACCACGGCGTGGTCCATCACAATAGCGCCCATGCCGACAAGCACGTTGTCTTTGAGGGTGCAGCCGTGTACGATCGCCCGGTGCCCGATGGAGACGTTGTTGCCAATTGTGGTCGGTGCCCGTTCGTAGGTGCAGTGGATAATTGCCCCGTCCTGCACATTCACTTTATTGCCCATGCGGATGCTATGCACATCACCCCGGATGACCGCCTGAAACCAAACGCTGCAGTCGTCGCCCATCTGCACATCGCCAACGATGGTGGCGTTTTCAGCGAGGTAAGGGTTGTCGCCAAATTGGGGGAGGATACCTTTTACGGGTTTGATTAGTGCCATGATGATTAGATTGCAGATTCGATAAGCTGCCCGAAGAAGAAAGCGTAGAACATGAGTAATAGCAGGCCTTCCCAGCGGGTAATTTTTTTATTGTTCGCCATGATGCCAAAGAGTACGGTCATAGCCACCATTAGCGGAAGATACAGTTCGTTGATGTCGGGCGGGATAACGAGCTCGCCAAAGAAGGAGGAAATCGCCATCACAATATAGGTATTGAAGATATTAGAGCCCAGTACATTGCCTACGGCGATAGAGGCTTTACCCCGGCGCGCGGCATTGAGGCTCACAATCACTTCTGGCAGGGACGTGCCCAGGGCAACAGCTGAAAGCGCGATCACTTCGGGGTCTACCCCGGCAAAAGTAGAGAGTTCACGGATCGCGAGGATGGTATAATTGGCACCGAGATAGACAAATGCGCCGCCTATGAGCAGCATCGTGTAGGTTTTCCAGTTGACAGAGGGGCGTTCCAGGTCGGAGGGCTCTTGCTGACTTTTGAAGCTGTAAGCCAGGAACACCACGATGCCTATGATAAACAGCAGGCTTTCAAACAGTGAAAAGTGCAAGTCGCGAAGCACAAACCACAGCAGAAATGCGGACCCCCACAGAAAGGGCATATCCACATGCCAGATATTATACTCCAGTTCGATTTTGTCGACTATAAGAGCCGCCAGGCCCAGGACCAGGGCGATATTAGTGATATTAGAACCAACGACATTTCCGGTGACAATCTCTGATTCGCCGCTTAGCACAGAAGCGATAGACGTGGCAAGCTCGGGCAGAGAGGTGCCAAAAGCCACAATGGTTACACCGATAATAAAGGGCGATACGCCAAGTGATAGGCCTATCTGCTCTGCGGAGTCAATAAACCAGTCTGATGCTTTCAACAATACGCCCAGGCTTATGATAAACAGCCCGGTATACATTAATATATCCATAGTCGTTCTTCTGCGGCAGGTACCAGATATACTCCTGTACCCGTTACGCTTCTGTTTTTCAAGCGTGCCGCAAAAGTAACAACTTGCCGGGACTTTTGTGCTTGAGCAAAGGCGAACAAATTGGATTCCGGGCCAGGTTAATTACCGGGCACCTTTCAATCACAAGGCAAAAGATCTGTTAATACGACCAAAGGTCATGCTCGAAATTGAATATCTCCTGCTCCAGCCGTTGAGACTGTTGCAGCAAATCCACGCCGGTATAGGTGGCTTCGAGCCGCTCGTCGTGGATATTGGAGGCCTTGGTGATATAGCTGGAAAACCTGCGCATGTCGAAGAGGTCGGTCCAGCTCATAGGGCTGTGGGACAGCCCGTCTGTGGGCGCCTGCACATGGGCCAGCATTTCCCGGGCATCCGGGTAATAAACCCAGAACAAGGGCCGCTCAAATTTAAAATTGCCGTTGTCGTCAAACTCCTCAATAAGCGGCGCAATGCCGAGGATGCGCACCTGCAGGGTGGAGGTACGGGTATCAAAAAACCAATGCTCCTTGATGCGGAAGCGTTTGACATCTTCCGGGTTCAGCTCATCTTTGACGACCTGATAAATTTCCTCCCCGGAATCAAAGTCGTAGACCGGCACCGTATCAATGCGGTAGAGCATGCCAGAGACTTCCTGTTGTGAGAGCGGCAGGCTGAACTCGTCGTTTTCGGTACTGAAGGCTTGCAGCCTTCCGGCCTCTACTGCTTCGGTCAGGAGTGTTACAAAGGGTTGTTTGGGGTAGCGGAAAGGCAGGTTGATTTTCTCCCGCGTGTCGATGACCCGCCACACGCGTTTTTCCCACAGGATGTCTGCTTCGCGTACCGGTGGGTAAGGCAGGGGGCGCTCCTCATGCGCGAGGGTGCGGTGCGTAATATCGTTGAGCGGCAGCCGGGTGCTTTCGGTCTGCGCCAGTAGGGGCATGAGTAGGAGGCTCAGTGCCAGGATCAGATAGTATTTCATTTTCCTTTCTTGATGGGCAGACCGTGGCCAGGGCAGGCAAAAGTGCAAGCCTAAGCCTATGGCAATGATGGTCGGTCAGATACAGCGTGCCAACCGGCGGCGCTTATCAGGCCCGATTAAACAATTTGATGAAACGATGGTCCTAAAAAAACTAGTTGATCTTTTGACAGAGGAGCGAAGGTTTTACCCTTGGTTTTTCCGATGTTGTGCCTTTATAATACAGTGGCGGCGATCCGTTACACGTGTAAAATGTTAAAATTGCCGGGGATGGGTTTTTTGTTACTTTTGCAGATGAAAATTAGCAGACGCATATGGCACTTGACCAAATAGACGTAGATAAGCTGGAGTCCGGGCAGGAACCCCAGGAAATGACCTTCCTGGAGCATCTGGAAGAGCTGCGCTGGCACATCATCCGATCACTGATAGTAGTGGTGGGCCTGGGAATAGTGTTGTTCTTCTTTCAGGGTTGGCTGTTTGATACGGTCATCTTCGGGCCTACCAAGGCAGATTTCTTTTCTTACCAGGCCATCTGCAACTTATCGAATTCGGTAGGGTTAGGCGATATGATGTGCTTTGTGCCGCCGGATTTCCCGAAAATTGCCACGGGCTTTGGCGAGCCTTTTATCATGAGCATCAAAGTGTGCTTCATCATGGGGCTAATCATCGCTTTTCCCTACGTGCTGTGGGAGTTTTGGACGTTTATCCGGCCAGGGCTGTATTCCAAGGAGCGTAAAGCTGCGCGCGGAATGGTAGGGATTTGCTCCGGCTTATTCCTGATTGGGGTCCTGTTTGGGTACTATATCATCTCTCCCTTTGCGATCAACTTCCTGGCGGGCTACCAAATACCGGGCGTACAGAATACGCCTACGATGTCGTCTTTCATTAACTACATGATCATGTTTACGGCACCGGCCGGGCTGATTTTTGAGCTGCCCATTATCGTGTACTTCCTGTCTAAGATAGGACTGGTAACACCGGAGGGCATGAAGAAGTACCGCCGGCATTCGATCATTGGCGTATTGATGCTTTCTGCCATGATTACACCACCGGACGTGGTGACGCAGTTCCTCATCGGTATTCCTTTATATATCCTGTATGAAGTCAGTATTGTGGTTTCTGCCCGTGTTAACAAAGAAAATGAAGACTTTTAATGCACCGATTATCAAGTAATGCGACCCTGCTGCTGAAATTTTTTATTCCGGTCTTTTGGATCGTGTTTTTTGGGATTACTACGTTGGTGGCGCTATTTTATCAGTACGATTACGTGGGTAATACGCCGGCCATCTATTTCAAAGCGGGCATGGTATTCTTTTACGTGACCGGCGTACTGTTGTTTGCCTTCACCCTCCTCCGGCTCAAGCGGGTGGAAGCAGATGGCGACTTCTTGTATGTGACCAATTACTTCAAAACAGCGCGTTACCCCTTTCACAATGTAACCCAATTCCGCCTGAGCCGCTTCTTGTTTTTGCAGCTCGCCAGCGTGCAACTGCAGGAATCCGGTATCTTTGGCCAGCGGTTTTTCTTCCTGGCCAGCCGCCATCTGGTGGATGGCTACTTCAATGCTTACCCGGAGCGTAAAGTGCAGCTGCTGGACGATGAAGTGTAATCTACTGTCTTTTTTTCAGTTGCTACAAGCTTGGTATTTCGTTTGCAGATGAGGTCCTCACTGCTTAGATTTAGTAATTTTCCGTAAGGATAAGAGTGATTCAATCCGTCACCGCATCTCCGTTCACATCCCCGATTTTGATGGCAATGAAGTCCTGATCAGTATTGAAAGCCATAGATAGGTTGTCCAGGTGAATGACCTCCGGGAATTCCTCCGCCCAGGGGTTCGCAGGGTCGGGAAAAGTATAGGCCGCATCTACAAAACGCCAGCTGTCCACCTGGTCAAAGCCATTTTCAATGCCCAGGATCATCCGGCGCAACTGAATGAGGTCGAGAGCAGTGATGTGGCCGGAGCCATTGGTGTCGGCGGCAATACGCTTGTAGGGGCTGTTCAGCGGCTGTACGCCCAGGATGTGGCGGCTGATGAGGATCATATCAAAGGTGGAGACGCCGTTGAGGGGGGCTTCGTCCAATTTTGGAGTGAAGGTGTAGTCAAGCCCGGATATAATATTAGAAAAGAAAAATAGGCCATCAGCATCTGTAGTATCTATCGTTGAGGCTTGCCCGGAGATCGCAACCGGGACACCTGCTACGGGCTCACCAGCTTCCGTCAGGATATGGCCGCCAAAGCCAAGGCCGATATCGGGGTAGCACATTCCGATAATATCCTGCACCAATAGATAGGTGAGGCAGGAGTTGGTATTCCCTGCGCCATCATAAACATGCAGCTCAAGGACTTGTGTCCCTTCATGATCACAGGTCAGGAATATGGAGTCCTGATCAGGGTCAATGCCTTCCCCTTCAAAGTTGATGGAATAACTAAGCGGTGGGGTGCAGTCTTGTGCCGCTACTGCCAGAAAGTCCCCGGAAGTAATAATAGTAGGTGTCAAATCCGGCCACCCATCCCCGTCCGTATCGCCAAGGAACGGAATTTCGACTGCCTGTCCGAGTTGGCAAACGGGCGTGTCCACCGCACAGTCCACCACCTCAAAGGGCAGCACGGCGGATTGGACGTTCCCGCAGCCATCATCCACTACTACCTCAAAGCTGTGTGCTCCCAGGGGGTAGCTGCCGCTCAGGCTGTAATTGGGAAAAGAGCCGCTCAGCGCATTGGCGAGGGGAATAGGATTTCCATCATTAAAGATATTGAGGAAAGCCTCCACCTGCAATTGCCCGAAGGGGCAGTCCACGCCCACCTGAAAGTCATAGCTCACAGCGGCAGTGCAGTTGTCAGCATCGTCAATGCAGTAGGCCTCGGGCGGATCAAAGCTGATGGTAACAGTATCGTCCTGAGCGTTGCTGTGGAGGGGGATACCGCTCAGGTAAAGGAGGACTAAATACACGATGTTAAAAAGTCTGATTTTTGTCATTTCATGGGATTTTTTACCAGTCGAAAGTAGCGTCTTTTAAAGTTGTGCGCGTCCCTAAAGGCAGTGATTTTCAAAACTTATCCGAGGCGGTATCAACGGTTCCTCTGCAGGGCATCCCGGGCACGGAGTGCGGCAACAGGAGCTTATTGAAGTACTTTAATAGCCAAACCCCACAGGTGCTCGTAGGGCATGGTTTCCACCTCGTGCGGCGTTTCAGCAAACTGCAGTGGTTGCCGCCCCATTTCCCGGAGCAGGTCCGCCGCGGCTTGCTGTGCCATCTTCGGCTCATAGTCTGAAGCCGGGATTTTAGAAAGGGCTTTGATGAAACAGTAAGACCGGTAGTTATCGTCGGTTACTTTGAGGTGTCGGCCGGCGTATTTCTCCAGGGCCTGCATACGGTTGCAGGCCTCATCGTAGCGTTTGAGGTGCAGCAGGTATATGGCGTGCACGATCAGAATCGGGATGTTCAGCCCCCGCTTATCTTTGGAGAACAGGGGGACCTGATTTAATAGTTTGGCCGGGCGCAATTTCAGGCGTCTTTCGGAAACTTCCGTCCGTTTGATTTTACCAAGCGCGATGAGTAGCTGTATGTATGCTTCGAATAAGTACCACTGCTCCTGGCTTGCTGCAGAAAGGTGCGTAAACCGCTTGTGTTTCCTTGCGCGTTCAAAAATCCGGTAAGCTTCCTGATAGTTTTGCTGGTGTAGGCGGAAGAAGACGAGCACCTCCATACCCTTGTACCAGTTATGAGAGCCCGGTAAATTTAAGCCTTCGAGTTGGGTAGCAGCAGCTTCTGCTTCTTCGAATTGCCGGAGCATGGTGGCGGCAACAATCAATGGTTGGAGAAAAGTAGTAATGGCCGGAGGTGTAGTTGCTTTTCTTTTCTTCAGGCCGGCAATCGCTTCTTTACAGACCTTTAAGGAGCCACGGTAGTCATGACGAGTAGTGCAGGCTAGTTTGGCAATGATAAAATAAAAAAACCTGAATCTATAGGAGTCACTTTTTGTTAACTCCTTCTCAAGTTGCAGCCTGTAATTTTCTGCGAGGACTGCCACTTCTGGTTTTGTACTTCTTGAGGTATTATAATATTTGATTATGTCATAATAAAAGCTTTCTGCTTTTACCGAAAGGTTAAGGTCTAGAAGGCTCTTATCAATGATAGCTTTAGCTTCTAAGAGCTTTTTAGGGTTATCGGTAAGTAGTGTATATTTGGATTTGATAATCCTAGCCAGTTCCAGTATTTCTATAGTCGCTTCATATTGTATGGCCGGTTTTATGGTTTTCTCTGCCAGCTCAACAGCGGCATGTGTGGCACCTTTGGCGGCTAAGATTCTTGCGGCAACTGCATTCTTCCGAATATTATACATAGCAGTTTGCACCTCACTGAACATCGGCTTTTTAACATCCAGTAAAAAGACGGCATTGACCAGTCGCCGGAAGAATTTATTCCGGAAGTTGCGATACTGTGTAAAGGAAGCCGACTGGCCTTCACCGAAAAAATGCTGAGCTGCATCCTCCTCCGAATGCAGCTGTTCTGCCGCGAGAAGTTCATAAAATTCATCGTAGCGGTTCGGGCGGTCTTTATCCAGCCCGATCACCTCCATTTGCTTTTTCTTGTGCTTAGTGACAATGTCAACGAGTTCGCGTAGCGCTTTCATATTGGCGTTAGCTGGGGCGCACGGGGCACCGGGTTTAGAATATTGAGAGTTGTGGAGTATTGCGCAATTGTAGTTAAGATAGGTATAAATCTCAAAAAACAGAAAATGCGAAGTGTTTTCTGTTGTAAAAATGAGGTGTTAGGAAATGAAAAGTTTGTCCTTGAACGGGAAGGTCAATGGTGATAGCTTTGTTTTATCCAATTAACCATACAAACATTTTGAACCATGATGCCAGCAATTATCGCGCTCCCCTTGTCGCTCAATCTGATTACCTCTGTCGTTGAATGGGATACGCTTTCTGATGCGGAGCAGCAGGAATTACAGGAAATTGTTAATACGGACGTTAGTGGAGTTGAACCAAAATGGGGTAAGGTGTCAGCAGGTTTTTGTCCAGGTCAAGAAGCGCCCGGAGCCTGAACTTCAGAAAGGGAGCCCTTTAATTCCCTTTCTTCGTATAGTTGCCAAGGCGAGGATCTGCCTGCGTGACAGTACTTCGGCAGTAGGCGTGACGCAGAACTGGGCAGAAAGATGCAACAGATTGCCCGTTGTTTGATATTTGACAGAGCACTATCGTAGATAGTCACAAATCGACATAGAGCTCAACTCGGCGGGAAAGGTAATTTGGCTTTTGTGCTAAGAATTCAGTTGGCTTGATTTTTTTGGCTATAGCATCATTTGATTGTGTACAATATTTTAAAAATTAATAAAAAAACATTATGAAAGCAGGTTATTTAAAAGTAACAGTTTTGTGCTGTTCATGCTTCTTAGCAATAACTTCTTTTGTGGGTTGCAAGGATGAATGCTATGAAGATGATTCAAGGAATGAACGTAGGAACATTATGCTTTTGTCTCCTACTTTTCCAACTGGCTTTGTCTCAATACAGGATGGGAATACGATATGCAACGTTCCTGAAGATCCGGCTGCACTAGCGTATACCACTCCCGGCCCTATCGAAAGTACAGTGACTTGCGATATGCTGCGAGATATCCAAACAGAATTGGATCTTCCAGGTGACAAGTGGGGATTTTTACTTCAGGTGAAAGGCACATGTGCGGATAAAAACATTTATACGGAAGAATTCAAGTTTGGAGAGTCCCAAGGATGTTCCGGAGTAAGATCTATGCCTGTTGAGGCGGTTAGGCTCGGTGATGAATATAGATTTCAAATGTGTCCAGATCCTCACCGACCAATGAATCATGGAGCAGCATTTTTTGATTTTGAGCTATATGTTAGATCTCAAGTGTATGTTGCTACGGACGAGTGTAATTGCGCTAATGATATTTTTGGGATGTTCGAGGACGTGTATTTCGTTAGGGGGAGGTCATCGCTGGTTTTGGAGGACTTGGATTTAGATTACTATTTCACTGAGGGTTGTATTCGGGATCCATTGGTGTTCTTTGATCCGTTCATGTATAATAATGATTGCTTGTAATTCTTTAAAAAAAATGCAATGAGATACCTATTCATTTTCTTATCATTAAGTGTGTCATTTTCTTCTTGTACAGACGAATTTAGTAGTATACCTAATCCAAAAGATGCTATTGAGCAACTAGCGTTAATAGATGTCTATAATCAATTGGCTTCCAGCGACATAAAAGTCTCTGCAACCATTGCAAACGCCCAGGGAAACTTCTCTGCTGAAATGTGGGAGGAAAATAACCGCGCAAGTGCACTGTCATTATGTAAGGATGAGCTAGAAATGGTGTGCGAGTATGAGAACTTGAGAATCGGTGAACACGTTTTGCCGTTGAAAGATCCTGGTGGCTTTAGAAAAAACAAGCACCCGGAGTACAAAAGTGTATTTGGTCAGGAAGTAGAGGTCTATTTAGAGCGTGGCACAACGACAATTGAGCCTCGTAACGATCTGTTTTCGACCATTTATGTACCAGAGATATTAGCCGTAGAAGAAATGGGCGTCCCGACTCTTCAAAATGGGTTCACTATCAATTGGAATGCCGATAGCGAAAACGAAAGTGGTATTTATATCATTCTGGAATATACGCCTTGGGAGAATCCAAGACTATTTGATGAATACCCTCAAAGCCAGCACAATTATGTTAACGTAGTTGATAATGGAAGTTATACGTTTCAATCCTCTGACTTCCCTGATATCCCACACCAAAACGCACTTGTAAAATTGACAGTCCTAAGAGGTGTGTTTGATATTGTCGATATCGAAGGAGAAGACAAATTCAGAATCATTGCTTATACCCAGGTATACGGATACGCCCGGGTGGATTGAAAGCCCGGCATCTTCAGAACCATTAGGTGGTGGTATGACAACCACCAATGATGAAACTAATTCACATGCAGATGATCAAAATTGTGACTTTGCAGTTGAGATAGGTCGATTTGCAGGCCCAATACGCTCGTAAACAAAACGACAAGTCCACTACCCCTTCCGCAATCGCTGGTAAGCTCCGAGCCCTTTTTCTGTCAGGTGGGGAACAAACATGGACATCATTGCCCGGTGGTAATGCCGGACCACCGCCTCGCCCGATTCTTCAAACTGAATCGCCGACTCTGTAATCCAGTGGTTACCAATAATGAGCAGGTTAGTAATGAACGCTTCGTAGTGCCCGGGCAGTGGCTCAGGCTGCATCCACCCTCCGGTAATAAGCTGTTGTATGCCCTCGTGTAGCTGTTGCCGCCGCAGTGCCATCAGTTGATGAAAATTTTGCTGCATGCTGTCGACGCGCCGGATGATGCGCGCAAAATCTAAAAGCAAAAAACGGTATCGGTACAGCAATTGGAAAGTGGCGTAAGATTGCGACCAGCTTGTTTCCAGATTTAACGCCTGATCAGCTGGGGTGCCGACTATGTGGGTGGTTTCTCCTACCAGCTGCAGGTAAAGGGCCTCGATAAGCTCGTCTGTATTCTTGAAATGGTAGCACAGATTGCCATGACTGATGCCGACTTCCTTTGCTACACTGCGCACGGTGGTTTGGTCAGTGCCTAATGTGTTGAATTGCTGAAGTGCAGCTTGAAGTATGCGGTCCTTGGTCTTCATTATCGGGCAAATTACGAATAAAAGCAGCTAAATCGATCTGGTACGCTTGTTCTATTTGAGAAAAAATTAGTACATTTGTTCTAATTTAGAAACACCGATAATCACTTCCAAATGGAACCGCAACCACCCGACTCCAATTCGCCCCAGGCACATGAGGAGGCACTGGATAAAATGAAATCGACTTACCGTACCCTGGACCAGCGACTGGCTATCAGAGAGGAGGACAACATCGCTCTGATCATATTGAAAGTCGGGCTGCGGCTACTGGCTGTCGGTGTTATGATCTTGCTTTCTCCTTTTTTGCTCATCGGACTTTTGGTCGCGTTTATGGCGGTACTGTGAGGCGGTGGTTGTGGTGGGCGATATTGGGCGTACTACTACTGCACCAAATAGCACAGAAGCTTATGGGCTGGCATTGTAGCTGGGCGGATGCTTACCTTGACCCTTTGCTCTGCATGCCGCTTTTGCTTGGCCTGGTAGAGTGGGAATGGGGCCGCCGGTTTGGCAAAAAGGAGCTACAGCCTTTAGAAATTACAGGGCTTACCGCGGGTGCTATACTGTTGTTCGAGTGGGGCTTCCCAACCTGGTCTGCAGCCTTTACTGCTGATGTTTGGGATGGGGTGGCCTACGTAGCAGGCAGTGCCTTATTCCGGATCGCCCAAATACGCTTATAACGGTTATTCCAAAGATCCTCGCCCGGACGTTGTCAAAATCAAAGCGGTCACTTTTTACGGATAGATTCAAGCCAGAGACTACTCCTCAGCAGATGCGCAAACTGCTTCCGCTCATGCAGCACGGCATTATGCTCCAGGTCGGTATGCCAGAAAAGGGTACCGCTATCCGGTAGGGCAGGCAGGCTCTGCCCGCTCCGGCTTTCCACATCGGTAAAGGGCAGCCCCCAGGCTTTCAGGCTGTTGCGGAAATCAAGGGTGGTGGACAGCGTGCCGCCTTCATTGGTGTAGAGCAGGACAAGGCGTGGACCGCCCCGCTCCAGCCACATCGCGTACTTTTCCAATTGACCGTACAGCCCGTCGAAGAGCCATACTTCGCGAATCTGTCGCTGCAGCCCACCTTGCTGCAGGATGTAGCCTATAGCCCGGTAGCCACCGCTATGGCCGGAAAGCACAATGTGCCGAGGTGGCAAACTGCGCAGGTTCAAATGCTGGGCAGCCACCCGGCTGACGTCCTGTATAAAGGCGTTAAAAGCACCCGGTTGCTCCATCTTGCCTCCGTTGGAGTCCGGGGCTCGTTTAGGCCCCTGTGGCAGCACCAGAATGGTGTTTTTGCCGGCTGCGGCGAGTTGTTCCGGCAGGTTAAAGGTCTCCAAAACACTATCCACACTGTTCCACCAACCATGAAAGTGCACGATGTAATCGGCAGAGTCGCCCCGCTCAAAACCCTCCGGGATGAAAATAACGACCGTGCTGTCTTGATAATGCGCCGCCCGGTCATAATACTGTCCACCGTAGGAATGCCCGTTGGCGCGGTCAGCTGCCGGAAAGGGTGCTGTGGCCAGGGCGGTTTTTAAAAGGGTACCCCCGGAGCAGGGCTGTACGGTTATAGCTTGCGCCCCAAGGGCAAACGGGGCAACAAGTAGCAGTAGCGGGAGTATCTTCAGATGGTGCATGATGCGTAATTTTATTTCTATGTAACTACCAGAGCAAAAATAAATTTTGTTTCTTCAGGCAGCCAACTGCCTAAATTCAAAATGACAACCACAACGACGAAAAACCAACGCCTGATTTCCCTCGATATTTTCCGGGGCCTGGCTATTGCCGGTATGATCCTGGTGAACAACCCGGGGTCCTGGTCTACGGTTTATCCGCCTTTGCTGCATGCCAAATGGCATGGCTGGACGCCTACGGATTGGGTATTCCCCTTTTTTCTGTTTGCCGTGGGCATGGCTATCCCGCTGGCACTCGGCAAGCGCCTCGGTCAACCGCAGGGGCAGATTTTGGGCAAAATCGGTATCCGAAGCCTGCTCATCTTTGGACTGGGCCTGCTGCTGGCAGCCTTTCCGCACTTTAAACTGACGGAGGCAACGCCCCCGGCTTTGCTAACCGTGCACTATGGCCTGGTGGCTGTTTTCGTGGTAAGCCTCTTCCTCCGGGGCATCGCCCTGGGGCAAAAACCGGTCAAAAATACACTGGCACAGCGGTCCTTGTACGCTGTATTGGCTTCGGGAGCCGGCATCGCCCTCCTCGGGCTCTTCTACGCGGACTACAGCACCCTGCGTATACCCGGTGTGCTGCAGCGTATTGCCATCGTCTACGCGGTATGCGCCCTGCTTTTTCTCAATACCAGCTGGAAGGGGCAGCTGGGGATTGCGCTGGCCCTGCTGCTGGGCTACTGGGGCATTATGGCCTTAGTGCCTGTGCCGGGCGGGGTAGCGCCCAACCTGGAAGCGGAGACCAACCTCGGCGCCTGGATCGACCGCATGATACTGGGCACGGGCCATCTCTGGAGCCAATCCAAAACCTGGGACCCGGAAGGCCTGCTGAGCACCCTCCCGGCTATCGCCACCGGCATCAGTGGCATGCTGGCTACGTACTGGATGAAAAACGAAGCGGACGACCGCCGCCGCTTCCTGGGCCTCCTCGGGGCTGGCGTGGTGCTCATTGCGCTAAGCGGGATCTGGAATTTGGCATTCCCAATCAATAAAGCCCTTTGGACGAGCTCCTACGTGTTGCACAGCAGCGGCGTTGCATTGCTTTTTCTCAGCCTCATTTACTGGTTTGCAGACGTAAAAGGTTACACGGCTTGGGGCAAACCATTCTATGTGTACGGGGCGAATGCCTTGTTTGTCTTCGTCCTGTCGGGCTTCGTCGCTAAGTTGAGCTATACCATCAGTTGGGAGACGGGCGGACAGACCGTGACACTCAAAAACTGGATATACCATACTTTTTTCACCTCGGTTTTCAGCCCTTATAACGCCTCCCTGGCTTTTGCCATCACTAATGTTTTGTTTTTCTGGGCGCTGGCGTGGTTGCTTTACCGCAACCGTATTTATATTAAAGTTTAGAAATTAAAAGCTATACCATGAGACTCTCCTTTTTACTGTTCTGTTTTTTGTGGGCAGGCCTGTCCTTCGGACAAGGTACGCCGGAGCGGCCCAATATCGTCTTTATGATGGCCGATGACCACGCGTATCAGGCTATCAGCGCTTACAGCGACAAGCTCATACAAACCCCTAACATCGACCGGCTGGCCGAGGAAGGGATGTTGTTTACGAATGCTTGTGTGACCAACTCTATCTGTGCGCCTTCCCGTGCGGTTATCCTCACCGGCAAGCACAGCCACATCAACGGCAAGATTGACAACCGCTTTCCGTTTGATACCACCAACGTGACCTTCCCGCAGCTCCTGCAGGAGGCGGGTTACCAAACGGCGATGTTTGGTAAGCTCCACTTTGGCAATAATCCGAAAGGGGTGGAAGAATTCAAAATTCTGCCGGGACAGGGCAAATACTACGGCCCGCGTTTTATCACCAATACCGGCGATACGATCATCAAGGGGCACACTACCGATATCATTACCGACCTGACTCTCGACTGGATGGACAACCGCCGCGATCCGGACCGCCCTTTTATGCTCATGTACCTGCACAAGGCGCCCCACCGGGAGTGGCTGCCCCCACAGCGTTACTATGAGGAATACCTGAAGAAAACCTTCCCGGAGCCGGAGACGCTTTTTGACGACTACGAAGGCCGCGAGGCCGCCCGGCAGGCCGAAATGAACCTCCTGGAGCACATGAACTGGTCGGGGGACTCCAAAATCTATCCGGAAGTCATGGAGGAATTGGGCATCGAGCCTACCACCGACTGGGACATCAACGCCTTTAAGCATGAATTGGAGCGCATGACACCCGAGGAGAAAGCCGCCTGGCACGCCGCCTACGGCAAAATGAACGAGGACTTCAAAGCCCGCTATCCCGATATGAGCGAGGAAGACAAAATGCGCTGGCGCTATCAGCGCTATATGCAGGACTATCTGGCGAGCATCGCTGCGGTGGATGAGAATGTAGGCCGCCTGCTTGATTACCTGGATGAGAACGGACTGACTGAAAACACCATTGTCGTGTATACCTCTGATCAGGGGTTCTACCTGGGCGAGCATGGTTGGTTTGACAAGCGGTTTATTTATGACGAGTCCTTCAAAACACCTTTACTGGTGCGTTGGCCGGGGCAGGTACCGGCGGGGTCAAGAACCACAGAAATGGTACAGAACCTCGATTTTGCCCAAACCCTGCTTGATGTTGCCGAAGTAGATGCGCCCAATGATATGCAGGGCGAAAGCCTCATGCCTCTGCTCAAAGGCGATACGGCAGCCTGGGACCGGGATGCGGTCTATTACCACTACTACGAGTACCCGGCTGTCCACATGGTGAAGCGCCACTACGGCATCGTCACCGAAGACTACAAGCTTGTACACTTTTACTACGACATCGACACCTGGGAGCTCTACGACCGGAAGCGGGACCCATTGGAAATGAATAACCTTATTGATGATTTTGCCTACTCCGAAATCCGGGCCCGCCTGGAGAAGGAACTGGCGGCCCTGCGGGTGAAGTATAAAGACTCAGAAGAACTGGATCAACACTATATTGACCTGTACAAACAGGCGGAGAAGTGATCAGGTTTATCGCTACAGGGGTTCCATCCTGATCACAATATCCGATCCCAGATAAGTGGAATCAGCCATATTGTACCAATGCCGCATACGGGGCAGTTGCATACCGTTGAAGGGGATGAGCCCATCTACTTCAAGGTATTCGGCTGCGCCCTCTCCGGCTGCCCGGTAACCTCTCAGCTGATAATCGGACTGGTCGAAGTAGAATACCCACTGTTCGCTAATGGTGGGGTTGTTGAGGCGTGCCGGTACGGCGTAGCAGGCATACGGGCCGAGATCGACGGTTTCCACCTCCTCGCCCAGCGAGACTTCAGGAGAAAAAAGCGTCATCGGCAGCCCGGTTAGGAGTTGGTAGAAGCTGCGGTAGCCCTGCGTACGGTCGCACTGTAACCGGTATTGCTGAACGGTAGCAGAATCAGCGGGATCAACCGCTTGTCCGGCCAGGAAGCTGTAGCAACTGTCTGCCTGTATGCCCCGGCGCACAAGCGTGCCTTCGTAATTGCGCGTGACTTCAAAAGTCGATTCCGGCAAATTGAGCATAATGGTGCTCTGCCGTTCCGGGAAGTTGGTCCGGGGCTCATCGATGATCATCCGGAACTGGCTGTTCTGCCATTGCTCCTGTGGATCGTGAAACTGCAGGCTGCCCCTGAGGATATCTGATGCACCTGGCGTTACCCTTTTCTCAGCCGGTGCCTCTGCCGGGTTACAAGCGGGCAAAAGGAAGAGCAATAACAATAGTCGGTGCATAGGGCGTTATCTTTTTTGGCTGACCAGCACAAAGGCCGGCGGCACATTAATGGGGACGAAGTTGGTGTCCACATTTCCGAAGATAGCGTTGTACAGCGGCCGCATGACAAGAGAGTAGTGCACCTGTATGTACAAGCCGCTATCTTTGAGGTACTTGTGGGCTTTGCCTACAATTAGCCGGGCTAGTTCTTTAGGCAGGGTGACAAACGGAATGGCAGAAATGACAAAGTCGATTTCTTTTGCTCCGGCTTCGGCCAGGTATTTGCCGATATGCTCGGCGGAGTCTTCCACAACAATCAGGCGGTCATCCCTTATCTCGCGCATTTGTGCGCAGAATTTGGAATTGACCTCAAAGGCAATCAGCTTAGCGTCGGGGCGCATACTGCGCAGAATGTGCTTAGTGATAACACCATCGCCTGCTCCCAATTCTACGATGACCTCAGCTTGCTCAAAGTCTATATGTTTGATCATGCCTCTGCACAGCTGCTTGGAGCTGCGGGTAAGGGTGCCTACGGTTTGGAGGTTTCGAATCCCCTCTCTGAAAAATTCTATAGTTCCCATCAATGTTTTTGTTAAGTGCAAGATAAATCTTGCGTTCCCCTTTCTCCGAAAGTAGTCTTGTAAGGCTTCCAAAGGGGCGTCACGAATAGGCTTTAGAGCGTGTTGGGACTTTGGTCTTCTAGTCAAAAACTTGCAATTTCTTGATTAGACAAGGCACGAAAGCCGGAGTTTAGCCATAGCTAAATGAGGATTTCCGGAACGAAGTATAATCAAAAAAGTGTTGTTTGCAGACCGATTACTAAAGTCCCAACACGCTCTTAGTCGTGTGATGCATCAATTTCGCGGAGGTTTATTTATTGTATACGCCTCCGGTACGAACTGCTAAAGTACAAGGATTTTCGCATATCCAATAATGGCGGAAAACAGAGGGGGTATAACAAATTGCACAAAGCAGGGTGCCGCCCTTACAGGGCTTAAATCAACTGCCATTAAATTCCTGGGGCGTTGCCCCAGTCAAATGTCTATCACTCCTTCGGAGTTTGGCAGGTATTTAGCCTTTTGACGGTGCAATTTGTTATACACACCAACCAGAGGGTCGTCCCTCCAAACATACGCTAACACCCTGCCCGCTGCCCAAACCGGCAACAAATCCTTAACGAGCTTTAAGAGGACTTTAACCGAAAACGGGCACATATTGCCGGTTCCAAGTGTTAATAAAGGTACTTAAGCAGCTGAAAAACAGCAGAGTAAGGCAAGCTTTTTTATACAGGTTTAAACATTCAAAGCTATGAAAATACAAAAAACAGTAATGCTGCTGGCGGTTGTCCTGTGCGCACAGACATTGCAGGCACAGTACTTTGGCCGCAACAAAGCGAAGTATGAAACCTTCGACTTCGAAGTGTACAACAGCCCCAATTTTGAAATCTACCACTACCTCCAGAATCCTGAGCGCCTCCGGGAGATTACCGAAGAGGCCGAGCAGTGGTACCGCATGCATCAGCATGTGCTGAATGATACGATTGAGCAGCGCAACCCCCTCATTTTATATAACGACCATGCTGACTTCCAGCAGACCAATGCCATTTCGGGTAATGTGGGCGTGGGTACGGGCGGGGTGACCGAAGCGCTGAAAAACCGGGTGATCATGCCCTTCGCGATGTCGCATCAGCAGACCCACCACGTGCTTGGGCACGAACTGGTCCACGCCTTTCAGTACAATATGATCCTGAACGGCGATTCCACCAATCTGCAAAGCCTGAGGAACCTGCCGCTTTGGATGGTAGAGGGTATGGCCGAGTACTTGTCTATTGGCAGTATTGATGCCCACACGGCCATGTGGATGCGCGATGCCGTACTCAACGATGATGTCCCTTCACTTGACGACCTCAACAACCCCAAATATTTCCCCTACCGCTACGGACAGGTCTTTTGGGCCTTCCTGACCGGTCTGAGGGGAGATGAAATTGTGGAGCCCTTCTTTAAAGGAGTGGCCAAGTACGGCTTTGAAGAGGCCTCCAGGCGGGTATTGGGCATCACCCAAAAGGACCTGTCCAAACTCTGGGTAGATGGCATAAAGCGCCACTTTGGTGCAGCCTTTGATACCACCGCGACGACCGACCGCCTCGTGGGCCGGGAGCTGATCGGCACTAAGAATGGCGGGCGTATGAATGTCGCGCCGGAGATCAGCCCGAATGGCCGGTACGTCATTTTTCTTTCCGAAAAAGACCTGTTCTCCATCGACCTGTACCTGGCAGATGCCCGTACCGGGGAGATTATCCGGAAAGTAGCAAGCAGCACCCGCGACGGCCATATCGATGATTTCAACTACATCGAGAGCTCAGGTGCCTGGTCGGCCAACAGCCGGGAGTTCGCCTTTGTCGCCTTTAGCAAAGGGCGCAATATCCTGGTGGTGAAGAATGTGGAAACCGGTAAGACGGTGCGGGAACTCCGCCCGGAAGGCCTGCAGGCGTTCAGCAATCCCGATTGGTCGCCCGATGGCAGGCACTTTGTGGTAAGTGGCCTGGTCCAGGGAGAAACCGACCTCTATTTGATCGATGCCCGTACCGGGACGGCGGAGCAGCTCACCGACGATGCCTATTCGGAAATGCACCCCAAATGGTCGGAAGATGGCTCCACTGTTATCTTCTCCACCGACCGGCTGGCCCGGGAGCGGGGGCGTACCAACGGCCGCTGGGCCTTCAACCTGGCTACCTTGGATCTGGCGAGCTCGCGCTCAACCGATATTGATGTCTTCCCGGGCGCAGACAACCTCAATCCGGTATTCGATACCACCGGCAATGTGATCTTCCTGTCCAACCGGGATGGTTTCCGCAATATGTACCGCTACGAGCCGGACAGCCAAAAGGTATACCAACTGACTGACCTGATCACGGGCGTCAGCGGCATTACCCACTATGCACCGGCTATAAGTATTGCGCGGCGCAGAGACCGGGTGCTATACACCTATTTCTCTCAGAATGGGTACCGCATTTACCGGGCCCGCCCTATCGACTTCCTAAACAAAGAAGTGGACCCGGATGCTGTGGACTTTACTGCTGCACAACTGCCTCGTTTCAACAAACAGGCTACGAGCAAAGTCGACCGTATCCTGCATAAACTGCCTGGCAGGGCGGACCTGGCGGACTCTTCGCTCACTACGGTGCCGTACAAGCCTAAGTTTACGCTCGATTACGTGGGCGGTAGTGCCGGCGTAGGCGTAGGTACAAGCAACACCTTTGGTGCGCAGACTGGCCTTGCCGGTGGTGTGGATCTGCTGTTCAGTGATATTCTGGGCGACAATCAGCTGTACACCAATCTGGCCCTCAATGGGGAGATTACGGACTTCGGTGGCGCGGTGGCTTACATCAATCGCAAGCAACAGCTCAACTGGGGCGCTTCGGTCTCCCATATGCCATTCCGGAGCTTTGCCTTCGGCGGACGAGGTTTTGACCGGCTGGAAATTGAGGACGACCTCACGATTCCGGTGCTGGCCGACACCTTCTTTGTGCGCCGCATTTTTGAAGACAAAGCAACGGTATTCGCGGGCTACCCGTTTTCCACCACCCTGCGGGCGGAGGCTTCTGCTTCTTTTGCCCGCTATAGCTCCCGCCTCGATCAGTACGTAAATTACTATGAAACTGATGGTACGTTTGTGGGCCGGCAATTAGGGCAGGAACGGGAAAAACTCGATAGCCCCGAGGGCTTTAACCTTTGGAATACAGGAGTAGCACTGGTGGGCGACAATGCACAGGGCGGCCTCGTCGGGCCATTGAACGGGCATCGTTTCCGTTTCGGTGTGGACCGGTTTTTTGGCGAATTCGACTACTTCCAGGCTACTGCGGATTATCGTAAGTACAAGTACTTCGACTGGTTTGGTTTAGCCGTAAGGGCCATGCACATCGGCCGGTACGGGCAGGGCGCCAATGAATTGTTCCCCTACTACGCCGGCAGCAGCTGGTTTATACGTGGCTACAGTACCCGCGACGCAAGTACGATTCTCAATCAGAACGGGCGCTCCCTCGAAGAGCTGTTCGGCAGCAAACTTGCCGTAGCTAACTTTGAAGTCCGTATTCCGTTCACCGGCCCCAAACGCCTGGCGCTGATCAGATCGGGGCTCCTATTCTCGGAGTTTACTTTGTTTGCTGATGCGGCAGTTGCCTGGTACGACTTTGAGCAGCTGAGCGGGCCGACCTACCGGACGGACAACGAGGGCAATCCATTAATAGGGCCTACCGGCGACCCCATCGTTGACCGGGCGGGAGCACAACCCCTGATGAGTGTGGGCGCTTCCCTGCGTGTCAACCTCTTTGGGGCGATGGTGCTCGAGCCGTACTACGCTATCCCCCTGCAACGGGATACCAAAGGCACCTTCGGGTTGAACCTTATCCCTGCCTGGTAGGCATCAAGTGTTATATTCTAATACCCAACGGGGCGGTGGCAACTGAAGATTTTGCCACCGCCCCGTTGGTGTTTTGACAGCACAGGGGGGCAAAAAGGAGGGCAGCCTTGGCGGCTGCCCTCAGAAACTTGGATTAGTATGAAAAAACGATCTTGGTTTTCGGCAAGTAATCCAAAAGTTGCCGTGCGTGAGCGCACAGCAACCACAATTGGATTAGTATGAAAAAAACTCTATCCTTTACAGGCTAGAAGCCTGAACGCTATGCAATTGACCCAGACGGTGCCTGGGTATCTAATGCCGACTTGAAAAGAAATAGGGAATAACAAAAGCAACAGGCTGCCGCAGGGGCAGGTGCTATGATGATGTGCAGATAGCGCAAGCAAAAATGGCTTGCTTGAATTTCTTTTTCAGTCGGGTGTATAAGAAAGACGCATCCTAATCAAATTAGTTGCATCGTTCTGATACGAATATGGAGGAATTCGTGTTAAAGGTCAAGTTTGAGGCTCTACTTTTCTATCAATAGGCGTATTTATAAGACGAAGGGAGATAAAAAACTATCCGGTCTCTTTGAGTTATAAAGATTGCTCCAAACAAGCTCGTATGTATCCCCTAGTCCGAAAAGAACTATATTACAGCCACCTACATCGTGTCCAAGCAACCCAAACCTAAATAATCTATGTGCTGAACGTATGTTTAGCGCTTTTCTCAATTACAAATTGAGCATGATTTCGCCTACGTGGAATCATGCTCAGCTGGTGCTGTTACAGCATCCTTAATCCCAATGATATGACAATCACGACTAAATCAAATTCGGTTTTTTTAATTATTCTTTGGCTGTTTGGTACTCCGCTTTGTAGTTACGCTCAAGACAATTCGATCAATATCAGTATTGATCCGTTGCCTGCGCAGTGCATCGATGATACAGACAACTGCACGGCTACGGTCAACTACGGGTTTCAGATAGATGTAGACTGCCCCTTCGGACAATTGGAGGTGGAGGTCTTCCTCAATATCTTCAACGACGGCCCACTCCTCCCCATCAATAATATGCTGAATGGCTCCTATCCAGACTACAGCGTGAGTGGCAGCTATCCACTGGGCGCGCACAGCTTTGAAGTCGCGGTGGATGACGGCTGCGGTAATATCCAAACTGCGGTATTGCCCTTCGAGGTGGTCGATTGTGACGTACTCCCGCCGGGGTGTGCCACGGGCCTGTTGGTGGAAATCCTTCCCGTTGACACCCTCGGCGATGGGCTGATAGACGGAGTACAGGCCTACGTTACGCTTGATGATCTGCTGGCACAGCCCGTGGATGACTGCACACCGCCGGTAGCGTACGCCATCGGCTTTGAAGGGCAGGGGTATACCCCGGGGCAAGACGCACTGCTCTTGGGTTGTGATCATCTTGGCACGCTGCCCTTGGAGGTGTACGCGCAGGATGCATTGGGCAATACGAACTCCTGCCTTGCTTTTCTGGAGGTACAAAACAACTCGGGATTCCCTTGTCCGGACATGGGCGTGCCTGGAATTGCCGGAATGATCACGACAGAACAGGGTGCGGGATTGGCAGGTGTAGAGGTGCTGCTAACCGGAGGAACCAATGATAGCACCATTTCGGAAACGGGCGGTATGTTTCTCTTTAGCCTTCTTCCATCGGGACTGGATTACACCCTGACTCCCAGCCTGAATGAAGAGCCACTCAACGGTGTTTCGACCCTCGACCTGGTACTGATTAGCCAGCATATCCTGGGCGTAGCGCCGCTGGACAGCCCCTACAAACGCATCGCAGCGGACGCTAATGGCTCTGGCCAGATTACCACGCTGGACCTCATTCAGCTGCGCCGGATGATCCTCGGTATTGAGAACAACTTCGATAACGTGCCGAGTTGGCGATTTGTGGATGCAGGCTATGTCTTACCGAACCTCCCTAACCCTGTGGTAGGGGTATTTCCTGAATCCATCACGCTTAATGATTTTCTGTTTTTCAGCAACGAAAATAACTTCATTGCCATCAAAATTGGTGACGTGAACGGGGATGCGATGATAGATTAAAGGGCATTTTTTTAACACCCGGCGCACTCCCTTCGCCAAGCGTTCTTAATCATTGGAGGACTCCGGGGGAAGGGAATGCCCCCGGCGTTGTACTACATCGCCGCAATCGCCCAAAAATGCCCCGTCGTCCCTCCAATAACAAAGAGGTGCCAGATCGCGTGGTGGTAGGGCAGTTTCCGCCAGCTGTAGAACACCACGCCCACGGTATAGGAAATACCGCCCAGGATGACGCCATAGAAAGTCGGGGTGGACATATCCTGTGCCATCTCCGGGATGGTCAGTACCCCCATCCATCCCATGACAAGGTAAAAGCCCACCGAAAGCCACTCCCACCGCCCAAAGAAAAAAAGCTTGTAAATCAGCCCCGCAAAGGCCATGCTCCAGATGACGATGAGGTACACCCGACCGCTCTCCCCCGGCAGGTAGTGCACAAGCAGTGGCGTCTGCGTGCCCGCAATAAGGAAGTAAATGCTGATGTGGTCCAGCACCTGCATCCGGAATTTCCACCGGGCATCCGTCAGGGCATGATAGATGGTGGACGTGGCGTATACCTGCAGTAGCGTGATGCCAAAGACCAGCAAACTCATCCATTCTCCGGTGGAGACGGTGCCGTACTGCCATACGAGCAGCGTGGGTACCGCAATAAGCCCGAGCAGCAGCCCAAAGGCATGGGTGAGGGTGTTGGCGCGTTCTTGTTGGGTAGAGGTGGCTATGGCGGTCATTTTTATTAAAGTAACGATTTTGGAGCAAATTGGGTATGAATCCGCATAAAGTAAAGGCGAAAAATCCGTATTATTGGGGAACATCCGGTCAAAATGGAAACAGTAAAACACGTGCTCGGCATTTCCGGTGGCAAAGATAGTGCAGCGTTAGCCATCTATCTGAAGGACAGACATCCAGACCTTCAGGTAGAATACTATACCTGCGACACCGGCAAAGAGTTGAACGAAACCTACGAGCTGATCAAAAACCTCGAGGTTTACCTCGGGCAGTCTATCGTCAAGCTGGAAGCGGCGAAGGACAGCCCGGAAGACCCCTTCGACCACTTCCTGCAGGTGTACGGCGGCTATTTGCCCTCGGCTATGGCGCGGTGGTGCACCAAAAAACTCAAGCTCGACCCCTTTGAGCAGTATATCGCGGGCGACGGTCCCGTGGTTTCCTACGTGGGTATACGCGGGGACGAGCAGCGCGAAGGCTACATTTCCAAGCGTTCCAACATCCAATCCATCTTCCCCTTCCGGAAAAATATATGGAGCGAGGATGTAATACGCAAGGTGCTTGCCAATGCACAAATCCCGTTCCTCAAAGGGCTGTACACGGAATACGCAGCCGATAGCCCGTCCATCAATCGCATGGTGGAGGCTGTGGAAGAGCCTGTCTCGCCCCGCCTGACACAGGACCAAAAGCTCGACCTGCTGCTCGACCTCGACAGTAAAGCCTTTAACCGCGTCGTTTTTGCCTTCCTGAAAACGACCGATTACCCCCTCGGTAAGGTCGACCACTTCCCCTTGGTGGAGAACGACGAAGTGCTCGTGCGCGACGACATTTTCCGCATCCTGCGCGACAGTGGCGTAGGCGTCCCCGCCTACTACGAAAAGCGGGCATATCAGGTAGAAATCGATGGGGAAGTCAAGACCGGTCACTATTCGCGCAGCCGCTCCGGTTGCTTCTTCTGCTTTTTCCAGCAAAAGATCGAGTGGGTTTGGCTATTCGAGAACCACCCGGCGCTATATGAAAAAGCTAAAGTCTACGAAAAGGACGGCTACACCTGGCAGCAGGGCGAAACGCTGGAGGAGCTGTCACAGCCCGAGCGCCGGCAGGCGATCAAGCGGGAACACTATCTGCGCACGGAGCGCCAACGGAATAACGCACAGTCGGATAGCCTGATCGACATCCTCGGGGTGGAGGATGCGGAGGGGACGGGGTGTGCGGCTTGTTTTATATAAATCAGACTGAACGGACGCCATGCAGGAAATATTCGATAAGTTTAAAAACCTGGGTCGCTATAAAGGGAAAGCACCCCATAAGCCACTGTTGGTTTTGGCGCTTTTGGACTGGATGGAGACCCTGAAACCGGAGGAAAACCGCATTCCGCTGAATAAGGGACTGTTTGAGCGCTTTGACTACTACTGGGATGAACTCCATGGGTCAAAGGGAACGAAACGTATACAGTATCCCATCCTGTATCTGAAGTCGGACGGGCTTGGGTGGCAGGTTGTAGTCAACGGCGAGGTACTGTCTGATGAAAAAGGGAAACGCTATTTGGAAGAACATAACGCGACCGGTCATTTTGCGGAGGAAGTATGGCAATTCCTTACCAGCCGGGAACACCGTGATTTAGTCCGGCTGTCTATTATGGAAACTTACTTTCCGGAGAAGAAAAGTGTCATTTTTCCGGAGAACAAGCCCTATTCCCTGGACAGCTATGAAGAAGATTTTTTTGAAGACCGCCAGTCGGCTTATCGCATCAAAATGGTGAAGCAGGTAGGCTTTGTCAGGACGGAGTATTTTCGGATTCGGCTATTGGGAGTTTACCGGAACACCTGCGCTATGACTCAAATGCACATTGATCCACCCGGCCGGATATTACAAGCCTGCCATATTGAGCGCCACGCAAAAAGCGGCAATAACAGCGCAAGGAATGGTATCATACTATCGGCAAATATGCATACGGCTTTTGATCAGGGGTATGTCGGCATAGATCGGGACTACAGGATTATGGTGAATGACACGCTGTTTGAAGAAAGTGATGGGGACTACAGCTTGATGAAGTTAAATGGGAATCCACTTTTTTTGCCAGACAACCAACGGTACTGGCCCGCTCAGGAGCACCTGGAGAAGCACAGGCGACAATTTTTTAGTTAACCGGGATATTCGCGCACCATTGAATGGCTAAAACAAAACCCCAATGCCCACCTGACTGCCAGGGAATCCGACTGAGCTTTATTTGCTCTGCACTGTCTAATGGCCAACCGTGTCAAAGCCATTCTTCAGGAAAAACACCAACCCGACGGCTTCAACCTGGGTGTCAATGTCCATGCCCCGGCGGGGCAGACGGTTTTTCACGCCCACCTCCACCTTATTCCGCGCTACAAAGGTGATGTGTCGAACCCCCGGGGCGGGGTGCGGGGCGTAGTGCCGGGGAAGGGAGCGTATTAGAAGGGAATAGGTGGTTTTTGACACGGGTATTGTTGGCTTGCGGGAATATTGTATATTTGGAAATGTGGGGCGTGTTGTAAAAAAGAGGGAACCTTTTGCTTGGATGCAAGTGGTTGTAAAGAGCTAATAGAGACGGAATATTGCGTATGTTATCGCGTTGAACACAATCATAAAAAATCATGAAACCTAAACAATACATTAAAAACGGTGAAGGCGAGAATTACAACTACTCGCAAGACCACTGCTTTGTCAAATTATCCTCAAGAGATACGAATGGCGAATTATGCTTAATTGAGGACACCTTAAAACCAGGATTTCATTTAAAGCGCCACCATCATAAATTGATGACCGAAGTATTCTATATGTTGATTGGTGAAATGAAACTTGTGTTTGATGACGAGACAATAATCCTAAAAGAAGGGGACACGATAACAGTTCCACCTAACGTATGGCATGAAGCCATTTGCAAGGATGGTGGAAAAATGCTGACAATATTTAAAAATGGACAATTTGATGTTTTTCTTGAAGAACTTTCAAAAATGACCGAAGAGGATTTCTCCAATAAAGAGTTAATGAAAGCGGTCTCGAACAAATTTGACATCTACGAAGAATAAAACGGTGTACAAAAAAGCAATAGCCAAACCGGTCAGCCAAAAAAGAAATACATGAAGAATGTTTTGTTTACGATATTAATTGCAACCATCATATGGACTTACCCAGCAAAAAGACATGGTGCATAATTTACTATCACTGACTTTGTATGAAGGGATTGCAGAATGGATGGCTATTAAAGCTACAGGGCAAAAATCTCCTTGGAAAGCTTTTGAAGTAGGGGCAAGCAATGGAGATAGAGTTAGGCAGCGATTTGAGCAAGATTTGTTTATGCCCAATACAATCTACAATTGGCTTTGGAACTCCAGTGAGAACGAATTTCAAGCTAATGATATGTCCTACTATGTAGGGTCTGAAATTTCTTCTATTTATTACGATAATGCTGCCGACAAAGAACAAGCAATAAAAAAACTTATAGAAGTAGATTACTCAAATGAATCTGAAGTTGAGGAGATCGTGGATGGAACTAAATATTTCAGCGGAACTCTTGAAGAAATGTATGCTAATTATGAATCGCAAAGACCAACTGTTGTTAGAATTGATCCTATCGAAGTTGATGAGCTATTAACAGCAGGAAAGACAATACTTACAGTGCATTTTTCTCGCCCCATGAATACAGAACGAAGAGGGTTTGACTATGGTCCATTAGGAGAAGACCATGTTTTAAGCGTTGGAAAAATAATAGGCTTTTCTAAAGATGCAAAATCCTTTTCATTTGAAGTTGACTTAAAGAAGAACCAACATTATCAATCTACGATCACAACTAACTTCAGATCCATTGCCGGGCACCCTCTAAAACCGTATTTAATTGACTTTAAAACGGAATGAAAGGCCGAACCCGCTAACACCGCATATAACGATCATGGCGGTTAAACACCGCCCGGCGTATAGAAGAGACCATTGTGCATAATCAGAACAAAAAAGAATGGAACTACCAAAATACCACGAAACATTTATACCTATTCTAGAAACTCTGAATGATAAAGAGTCTTTGAAAAGCAGAGAGGTAGCATTACAAGTCCGAGATAAGTATTATTCTCATTTACCAAGAGAGTTATTGAATCAAAAGACTAGTTCCGGTGCCAACGTATTGATTGATAGAATACTTTGGGGAAAGTCTTATTTGAAAATGGCGAAGTTTGTTTCCTATCCTCAAAGAGGTATGGTGCAAATGACAGAAAAAGGAAGAAAAGCCCTAGCCATAGGCAAATTGCCATTGGAGCAACTTCAGAATGATCCAGATTTTATCAAGCATAGGGAATCTGTAAAAAGCAAGAAAGAGAATGAGGTCGAACTTGATAAGGTAAATGTTGAGAATGCTTCGCCACAAGATTTAATTGATTCCGGCTTTTCAGATATAGAGACCGAAGTTAAAACTGAGCTTTTAGAAAGGTTGAAAGAAATCGATCCATATTATTTTGAAAAAGTAATTCTGATACTTCTAAAAAAGATGGGCTATGGTGATTTTATAGAAACACCGAAATCAGGTGACGGCGGGATTGATGGAATCATCAACGAAGATAAACTTGGGCTGGAAAAGATTTACACTCAAGCGAAGAGATACAATGAGAACAAGGTCCGAGAAAAGGATATAAGGAATTTTATTGGAGCAATGAGTGGAGATACAAGTAAAGGTGTTTTTATTACAACATCTACATTTGATGATTCTGCCATTAAAAAAGCAAGAGAAGCTCACCATACAATCATTTTAATTGATGGAGCAAAATTGGTGGACCTAATGCATCAATATAATGTAGGTGTCCAAGTGAAAACAGTTTACGAAGTAAAAGAGGTAGATAATGATTTCTTTGAAGGAGAATAATAAGACTGGAAACCATTATAGAAAGCCAATGGGGTGTTGCGATAGAAGTTGAAACCCTTGTCAAGGAAAGGGGCAGATGCGTTTTCTTTTAGTACGCAGGTAAGCTGGGCGGGCTGGACGAACTAGACGCGAACCAAGATGTCGGCGCTGGGAGGGCAGCTTAAGTGCGGGAGCGTAGACATTCCTTTGGGTGGCAGGCAATTTAAGGAAAAATCATATATTGGCTTTTAAAATTTTTGAAATGAAGCTAGAGCAGATTTTAAACTACGTGAACTCTTTTGAAAAAAACCCTTTCCTCAAGGTGATAGATAGCATTATTTCGAATAATCCAAAAGAACATAAAGAGGTTTATCGAATCTTAAACGAGTTGGATGGGCAAATAAAGAATGCAGATAATAAGAGTGTTTCCCAAATTCTTAACCTAGTAGAGGATGAGTTTGCGGACCATATAAAGGAAGAGTTTTTAAATACTACGACACAACTGGATATTCTAATTGATATTATTATTCGAGATGGTAACTCCTTGATGAAGAGAGAATGGTTAGGGAAACTTTATGAAAAAGAAATCCAAAAGATAAAGAAGCGCATCAAATCCTTTGAAAAGAGTTTTGGCGAGGAAGATAAAGACCCCAGAAACAGGGATTATACGATATATAAAAACTGCTTAGAAACAGCATATAAGAACGACAGAGAGTTTAATCAGGAAAGCAAGATTACGAGAGATGAGCAATCAATTCTGAACACTTTAGCTTCATCTTTAGAATTGTCGCATGAGGAAGTTAAATTGATTAATTACCTAATAGTTCCTTTACAAAAAACTGATGTTGATGAGATCATCAAGTATTTATCTTCAACAGGTGTGATATTCTATTCTAGGAAAAACCACCAAGTATATGTTGCCGATGAGGTTATTAGAATTTTGCGGAAAATAAGAGGAAAAGATGTTTCTGAAAAAGTCTTTAGGAAAGTACTTAAGAAGCTGAAAGATAGCCATATTAACCAACTAGCAAGAAAACATGGTATAGACAGGAAGCTTTCTCGGGAAGAAAAGATTAAAGAAATATTAAGTGAAGGGATAACTCTGACATCAGCTTTAAGAAATGGAATATTTAGAGATGATGTTAATAAAACGGACAGGAAAGCGACAATCAATGAATTGATAGAAAAGCGATTGAGGATTGAGGAAAAGATCAAAGGAGCTTCCTTGGAGGCAAAGATAGAAAACCTGATTTCTTATTTTAAAAACCGTGAAAAGGATGGAGCGCTTACAATATCAGTAAATGGGTATGAGAAGCTTTTAAAAGATGGGAAAAGCCATATTCCAAAACTCAATAGCCTAGTAAGAGAAGAGTTTGAGCTTCAAGAAGAGGATGTACTAAAAGCGAAATTTTTACTTACTTATAATATTACTAGACTTTGGACGTGCTAGAGGTAGATTTTGAAAAGACAGAACAACACCGGAGCTTTGGGTTGTGAAAAAGAACAAAGCCACCGAGTCGTTCTGCCACTCAATATTACAACTGGAGGTTGGAA
>Ga0307933_1000110_pt1 | contig 74619 bp, 70 predicted proteins | sample OrgLakmetageno88_FD_201811 | JGI IMG/M metagenome (GOLD analysis project Ga0307933, IMG submission 201811) | Saline water microbial communities from Organic Lake, Antarctica - #88 | ecosystem: Environmental > Aquatic > Non-marine Saline and Alkaline > Saline | place: Antarctica: Organic Lake...
ATTTTTTTTCAACTGGCGGTTAAGCCGCTAAAACAATGGGTTGTTAATTTCATCTGGAATTGCTGACGATAATGCGATAGTAATATACACTGAGAGCGATAGCAATCCGGGTACTTATTATTTGTTAATGAATAAAAAAGACCTGAGTTTAATTGGTGATACTGCGCCTCTTATTGACAAAAGCAAGTTAGCTAAAGTGATGTATGTTAAATACAAAGCGAGAGATGGCTTAGTTATTCCTGCGTACGTTACTATTCCCCAGGGTAAAGGTCCTTTCCCTACTATCGTTCATCCGCACGGCGGGCCATGGTCACGCGACGTCAATATATTTGATCCTTGGTCACAGCTACTTGCAAACAATGGTTATTTAGTTATTCAGCCCCAATTTAGAGGTTCACAAGGCTTTGGTCTTGAACTTTGGAAAGCGGGTGATGGCGAGTGGGGCAAAAAAATGCAAGACGATCTTGACGATGCTGCACTGTGGTTAGTCAAAAAAGGCTTGGCCGATGAAGACAAACTGGGCATGTTTGGTTGGAGCTACGGTGGTTATGCCGCTTTTGTTGCATCTTTGCGCAAAAATAATATTTATAAGTGCGCTGTAGCTGGTGCCGGTGTTGGTGATTTAGACAGAGTGTTGTCTAGCATCAATAACAGTCGTTACCTGCGAGTATTCCAAGCACCAACGGTTCAAGGAATTGACCCAATCGATTATGTTAAAGATGTGAATATTCCTATCTATATTGTACATGGCGATATCGACCAACGAGTACCAATTAAGCACAGTAGAACGTTTGTTGACGCTTTGAAAGAATATACAAACGATTTTAAGTATACTGAACTTGAAGGCGCAGATCATTTCTCCAATACATTATATTATGAGCACAAAATGCAGTTTTATGGTGAGTTGATTGATTGGTTTGATAACCGATGCTTTAATAATAGCGAAATTGCGGCCACTAACTAAAAATTAGTTTTTATTAGGTATTACAATTTTTGGGCGCAAGTCTCTCAAATTGAGGATAAAAAAGCCCTCCATTTTAATGTGGGGCTTTTTTGCACATTAACGTTTATAGTAACTGGCACAACATCTGACTAGGGGAGATAACGTTCACAACGGATGAGTCATTCATAGCGCTTGATGTTTGATTACGCTTATTTAGATCGCCATACCAACATCATATTGTTAGCCGGCATATCAATTTTAGCGCTCAATGTCAGTTGCGGCGCCCAACAAGCGAGTTCATCAATGTCACGATAACCTCCGCGTCCACTTAAAATTAGTTTCTCATGAAATTCTTGATTGCTTTGACTGGTAAACTTACCATCCAGAATAAAAGGCCCATATTGGCAAAATACGCCGTTTTTAGGTAGTTTGGCAGCTACTGACTGCATTAACAATTTAATCTCTTGCTCAAGCATTATATGAGCAGTATTCGCCGTATATATGCCATCAAAAGGCTTATTCGAGACTATACAACGACTAACCCACTCATCTCTCGCTAATTTTAGAACCAATGGACGATTCAGATTCTTACTTGGGAACTCATCAATCCATTGATTAATGCCATCATGGTATTCTTCGACATCCGAACAGTACCATTGCACATGCGGTAATTTGGCTGCAAAGTACACCGCGTGTTGACCTGTACCTGAGCCAATTTCAAGCACATTATGAACCTTCGAAAATGCTTTCTTAAGTTGTTGTAGGATCGGTTTCTTATTATTTTCACAGGCTTGACTAAATGGTTTTGCTTGCATCTTGTATCCTAGTTAAACAGTCTCGTATATAGTCGTTTTTTTTCAACTGACCCAACACAAGCAGTAGTAATGATAAAAACTCCCTAGTACAAAACTCGCCAGCATAAAAGTAACTGTATACTGACATCTTATTCAAGGCACAAAAGCTTAGTCGTTTAAATTCGGCGTTAACCACTTTTCAGCTTCTGCTATTGACCAACCTTTGCGCTGAGCATAGTCTTTAAGCTGATCTTGCTGAATTTTTGCAACCGCAAAAAAACGCGACTCTGGATGTGCAAAATACCAGCCTGAGACTGATGCACCAGGCCACATAGCGTAACTAGATGTTAACTGCATACCGATACTGGCTTCAACATCTAACAGGTCCCAAATCAGTTGTTTTTCAGTGTGTTCGGGACAAGCAGAATAGCCGGGAGCTGGACGAATACCTTGATATTTTTCACCAATCAGCGCTTCGTTATCCAACTGTTCACCTTTGTTGTAACCCCACAAATCTGTCCGCACCTGCTCATGCAGATATTCAGCGAAGGCTTCCGCCAGTCTGTCTGCAATCGCTTTACTCATGATAGCGTTGTAGTCATCACCGTCATCTTCATACGCTTTAGCTATCTGCTCCTCACCGATGCCAGCGGTAACAGCAAAAGCCCCCATGTAATCAGTACGACGTTGTGATAAAGGCATAACAAAATCACTCAAACAGTAATTTGGACCTTTGGGCTTATGTGTTTGTTGACGTAAATGATGTGCAACGCCTATATGAGAGCCCGTTACATTCTGAATATTATTGTTAAGAGCATTCTCATCACTATGCCTATCTGGACTAAATACCAAGACATCTTCACCTTGAGAATTAGCAGGAAAAATACCCACGCGGCCCTTCGCTTTGAGTTTTTTGCTCGCGCAGAGATTATCCAACATGTCATTTGCGTCCTTAAACACACTCTTTGCTTCATCCCCAACAACTTTATCATTAAGAATGCGAGGGTATTTACCAGCAAGCGACCAGGTTAAAAAAAAGGGAGTCCAATCGATATACTTTCTTAGCGTATTTAAGTCTACCACGACGGTTTTAACACCCAGAAAATCGGGTTTAACCGGCTCATAATTTGACCAATCACAGCTAAACTTATTGGTTTTTGCATCGCTAAAATGAATCGCTTTGGTGCGTGGGGTTTTCTTCGCATGCGCGATACGCACTTTTTCATATTCAGCCGAAATTTCTTTAGTATAAGCATCGCGATTTTCGAGGGAAATTAGTTTCTGACAGACACCAACAGCACGACTCGCATTAGGAACATAAATAACTGGATGGTCGTAATTCCGCTCTATTTTTACGGCGGTATGCGCTTTTGACGTCGTTGCACCGCCAATTAGTAGCGGCAAATCCATCTTTAAACGCTGCATTTCTTTGGCAACTTGCACCATTTCATCTAATGAAGGAGTGATAAGCCCTGACAACCCAATCATGTCAGCATTTTCGTCTTTGGCCACCTGCAAAATTTTAGCGGCGGGCACCATGACGCCTAAATCGAGCACTTCAAAATTGTTGCATTGCAATACAACACCCACAATATTTTTACCAATATCATGCACGTCGCCTTTCACCGTAGCCATTATGACTTTACCGTTTGAACTGCGCACGCCAGACTTTTCTGCTTCAATGTAGGGCTGTAAATGTGCCACGGCTTTTTTCATTACTCGCGCCGATTTAACCACTTGTGGTAAAAACATTTTCCCTTCGCCAAATAAATCACCAACCACATTCATACCGTCCATTAATGGACCTTCTATAACGTGCAAGGGACGTTCAGCTACGAGTCGAGCTTCCTCCGTATCATCAATGATGTAATCAGTTATACCTTTAACTAATGCATGTTCTAAGCGTTTGCTAACCGGCCACTCGCGCCACGTCAAATCTTCTTTTGCGGCCGCTTTACCATCGCCTTGATATTTAGGCGCTAATTCAAGTAATTTATCAGTGGCGCCAGTATGACGGTTGAGTATGACATCTTCGACTGCATCTTTTAACTCGGCGGGGATCTGATCGTAAACTTCTAATTGCCCCGCATTGACAATTCCCATGTCCATGCCGGCGCGAATTGCGTAATACAGAAATACGCTGTGCATGGCTTCACGCACAGGATTGTTACCACGAAATGAGAACGATATGTTGGATAAACCACCTGATACATGACAATGCGGCAAATGTTCACGAATTTGACGTGTTGCCTCAATAAAGTCCACTGCATAATTATTGTGCTCCTCAATACCGGTGGCAACGGCAAATATATTGGGATCGAAAATAATGTCTTCAGGCGGAAAATCGAGTTTTTCAACTAACAGTTTATAGCTGCGTTTACATATTTCGAACTTACGTACTTGCGTATCGGCTTGACCGCTTTCATCAAATGCCATAACGACCGACGCAGCGCCGTAGCGTTTAATTTTCTTGGCTTGCGCTAAAAACAGTGCTTCGCCCTCTTTTAAGCTAATTGAGTTAACGATCGCTTTGCCTTGAACGCATTTTAAACCCGCTTCAATAATTGACCATTTAGATGAGTCAATCATAATTGGAACACGAGAAATGTCTGGTTCAGATGCAATTAGATTAAGAAAACGTACCATTGCTGCTTCGGAGTCCAACATGGCTTCATCCATGTTGATATCGATAATTTGCGCACCATTGGCGACTTGATGACGCGCAACGTCCAGGGCTGCTTCGAAATCATCATCCATGATCAAGCGCTTGAACATAGCTGAACCTGTTACGTTGGTTCGCTCACCTATATTGATAAAACTAGAAAAATCAGTAGTCACAAAAAATCCTAATGAACGAAGGGCTCTAAGCCCGATAAACGCATTTTAATTTCAATGTCAGGTAACTGACGAGGAGGTATCCCAGAAACAGCTTGAGCTAGTCGTCGAATATGTTCCGGCGTGCTGCCACAGCAACCGCCCAAAATATTCACTAATCCTGATTCGGCCCATTCTTTTAAATGCTCTGAAAGCTCTTCGGCCTCCATGTCGTATTCACCAAACTCATTCGGCAAACCTGCATTCGGATGAGCGGACACATTACACTGCGCAATGCGCGAAATTTCAGCTACGTACTGACGCAATAGATCCGGCCCTAGTGCGCAATTCAAGCCAACTGAGAATGGTTTAACGTGGCGCATTGAATAATAAAACGCTTCCGACGTTTGACCTGACAGTGTACGCCCAGATGCGTCAGTAATTGTGCCTGAAATCATTACTGGTAAAGTAATGCCGGATTCTTCAAACACCTCTTCAACTGCATATACAGCCGCTTTCGCATTTAAGGTATCAAAAATCGTCTCGACTAATATTAAATCTACCTTGCCTTCAATAAGCGCATGCGTCGATTCTTTATATGCTTCAACGAGTTCGTCAAAGTGCACATTACGCTTGCCAGGATCGTTAACATCGGGTGAGATAGAAGCGGTGCGACTAGTTGGACCAATAACGCCAGCAACAAAGCGTGGTTTATCCGGTGTTTTAGCACTAAATTCATCCGCAGCTTCACGCGCTAATTTGGCAGCGCTTAAGTTAATTTGGCGAGCCTCATCTTGCATGTCGTAATCTGACATTGAAATAGTGGTCGCATTAAATGTATTGGTTTCAATGATATCGGCACCTGCTGCAAGATATTGACGATGAATGTTCTTGATGATATTAGCTTGAGTAATGGCTAATAGATCATTATTGCCTTTCACATCGCAATGCCAATTTTTATACTGTTCGCCCCGATAATCAGCTTCATCCAATTGCTGCTGTTGGATCATGGTTCCCATCGCACCATCTAGTATCAATATGCGTTGCTTTGCGATGCTAGTTACTCGATTCAGGCTGTTTGAGGTCTTACTCACTGTGTCTCTCTTTTATTTTGTAATTTTGCACTTTGCGCTGCTTCAGTGGTATCGAATAAGGCTAGTATTGACGTCGTCTTAGTGTACTTAAATCATATGGCGTATTTTGATATACGTAATGATTAAGCCAATTAGTCAGTAGCAAATTGCCATGCGATTTCCAGCGCACAAGAGGCTCTTTACTTGGGTCATTATCAGTAAAGTAGTTCTCAGGAACAACAGGTTCAAGGCCAGCTTCAACATCACGCTCATACTCCAGCGCCAATGTGTTGGAGTCATACTCTGGATGACCTGTAATAAAAACCAGGCGGCGGTCATCTGTTGCGCTGACATAGGTCCCTGCTTCGGCTGATTGAGCTAATATACTTAATCCTGGCACTTGCTCATAATCCTGTTTAAGGACTTCACCAACGCGACTATGAGGAGCCCAAAAGCAAGGATCAAAACCGCGCATTAGTTCGTCATTCGGATGCACAACATCGTGTTCGAATACCCCGGATAGCTTGTTTGTTCGTATTTGACGTTGAACGCCATAAAAATGGTACATTGCGGCATGTGCTGCCCAGCACAGAAAAATGGTTGATTGCACGTTTTCTTCTGCCCAATCTAACAATTCGGTCATTTTGTTCCAGTATTTAACGTCTTCATATTCCAACATACCTAAAGGCGCGCCAGTCACAATCCAACCATCATAGTTTTTATCGGACACTTCACTAAACTCGTGGTAGAACGCATCCATATGCGACTTAGATGTATTTTTTGGCGTCGTTTCATCAAGGCGAATTAAGTCGACGTTAATTTGAATGGGTGTATTGGACAATAATCTCAAAATTTGAATTTCAGTTTCGATTTTATTTGGCATTAAATTCAATATCCCCACTTCTAGCGGACGAATATTTTGGCTAGCGGCGCGATTACTGTCCATGGCAAAGATGTTTTCTTGTAACAACACATCCAATGCTGGCAGGTCGGAAGGAATTTTAATTGGCATTAATACCACCTATCTTTAAATATATACTAACTGCAAATGCATGTTTTTGTTTCAATCAGGCTGTCATTGTGGCTATATCAAGCAAAAAGTCAATATATTTACGTCTAGACGTCTAAATCACAAGGTATTTACATTAAGTATGTCTGACCTCCGCTGTAACCGTTTTAATTGTATTCACAATACATTAACGAGCTTTGAGCGCTTAGTGACTTTGCATGTGTTTAACTCGAAGAAATCTGCCCAAGGCCCCGGATAACCAAGTGTTTTTTAAAGGCAGAATCTTCTTTAAAACATGCTTTGTGAATTACTAACAGCCCATGTTGGCTCATATCATTGTCGTTTATTTGCGTGCCTTTTTCTGAAATCCAATCAACACTTCAACTTCGGCTTGCGGTAAGTCACAAGCATCCATAATTTCATCTATCGTGGCACCAGATGCAACCAGACTGTGCGCCTTCGCGTACATTTTAGCAGCCGGGTCTTGTTGTGACAGCTCATCGATTTTGGCCATTAGCTTATCAACATCTACTTTAATCATCTCTATTTCAGAAGCATGCGCTTTGGAGGTGCTCGTTTTCAAGCTATACAGCATATCTTCTACCTCTGAGGTTAATGTTTGTTTGTATGTTTCATGCAATTTCTCATGATTTTGCTCGAGCGTGTTGAATTTAGCTTGATGAATTTCATTGAACTTGTGCAGGCTATTAATTAACTCTAGGGCTTTATTAAGTCGCAGACTAAGCTTTTTATTCGACTGAATGGCAATAATGACGAGGCCCAAGCCAAGGAAGGAAATACACAGAAGCACTATATTTATCACAGAGATTTCTTGCATTGACACACTTACTTATTATTTTTTATGAGTATATTCAAATGTAACGCATTCACCCGAATAAATACAAAAATACCGTGACAAGGCACGGTATTTTTTTCATTCAAGTGGGATTGCAAAGCGCGCCCTAGCCGATAAAACATAGCTATAGACTACTCATTTCTCCCCACTCATCATCGCTCAATAATTTACTGACGTCGACTAAAATAAGTAATTCACCGCTTCTGTTACTAACACCTTGAATAAATTTGGCGCTTTCTTCGGTACCTACGTTGGGAGCACTGTCAATTTCGGATGATCGCAAATATACAACTTCAGCAACGCTGTCGACTAAAATACCAACCACTTGCTCGTCAGACTCGATAATAACAATACGCGAATTATCAGTAATCTCGGTTGTTGGCAAACCAAAGCGCGACCTAGTGTCAATAACAGTTACAACGTTACCGCGTAAGTTGATAATGCCAAGTACGTATTCTGGTGCTCCTGGAACTGGCGCTATTTCTGTGTAGCGCAAGACTTCCTGAACCTGCATAACATTGATCCCATAAGTTTCCTCATCTAAGCGATAAGTCACCCATTGCAGCACCACATCATTTAGTTTGCTCGCGGTAACCCTCGTTCTATCTTGGCTCATTTACTCTACTCCGTCACACAACATAATTTGCTATTTGTTAACTCTCACTTACTGTTTAGACCTGCTTTGAGCATTACAACCAGTTCCGCAACATTAATTAAAGCACACATTCTGTCTCTAACCATGCCGGCTAACCATGGGCGCTTAGTTGAATTGTTACGCCATTTTACATCTGATTTATTCAACTCAACGGTATTAATCAACTTTTCGCAAGTAAGGCCCCACGGCGTTTTACCCAAGTTGATTAAAAATCGATAATTTAGATTTTCTGCCATTTCATCATCGTACTTCTCTGGCATTACCCAACGCGCTGAATCTATGACATTAAAGCTTTCTCCATTTTTTAGCATAATACCCATGAACCACTCCGGCTTTCCTACTATAGGCGCTATCTTGCTTATTTCATGGATGCCACCCAACTCAATCAGCGGAACTGCTAACGTTAACCCCGCCACTTCAAAAAACAGCGCCTGGAAACGGTCGTCGAGCGAATCTTGCAAGCGGATAGGCGCAGATACTTGCAAACTACTTGTCTTTGTTTCGACCTGAATTCGAATTTCTTTATTATCTTGTTGAGTTATCTGCGGCTGAGCATCCAAATTAGTTGTTTTTGGCTCAAGCAATGGCGTCAAAAAATCGTTAACAGTCTGTTCTGTAATCGCTTCTGCATTAGTTTCACTGTGTTGACTTACGCTTATTTGTAAATTTTGACTGTCTTCGTTTACTTTATCTAACAGGCTTTGTGTAACTGCTTTATCAAAAGTGGATTCGGCCAGTGATTCGGTGAGCAAATCAGTCAAATAGTCCTCTACGACACTTTCCTTGGCGAATTCATTCTTATCCTTCATTTGCTATATCCTTTAAAAACTTCTGGTATGCAAAAACACCTCTGCATTTTGGTGCAAAAAGAGACGCCGGAACTTGCGCTACGCTAGCGTCTCTGAACTTGGTGTCGACAGGAATAAATCCACGCCACAGTTCTTCAGGATAATTCTCTGTAAGCCTCGTATAAGCGTGAATTGTTGCATTTACGCGTCTATCAAACATAGTGGCAATAATACTAATAGGAATACTATCTGGCATGGTTCTGCGCATTATTTTGAGAGTGCGCATCATCCTGTCCAACCCTTTCAATGCTAAATGCTCTGTTTGCACCGGCACTATTATCCGGCTGCTGCATGCTAACGCGTTGACCATGGATACACCCAATATGGGTGGGCAATCAATTATCACGTAATCAAATTGACGCTGAATAGAGGCTAGCGCCTTTTTCAATATCAACCCTTTACCACTTTCCATGCCCATCTTACGGTCCAGCGTGGCTAATGCCATGGTTGCCGGTAACACCATAAGGCCCTTAACTTTTGTGAGACAAAGCAAGTCGAGCAAGGCTTGTCCCGTATATTTTGCTGGTTGCGTAAAAACATCATAGATACTGATATCAAGGGTTTCTGAATCAATGCCAAAATAATAACTCAGGCTGGCATGTGGGTCGGTATCAACAAGCAAAACGCGCTCTCCCTGCTGAGCTAAAAGCCCACCAAGTGTCACGGCTGTGGTAGTTTTACCCACGCCACCTTTTTGATTTGCGACTGTCCAAATATTCAATTTACTACAAACTCATGTATGCTTTATTAGTTCACACGCTCATTTCAGTAATGATGTGCTGTGCAATATTATCTAATGCAATTACTCTATCACAACTTCCCGATTCAGCGACCGCTTTGGGCATACCGTAGACCACGCAGGATTTTTCATCTTGCGCCCAAATTGTCGCGCCTTTGGCTTTCAGCAACCGTCCACCAAAGGCTCCTTCAGCGCCCATTCCGGTTAATATCACACTCAATATATCTCCAGAAAATGCAGACACTAGCGACGCCATTGTGAAATCGATACTAGGATGATAGACGATCGTGCTATTTTTTGGCATATCTATAATACTTATTTTAGCAAATGCACCAACACCGGCAATCTGCATTTGCTTTCCACCTTCGGCTAAATATACGGTGCCTTTTTCAAGCCTATCGTTGTCTTGGGCCAACTTCACTCTCATTTGAGAATGCTTATCAAGGCGCTGTGCAAAAGCCGACGTAAAGGTGCCTGGCATATGCTGAACCAAAATAACAGGATAAGGGAAGTCACTGGGCAGTTCACTAACTACTTTTTGCAGTGCAACAGGGCCGCCGGTGCTAGCACCAATAAACAACAATTTATAACGTTTCCCAGAAGCTGGCAGCGGCGTCAGTGAAGTTTCAAGTTTCGCTGATGTTCGCTCTTGCAACGGTAAATGAGTACTTGATTGTGAACTTCCTATGGCAGCAGAAGAAGGAGCAGAAGAAGGTGCAACTTCAACTTTTGCATGCTCATTGAACATAACTGCACGACCGCGAGCAAGCGCTTTCACGCGGCGTTGAATAAACAATATAGCTTCAGGTCGTTCAGTGCTTATATCATCAAATTTTTTGGGGATAAAGTCTATCGCACCTGCTTCTAAGGCATCCAATGTTTCTTGAGCCCCCGCTTGCGTCAACGAGGAAAACATTAGAATAGCAGTAGGCGAAGCCCGCATAATTTTGCCAACAGCTTCGATGCCGCCCATAATCGGCATCTCAACATCCATCATGATCACATCAGGTTTTAATTCAATGGCTTTTTGAACGGCTTCTAAACCGTTAACAGCGTGACCAATAACCTGTATAATAGGGTCTTTTTCTAAAACAGACGTTAAACGTCTTCTATAAAACGTTGAATCATCAACAATCAATACTCTGTATCGCATCGTTTTTGTAAAGCCCTTTTTCCTGATTTGAAATCACGTTTAGTTTATCAGAATGTTAATCTAAGCGTACCTTTTCAGTAGACTTGGAATGTCTAATATTAATGCTATACCACCGTCAGAAGTAATCGTCGCTCCGGCCATGCCAGGTGTCCCTTTTAACAAGGCATCCAAAGGCTTAATCACAACCTCTTCTTGGCCAATGAGTGAGTCAACCACAAATCCGACCTGCTGAGTGCCCATTTGCATTACAACAACGTGACCTTGCGAGCGATCAACCTCTACGGGAATGCGGCTTAACCAATCACCAAGGTAAAATAACGGAATAGCTTTAGACCTGACAATGATGGTTAATTGACCATCAACTTTATGCGTTTTACTAATATCCATATTAATGATTTCACTAACCGAACCCAGCGATAGCGCAAATGTTTGAGCACCTACAATGATCATTAATGTTGGCAATATCGCCAGCGTTAAAGGCACTTTAATTTCTAATCTAGTGCCTTTGCCAAGCTCGGAAGTAATACTCACCGAACCGTTGAGTTGGTTTATTTTGGTTTTGACCACATCCATACCGACGCCGCGACCGGATACTTCACTAATTTCAACTTTGGTAGAAAAACCGGGGGCGAAGATTAAATTGAACGCTTCAGCATCTGACATTCTGGCTGCTGAATCGGCATCCAAAACACCGCGACTAATTGCAATTTCTTTCAGCGTTTCAGAGTCCATTCCTTTACCATCATCATCGATGGTGAGAAGAATATGATCACCTTCTTGCGAAGCTGATAATTTCACAATACCCATTCTAGGCTTACCTTGAGCTTCGCGCTCTTCTGGCATTTCAATACCATGGTCAACCGAGTTTCTGACTAAATGCACCAACGGATCAGCAAGCGCTTCCACGAGGTTTTTATCTAAATCTGTTTCTTCACCGACTAATTCAAGTGTAATTTCTTTTTTGAGTGTTCTCGCTAAATCGCGAACGACACGAGGGAAACGGCCAAACACTTTCTTAATGGGTTGCATCCGGGTTTTCATTACCGCACCCTGCAAATCACCGGTTACCGCGTCTAAATTAGCGATTGCTTTTGCCATGCTCTCATCGGGGTTGTTTATGCCTAAGCTCAATAAACGGTTGCGCACTAGCACGAGTTCACCAACCATGTTCATAATTTGATCGAGTCTTTTAGTATCTACGCGGACCGTTGTTTCAGCTTGCGGAGATACACTTGGCTTATTTTGATCTTTTTTCACGACCTCTGGAACAGCTGCTTTAGCTGCTGGCTGCGAATGAGAAGGTGCTTTGGTAATTGCTTTATTTTCAGCTTTTACACTCGTACTTGGTTTTTCAACCACCGGTGTGTCGACTACTTTTACAATGGGTTTATTATCCGCGGCCTCAATCGGCGATTTACCTTCACCATGCAATTGATCAAGTAACGCTTCAAACTCATCATCCGTAATTTCGTCTGAATTACTGCTCGCTGTTACCGCTGAACTTGAGTCTGCAACGCTCTCTTCGACCCCAAATTGGCCTGTGCCGTGTAAGTTATCTAGCAAGGCTTCAAATTCATCGTCACTAATGTCGTCCGCCTCAGATACTGCAGAAACTGGTGCTGAGACTTTGCTTACTCCTTCACCACCATGCAATTCATCTAACAAGGCTTCAAATTCGTCTTCTGAAATCTGATCAATGTCACCAGACTCATCATCTTCTATAATGAGTCCATCGCCCACATCAATTGCCGCTTCGGTCGTTCCCACTATAGCGGCTGAGTCGGGCTCTGGTGAGAAAATGTGTTGCCCAGCTGTATCTGGCTTACTCAGCTTATGTAGAATGGCGATAAGTTCGGCTGGTGCCGCATCCAGAGGTTCTCTTAGCTTCACCTTTTCAAACATATCAACCACAACATCAGTTGCTTGAAGAATAACATCCATTAATTCTGGCGTTAGTATACGCTGACCGTTGCGCATAGCATCAAACACGTTTTCTGCGCCATGGCAAATGTTAACGAGCTCTGTTAATGCTAAAAATCCAGCACCACCTTTGACTGTATGATAACCCCGAAATATTGCGTTAAGTAACTCAGTATCCTCAGGCCTATTTTCTAAGTCAACAAGTTGTTCTTGGAGTTGTTCAAGTATTTCTCCGGCTTCCACCAGAAAATCTTGCATTATTTCCTCGTCAAACTCTAACGACATTCGTCGGCTCCCCTAAAAACCTAAACTTGACAGCAAATCATCAACGTCGTCTTGTCCACTAACGACGTCGTCGCGCACATCTGCATCGATAATTGGCCCTTCGGCTTTTAACATATCGGTCTTTTTCTTAGAAGTCTGAGGATTATCTTCAACCGGTATCAATTCTTTGGCGTCACCGAACGCCGTTAGCATCGAAACAAGGCTATCTTCAACTTCCTTAACCAACTCAATAACGCGACGAATTACCTGCCCAGTTAGATCCTGATAGCCCTGGGCCATCAATATTTCGGTGAGCAACGTATTTAGTGTATCAGTATCTGTGGACACATCGGATAGCAGTTTGTCGAGTTTATGACACAGATCTTTAAACTCACCTAATTCAATTTGGCGGCCCATTAGTTTATGCCATTCAGGCATAATATTAGTGATCCGCTGATTCAAACCTTCAGCAAGAGGCATACTTGCTTCAACAGCGTCCATGGTAGTGTTCGCTGCTTTTTCTGTCTCTTCTATGACATAGTTAAGTCGTGCTTGAGTATCTGGGATTTCTTCTTGCATTAAATTCGCAATCCGTTCATCCACTTGGAAGTTATCAAGTGAGTCATGTAACTGGCGGGCCAATTTTCCTACCTCCGAAAAAAGCTCCGTTGACTCCCTCATCGTGATCGTATCAACAAGCGCATTGGCTTGCTCACGATCACCTTTCTCTAGATAATTTACTAGTAGCCTCGCTTCATCGAGCGAAACTAAGTCTCTTTCTGTCGTTGTCATCCAACATTACCCCATTAAGAAATATTGCTATTAACCTAAACGCTGAAAAATCTTTTCAAGTTTTCCTTGTAATGTCGCTGCCGTGAAAGGTTTAACTACATAACCATTCACGCCGGCTTGAGCCGCGGCAACAATTTGCTCTTTTTTCGCTTCCGCTGTTACCATTAAAACAGGCAAGTGCTTTAAGTTATCATTCGCACGAATAGCACGTAAAAGATCAATGCCTTGCATAATTGGCATATTCCAATCCGTCACAACAAAATCAAAATCACCTTGCAAAAGCATAGGCAACGCCGTATTGCCGTCGTCGGCCTCTTGAATACTAGTAAAGCCGAGGTCTTTTAACAAATTCTTAATAATACGCCTCATGGTTGAAAAATCATCAACAACTAGGATTTTCATACTTTTATTCAAAACTGCCTCCGCTGAGGTAAAAATTAACTACAAAAAAGCCGGAGAAAACTTAGTCGGCTGTTCGCCAAGACTGCATTTTCGACTTTAACTTTAACATCGCTTGACTGTGAATTTGACTCACTCGAGATTCACTCACCTCGAGAACTTCGCCAATTTCGCGTAAATTTAGTTCTTCATCATAATAGAGTGAGAGCACTATCGCTTCTCGCTCTGGTAATGTTGTTATCGCCTGTGCTAGCGCTTTCTGAAATGATCCTTGCAGCATATTTTCAAAAGGACTGTTTTCACCTTTTGTTGCGTCTGTTGTAAGAACGTCTTCGCTGATGCCAAGATCTTCAATTCCAACAAGCTTACCCGCGTTAACTTCATTCAACATTTGGTGGTATTCTCGCACAGATACTTGTAGCCTTTCAGCTACATCTATATCTCGTGCGTCTCGACCTGTGGCTTTTTCTACTTGAGAAATAGCCTGCGTTATTGCGCGACTATTCTTATGCACTGAACGCGGAGTCCAGTCACCTTTTCGAATTTCATCGAGCATAGAACCACGAATGCGAATACCAGCAAAAGTCTCAAAACTTGCGCCCTTAGAACCATCAAAGTTTTTTGCTGCTTCAAGCAAGCCAATCATCCCTGCTTGAATCAAGTCGTCCACGAGGACACTCGCCGGCAACCTTGCTATAAGATGGTGAGCGATTCTTTTAACCAAAGGAGCGTGTCGCTCGACCAATTGGTTTTTATCAATTTGTTGTTGATAGACAGCCACTTTGTTACTCACTGATTAGTTACCTACTCGTTTCTCGATACTAACTGCTCAATAAAAAATTCCAAATGCCCACCCGGTTGCGCCGGAATGGGCCATGTCATGGATTTTTGAGCTAAGCTAGTAATCGCCAATGCCGCAGGCGATGATGGATATGCATCAACGATAGCAGCTTGTTTGCGTACTGATTTCCGAATGTTTTCGTCAAATGGAATAATACCCACCAACTCTAATGCAACATCCAAAAATCGCCCTGTCACCTTGGAAAGCTTACTAAACAGTTCTTTCCCTTCCTTTTCACTGCGAACCATATTAGCAATAATTTTAAACTTAAAAACGCCATGCTCACGGTTCAGAATTTTTATCAATGCATAAGCATCGGTCAACGATGTAGGTTCATCACACACAACCACAAGCACATCTTGTGCCGCGCGAGAAAAACTCATGACCATGTCAGAGATACCCGCTGCCGTATCAACAATCAGCACTTCAATATCAGTGCGCAGTTCGCTGAAGGCTCTGATCAGGCCCGCATGTTCTGTTGAGCCTAGTTCGGCCATGGACTGCGATCCTGAAGTGGCTGGTGCAATCTTAACGCCATGCGGACCGGTGACTAAAATATCGTCCAAGGTGCATTCACCTTGGAGCACATGTGATAAATTTTTATCGACACGCAATCCAAGTAAAACGTCACAATTGGCTAGGCCTAAATCGGCATCAAGCACCAAGACACGTTTGCCTTGTTTGGCCAAGGATATGGCTAAATTTAAAGACACATTGGTTTTACCCACACCACCCTTGCCACCAGTGACTGCCATGACCTTAATTAATTTAGACTGATTCATTTTTCTTAAGCTACTCGCTTGATCTTCTATCATACGGCTCTAACACCAGCGTCAAAGCTTGCCGCATTAGTATGCGCCAAAGCATACTTTTTATAAAGTTTTGACGCGACCATTATTAAATTTTTTGCATCTGCAAGTTTTATGTCTTCCGGCACTCTCTGTCCATCCGTTACGTAGCTTAGTCTAAGGTCGTTTTCTATTAGTACGCTAAGTGCTTCGCCAAGACTATAACATTCATCTAATTTACTAAAAATACAACCTGTTAGGTTTATATTCTTATACGCCTGTATGGTTTGATGTAACACCTGATACTGCGCACCTGCGGGTAACACTAAATATTTTTTAATATTAGCCGTTGTTTCTTTCTCGTAGTCGCTAAGCTGGGTGACTAAACGAGCATCACGCTGACTGAAACCTGCAGTATCAATCAAGACTAATTTTTTATGTCTTAGTTGATAAAGTATATGGGCTAACTCCTCAGAAGTCTGTGCTTTTTTCACAGTACAGCCAATAATTTTCCCATATGTCGCCAACTGCTCAAAAGCCGCAATTCGATATGTATCAACGGTGATCATAGCGACTTCATTGGCACCAAATTTTTGCGCATATTTAGCCGCTAGTTTAGCCACTGTTGTGGTTTTACCTGTGCCTGTTGCGCCAACTAATGCAACAACACCTGATTGCTGTAATATGTCATTACCACCTATATGCAGACGGTTTGAAATGAGATTAAGTAAATAATCCCAGCCTTCGGTCTCAGTTGCTTGTGGTGGAAGAAAGCTTATTAGTTGTGCACAGAGCTTTTCACTAATGCCCATACCTAACAACTTATTACCCAGAAAATAATGCGTTGGGTTTTTACGTTTATTTTTTTCGTCGCTCAAGCCATTGACTTGATATTGTAAAACATTACGAATGGAGGCAAGTTCTGATTTAATTAATTCAAGCCCGTCACTGGAAGGTAACTTATCGTCTTGGCTAAATAAATCAGATGTTTGACTATCAGAAAGATCTTGCGTTATTGGAAAATCGTCAACCGCTTTATGCACCGGCGTTCTCACATACTGGTTGCTTAGCTCAGCTTCACGAAGCCGTTTTTCTGCATGCTGTGAATCAGCATATGCCTGACTAACACGAGGATGATGTTGACTTGGCGCTGGTGCAGAGTAACTCGAACCACTGTTTTGTTGCTGTGTATGCGCTGCATTCGCATCTGCATGTTGTGCACTGGTAAAACCAACATTACCTTCTTCACCAAGTTGACCAGCATGCTGTTTTTCCAGCAGTGCTTTGAGACTATCAGGTCCATCATCACCGATTATTTCACTCAACGTGGGCGTACTTTTTGACTTCTTACCCAAGCTAATAGTCGGTGCTGGTTTGGTCATCTCGGTCTCTTTATCAGCTGCTGCAACCAACTCGACGCCATCTGCTACTTTTTTATTAGACATAATAACTGCATCGCCGCCAAGCTCGTCTTTAACATGCTTGAGCGCTTCACGCATATCTTTGCCAAAAAAACGTCTAATTTTCATGATGCCCTCGTGAGTGTATTTAATGCGTCAGTTTATTGACCGATTGATGACACTATTTTTATTTGTTTGTCGTCTGGTATCTCTTGATAAGACAACACATGTAAACCTACAACAGCGTGTTTTAAGAATCTTGATAACACCGGACGTAGCATCCCTGATGTTAATAACACTGATGGTTCGCCAGCGAGTTCTTGTTGCTGACTTGCCTCAGTTAATGATTGCTGAATCTTCTCTGCTAGGCCTGGCTCTATTCCAGCGCCATCTTCACCACCTGCTTGTAATGACTTGTGCAAAATCTGTTCCAAGTCTGGAGCTAATGTAATAACGGGTATTTCATTGCCGCCCGATGTAATGTCTTGCACAATCAAACGCTTCAACGCAATGCGCAATGCAGACACTAATACATCGGGGTCTTGGCTCTTCGGTCCATACTCACAGAGTGTTTGACAAATAGTCCGCATATCCCGAATTGGCACACCTTCATACAATAAGGTTTGTAATACTTTAACCATGGTACTTAGTGACAAAATATCAGGCACCAGTCCTTCAACTAACTTCGGATTGGTCTTCTCAAGCATATCGAGAAGTTGCTGCACTTCTTCATGTCCCAATAATTGATAAGCATTGGTTGTCAATAACTGACTCAAGTGTGTAGCGACGACAGTAGCTGAGTCAACAACCGTATAGCCCAACGTTTGCGCATGTTCGCGTTGATTAGCTTTGATCCAAACCGCATCTAGCCCAAAAGCAGGATCCTTTGTCTTAGTGCCTGAAAGCTCCCCGAATACTTGACCGGGATTGATCGCAAGCTCGTTATCGTGACTGATCTCAGCATCACCGATTGAAACCCCCATCATTGAGATAGAATACGAATTTGGTGAAAAGTCCAAATTATCGCGAATATGTACAGGGGGAATAAGAAAACCAAGTTCTTGCGACAGTTTTTTACGCACACCTTTAATTCGCGTCAATAGTTCACCACCCTGTGACTTATCCACCAATGGAATAAGGCGGTAGCCAACTTCTAAACCAATAGTGTCAACATGTTGAACATCGTCCCAACCGAGTTCTTTCATTTCACTTGGTCCTTTGTTCCCATCTGGCATTGCTTCCACCAGTGATTTTTCTTGCGCTTCCTTGGCTTTCATTTTATCTCTGAAGAAAGCATATGCGAAAACAGCAGCAGAAAAACCCAGGAAGACCACGTGTGGCATTCCTGGTACAACACCCATTATAAATAATATTCCTGATGTAATATAAAGTGCTTTGCGGTTGGCTAATTGCTCTCGAATTTCATGACCCATTTCTTGCGAATCATTTTCGCGAGTCACGATAATTGCTGTGGCGACAGAAAGCAGTAGCGATGGGATTTGCGCCACCAAACCGTCACCAATGGTAAGAATGGTATAAACTTCCATTGCATTAGAAAAATCTAAATCATGTTGATACATGCCAACAAAAAGACCACCAACAATATTGATTAGCATAATGAAAAGGCCCGCGATCGCGTCCCCTTTTACAAATTTTGATGCACCGTCCATCGAACCATAAAAATCAGCTTCAGCGGTGATTTCTTCTCTTCGCGTTCGAGCTTGGTCTGAGTCGATGTAGCCCGCATTCAAATCCGCATCAATCGCCATTTGTTTGCCAGGCATTGCGTCCAACGTAAATCTGGCACTTACTTCAGAAATACGACCAGCGCCTGCTGTAACCACTTTAAAGTTGATGATAAGCAAGATCGTAAATACCACAACACCGACAACGTAATTGCCACCAATAACAACTTCACCAAACGATTGTATAACTTTACCTGCGGCATCTCCGCCTTCATGCCCTTTCAACAGTACAATTCGCGTAGAGGCTACGTTGAGCGCCAAGCGTAAAACGGTAGCAATTAACAGAACCAATGGGAATATGCCAAAATCGATGGGCCGTTTAGTCAATACTGAGACCAAAATAATGACCAGTGACAGTGCAATGTTAAAACTGAAAAGCACATCCAATAACATTGCCGGCATGGGCAGGATGACCATGCCCATAATAGCTAAAACCACAATTGGCGCGCCCATGCCACCAGCGATATTCTTTAATTGTGATTTATCTATACTTTGAAAAACGGAAGTTAATTGCATAGAACAGATTTTTGACAGCTGAGTAATAATACTGGATGCACTACAACTATTGTGCCAATTCGTTCAGATGCGTGATAAAAAGTTAAGGCATTGGCAGCACTTGGTCTCTACCTAAGTTTTTACCCTCATATAAAAGATTATCTGCGCGCTTTATGCACTCATCAATAGATGCATAGTCTTGAATATTTGCCACACCCGCGGTCAATGACATTCTAATTGACGTGTTAGCAACCATGAATTTTTCTTTGCGAATAATTTCGCCATACTTGTTGGCAATATTAATCGCCTCTTTGAGTTTAGTATTGGGTAGCAACACAATGAACTCTTCACCACCCCAGCGCGCCAAAATATCGTAATCTCGGGTACATTGTGAAAGAATATTAGCAAATTTGATGAGAACCTGATCACCGCCTTCATGACCATGCTCGTCATTAATCCGTTTGAAAAAATCAATATCTATCAGAATGATGGAGAACAATTCATCACTTCTTTTATACTTTGAGAATTCTTTCCCAACCGCATCGGTAAAACCACGACGGTTATATACTTGAGTAAGAGGGTCCAAAGTAGTCAGCAATCTTAGTTGCTCATTAGCAAGCTGCAATTCAAGGGTTTTTTCTTGTACGTTTTGATAAAGCATGACTGAGCGTTTATGCAATGCGCAGGTGCGCCATCTAAATACGGAGAAAACAGCCAGTAGAGCTACAATACCAAACAGCCCATGCGGTCCGCCACCAGGGTAGTGTCACTAAAATAGGCATGCGTTGTGGTTTGTCATTCCATAAACCATAACGGTTAGTGGATTTAACCTCTAATATGTAGCCGCCTGAGTCTAAGTTAGTGTAAGTCACCGCTCTATTTTTGCTATCTAAATATTGCCAACGATCATCAAAGCCAATCAGTCGATAAGCATATTCGATACTTTGAGGGCTACCAAACTCAAGTGCTGCAAATTCAACTTTGAGTAAAATATCATCGGGTGATAAAACCACCTTAGTGACCGAATCAGCTAAACTTCTGAATTTATCATACCTGTCTTCAATACCATGGCTGTCTTTTCCATTTAAAACGGAAACGCTAGTAAATTGAAGATCGGGCATTGTATCTGGCTTTTTAATATTTTTAGGCTGGAAGTATGTCACGCCCTCATCACCGACAAATACGATAGTTCCATCGTCTTTTGTCGCAGCAGCACCAATGTAATATCCAGTAGAGTTGACCCCTTCATTCTCAGCAAACATATCAACATTACCAGACTCAATATTAGCCCTAAAAATATATTTCTCTGTTGCTATCCAGAGATAACCCAGATTGTCATTTACCATGCCCGCTATAGATGAATTAGATAGTTTTTGATTCGAAAATAAGCGCGTGAATTTTGGCTCAGTGTTGCCTTCACTTAACTCCAACAGTGACGAAATAGTAAAACTGTCCTTGCTCCAATTCTAGGTTTGTAAACATATTAGAATTAGTATCGAGAACCCCAAACCCTTCGGCACTGGTGCCAAATAATATCAAGCCAGATGCAGTGTTGAACAAGGTCTTTATAGCATCTGAAATAGTTAAATTATTGGTGCTTGAGGAAGTTGATATATTAGTAAAGATAAGCTCATTAGGATCGGAGAATATTGACGCTCCGTTAGTTGTTGCAACCCACACTGAACCATCTCCCATTTGCTCAATGTCATTAACAACGTTATCAGATAACCCATCTTTTGCAGCTATATTAATAACGTTCAAAAAACTATTGCCGCGAGTCTCAGCCCGAAAAACGCCCAGACCGGCCGTCCCCACCCACAAATATCCAGCGCTATCGAGTTTAATCGCGGTGGCTTCAATATGGGGTAGAAGCTCATCTCGCCAAAGTCCTGTTTGTATATCGTAACTTAAAATACCGTTACTGGTGGCTACTAATAACCTTTGATTCTTCTGGAAAATAATGTCGTAGATAGTATTTGATTGATTTGGCATTGAAATGGGTAAAAAGCCGGCTTGACCGCTTTTTTGCAAATACAATGCTTTTACAGTGCCAACAAACACATTATCTTGTTGGTCAACTAAAATGGTTCGTACGTCTTTATCCAATTTTCCCTGATGATTACGCAGTTCGATACTTTCAAAAATTTGCTCGCTGGCACGCAAAACATCGAGGCCATTAATTGTGCCTATCCACAGATCGCCAGTGTTCGGGTGTATTTCAAGGCAGTGAACAAGTGAACTGGAGAGACCTTTATTTAGGTCTTTACTGGGTCCAAAATGGGTAAACGTGTAACCGTCAAACTTATCGATACCTGATTGTGTTGCCAGCCAGATATAGCCATTATTGTCTTGCGCTATGTCATAGACGGTGGTCTGAGAGAGACCATCACTGACGCTATACTTCTTAATTGTAGGTAAGTGAAATTTTGCTGGCTTATTACCCTCAGCTGAAAAGCTAGAAATAATTCCAAGAAACAACATACCTATAAGGCAACAACGCAAACACTTTGTTATCAATAACATCAAATGCATACCTAATTCAGTTTCAAAATTAAATATATAACTAACAAGCAACATCGAAAGCTTGCATCCCTGATAAGCGTATCAATCGTCAATACTTGAGTTTTTTTTCTGTTTATTAATGCCAAGCATATTGCCTTTCATTTTTTAAGCAAGTTGTCGATTCAAACACTTGAAAAAATAGAAACACACACAATATGCACACCAACACCGTATGTTAATGACGCAATTCTGGCGGTATCGGTAGGTTCTTCTTCAGCGCCTTCGGTCGCGTTGCTTTGCCTTTTCTATATGCTTTCATTTGATACACATAAGCAAGCACTTGAGCCACAGCCATAAAAAGTTTCGCCGGAATTTCATTGTCCGGTTCAGTACTGTGGAAAATAGCACGCGCCAGCATAGGAGATTCAATAATAGGAATATCATGCGCATTTGCGATTTTACGAATATGCATGGCGAGTTCATCAGCCCCTTTTGCTAACATCACCGGCGCACGATCACCATTTTGCTCGTATTTTATTGCCACCGAAAAATGTGTCGGGTTGGTGACAATAACATCAGCCTCTGGCACTGCTTGCATCATACGATTAGCTGAGGCTTGATACTGTAGTCTTCTAATACGACCTTTGACCTGCGGGTCACCTTCGGAATTTTTACGTTCGTCCTTTACTTCCTGCATCGTCATTTTCATTTCTTTATTATGCTTGAAGCTCTGATATGGAACATCAATTAAGGCGATGGGGATCATACCGCAGCATAACAGTAAAAATGCCCATTCAATAATATTCAGGGCATGGAATAAATTTAGTGGATACAGTTCCATGTCAAGATGTAGGGCTTCATCTCTAAAAATATATAAGGCCATATACGCCATAAACCCAATCACCACGACTTTGGCAACACCTTTAATTAATTCGACCAATGCATTCACTCCGAACATTCTCTTGAAGCCCTCTAACGGGCTCAATCGATTAGCTTTAGGTCCTGCAGATTTCCATGAAAAGTTGTATCCACCCAGAGCAATACTTCCGTAAATGCCGCCTATCATTGAAATAATCATGAACATCAACACTGGCAAACTGGATTCTGATAATGACATCTCTAATATTTGAAACATATGCACTTTGTCATACGTTTCATCACGCGAAAGCGTAAAAGAGCGTTTCATAACGTCGAACATGGCTTTTGCGATATAACTTCCAACAAAAAAGAAAGCAATGCCACTGGAAACTAAGACCAACGCGGTGGACAATTCCTTGGATCGGGCAACCTGCCCTTTTTCTCTAGCATCTTCGAGTTTTTTGGGTGTCGGTTCCTCGGTCTTTTCGTACGAGTCATCAGCCATTTCTTATCATCCTAGATAGCGTTAACAGGTCAACAAGAGCTTGCACATGAATTCTTGCGCTCGCTGCCATTGTTGCTCAAAGTGATAAACTTGGTTACTCAATGTAATGTAGATAATAACCAACCCGGTAATTTGAGCGATTGAAAAACCCAAACTAAATATATTCAACTGCGGTGCCGCTTTGGTCATAACACCAAATGCTAGGTTAACAATTAGTAATGAAACAATCGGCGCTAGCGACATGGTAACCGCGGAAATAAACATCCATCCAGCCCAATGTGCCACTAAACGAAACTGCTCTCCCGTCCACCAAGGTGAGTCGATAGGGAACGCTTTAAAACTCATCACAATCATCTGGATCATGGCTAAATGCCCATTGAAAGTCCAAAACAACAGTGTCGCTAGAATAAGATAAAACTGACCAACTGCCGGCACATTAATGCCATTAATAGGATCGACAATCGAGGCAAAACCGAGACCTGTTTGCATCGCAATTATTTGACCTGCTAATACAAAGGTGTTCAATACCATCATCGAAATAAAGCCAATCACAATGCCAATAATTAACTGCTTAATACCTAACAAAAAGGTTTTTAAATTCACCAAGTCATCAACAGGGACTGGAGGAACGTTTGGCACAATCATTAGTGTTAGCAACACCGCTAACAATGTTCTAATTTGCGTTGGTATGGTTTTCGCACTAATCCCTACCATTGCAGCAAACAATCCCGATATGCGCATAAATGGCAAAAGGTAGTCTGCAAGAAAATTAGTCATTGTTGCTTCAAGTATTTCCATTTATCTAGCCAACCGCCATTGGAATGCGATAGACAATCTCAAAGAAGAAATCCATCATTTTTTTCACCAACCAACTGCCGAGCCAACTCACCGCCAATAACGTCACCACCAAGCGTGGCAAGAAACTCATGGTTTGCTCGTTGATAGAGGTCGCAGCTTGGAAAACAGCGACCACTAAACCAATGACTAAACCAGGTAGAATAACGGCGGTTACCAGCATAATGACTACTAGCATAGCTTCTCGTAAAATTTCGACAAAAACCTCAGGACTCATTAGATCAGGCTCCCATGCCGAAACTAGTGGCTAACGTGCCCATTATCAGATTCCAACCGTCAACCAAAACAAAAAGCATTAGCTTAAATGGCAACGATACGATCATTGGCGATAACATCATCATACCCATGGCCATCAATATCGATGCCACGACCAAATCCAGTACCAAAAAAGGAATAAATAACATAAAACCAATTTGAAACGCCGTTTTCAGCTCACTGGTAACAAATGCGGGAATTAAAACCGTCAATGACACATCAGCAGGATCATCATATAAGCCCTCGTAACCGCCAATTTGCACAAATGTCTCTAAATCTTTTACTCTAGTTTGTGACAACATAAAGGCGCGCATCGGTTCCTTTGCAATATCAAACGCTTCTTTTGAGGTCATTTCTTCGCTTAAATAAGGTTGCAATGCGTTTATGTTAATTTCTTCAAACACAGGGGCCATAATAAACATTGATAGAAATAAACTAATACCAATCAAAATTTGATTTGAAGGTGATTGTTGAAGACCAATTGCTTGACGTAAAATTGACAGTACGACGATAATCCGCGTGAAAGACGTCATCATCATAATAAATGCTGGAATTAGACTCAGGGCCGTCATGATAAACAATGCTTGCAACGTCATCGAATATTCTTGATTACCCTCATCGGAGGTGGTTACTGTAATCGCCTGTATACCTTGTTCAGCGATAGCACTGCCGCTGAAAATGATACTTAGTGTTATCAACAACCCAAATTTGACAATAAACGATGAGGAAAACATATTATTAATCATATGCTTTATCCTTTTTAGAGCCGATCATCGTTTGGGCCATCGCTTTTACTAACTTGTCTTTAAATGCCAGACTAGTTGACTCTCCAGAGTTTTTGCTGATGCTTGGGGTCTCCAGAGGATTGTCTAGTTTGCCCAACTGGTTTATGTTGTGCGCTGTAATTCCTATTAAGAACTGTTCGCCACCAACATCAACAACCATGATTTTTTCTTTGGCTCCCGCTGCCATCGACGCAACCACTTTTAATTGACCATTTCCTGCTTGAGTGACATTAAACCGGCGCGCAATGAGTGCAAGCGCAAAAATAATGGCTACTACCAGTAAAAGGCTCAGAAAAATTGACAGTATTGATGAGGGGTTTTGTAATGTTTGAGGGGTGGAGGCCGAAGCCTCCGCGTTGACCACGCTACAAAACAAAAACAATAAAAGGACGTAAGCCCCTATTTTATATAGGTTTCTACCTGAGTTTTTTAATTCTTTCGACTTGACTAATAACATCCGTTAACCGAATCCCAAATTTATCGTTGATGACTACTACTTCTCCATGAGCAATCAACGTGCCATTTACTAAAACATCTAGGGGTTCGCCTGCAACTCTGTCTAATTCGACCACTGAACCTTGGTTCAATTGCAGTAAATTTCGGATACTTATGTCACTGCGACCGACTTCCATCGAAATCGTGACAGGGATATCTAATATGGTGTCGAGCTTTTTCTTTTCTGCAACTGAAATGGATGCATCTTCTCGCAACTCGTCTAGTTCTGCGGGCTGAGCAACATCACCTGCGGCTTGTTCATTCATAATGGCATCTATATCATCTTGCGGATCAACTTTCTCAGCGTCGTCTGCTTTTGCCTCAGCTTGTTCAGCCATTGCTGCTTCCCAATCATCTAAACCTTCGCCATCTTCACTCATAATATTTTCCTAATTTTATAAATCTTCTTCTAACACTTGTAATTCAGCGTCGTTATCTATCACTTTGCCATTCCGGGTTAATAACTGGAGTTCAGATTTCACCGACGTTGGCCTTGGAATTTTTTCTATAATCTTTAATGCAATATTATCTCGAGATTTTCCTAATTTAGCCCTGAATGTTGGCAAATCTTCAATCAACACCGTCAGTGTGTCAGGCATTTCAATTGGAATAATATCGCCTTTTTCAAAGTTCATAAGGCGCTCTAGTGTCAAAGTAACATCGAGTAAATGCGTAGTTAAGCCAACATGAACATCCATAATTTCATCACGCAGCGCTTTACTCCATCTAAAATCGGTATCCTCTTTATCATTTTGGACACCGGCGTCTAACAGTTCGCGAATAGGCTCCAACATTGCATATGGCAATGAAATGTGGAAATCGCCGCCACCACCATCTAGCTCAATATGGAAAGAGCTAATAACGACAACCTCAGTTGGGCTGACAATATTTGCCATTGCTGGGTTTACTTCGGAATCTAAATACTCAAAGGACACATCCATCACGGGTCCCCAAGCTTCTTTATAATCCTCAAAAATCAGTTTTAGTAACATCTGAATAATACGACGCTCAGTTGACGTAAACTCTCTACCTTCAATTTTTGCATGATAACGGCCATCGCCGCCAAAGAAATTGTCAACCATGATGAAAACGAGTCTTGCTTCCATGGTAATTAAGCCAGTTCCTTTGAGGGGGCGAAAACGCACCATATTCAAGCTAGTAGGGACAAATAAGGTGTGAATATACTCACCAAACTTGATCATTTGAATGCCATTAATAGATACTTCCGCAGAACGGCGCATCATATTGAATAAACTCACGCGCATGTGCCGCGCAAAACGCTCATTCACGATTTCTAGGGTTGGCATACGTCCGCGAAGAATGCGATCTTGAGAAGAAAAGTCGTATTCCATGGCAAAACCATCATTTTCGATCTTTTCGACTTCTTCTTCTTCAACATCCTCAACGCCGTGGAGTAGGGCGTCAATTTCATCTTGTGATAATAAATCGCTCACATTAATTCTCGTATTGGGTTACTCGACAATGAGTAACTTAATTAACTAACTGTATATACAGTGACTGCACTTCATTATGCAATTGCACTGCCTAGTCAACAGTTTTTGCAGCTTAGTCTGCATTTACTGAATAACAAAACCTGTAAATAGAACTTGCTCGACAACAGCCGAACTTCCAAGCTCTATCATCACTTGCCGCACTTCTGCGGTAGCGCGTTCTTTTAACTCAACTTTACCAATTTCGGTGACCAGATCATCAGCGTTTGACGCACTGAATACCTGCAGCAGAGCTCCTTCAATCATCGGAATATGACGTTTCGCTGATTCTTCACTTGCTTCGCCTCTGACCATAAGTTGTACTTCAATTTGCACAATGCGCTCGCGGGCAACACCTGGCGCGTTAAAAGTAAAAGGCCTAGGCATAGCAACATATAATGCGCGACCTGCTGTTGCTTCAACATTGTCAAGCATAACTTCTGAAGTACCATCTTCGCCCTCAGTTATGCTGGGTGTGTCACCCATAAACAAGAAGAAATAAGTACCCACACCACCGCTAAGTAAAACCACACCAGCAATAGCAATAATAATAAGTATTAATTTGCTTTTCTTTTTGCTGCCTTCTTCAATTTTTAACTCTTCATCTGCCATACCATTATTCTCTTATATTCGTATTTATATGCCCGCATATGAACTAGGCTATTCAACAAGTTACTGACGCCATCGTCATAATTGTGGCTATTGACCGTCAATAATGCCTGAACTGATTATACGCCTATTTTGCGCTACTCTTATGTCATTTTTTTCGGCGTTTTTAGGCGTAATAATCGATACCGCCTATTCTACCGCCCCTAATACCTTGTTCAATAACGTCATTATGCCCCAAAAGACCATCTTCATTGCTGTCTTGAATTCCATCCTGCGATTGTTGTGCCAAATTGCCCGAGTCATTTGAATTATTTGCTAGACTGTCCTGTTCAGCTTGTCCATCATCCCCTGCACTTTCTTGATGGACCGATGACTGACCGAGTTCAATGCCATGTTCTTCAAGCATTTCTCTTAATCTGGGTACCGCCTGGTCTAGAGCATCACGAGCATGTTGTGACTGCACAATAAAGCTGACTGAGGCGGAATCACCTGACAAGTTAACCTTGATATTCATGCCACCTAAATCTGGCGGGTCGAGCCTAATCTCGGCGCTGATATTACGACTATTGATCATCCAGCGTACTTTTTCGGTTAATTGTTGCTGCCCCTCCGGCTTAAAGATATTGACTCCTTTATCGTTAACCGCGGTTTGTTGCACTAGTCGAGTACTTTCTATTTGTTGTTGCGCAATCTCTTTAATACCCTGAGCTTCATTCAAGCCGGTATTCAAGTAGTTTTGCTGCTGATTAGTTTGATTCAACGAAGCAGCGGCAGCCAATATATTACTGACTTGATTTAGCTGTTTATCCAACGCAACTTCAGTATTAGCCGTAACATTAACATCAACGGCGGCAAGAGCGTCGGTAACTAAACTTTTTAAATCAATACCAGGTTCTCGGCCTTGTTTTAGTTGCTCTTTCATTTCTTTGACGCCGGACTGTAAAGCCGCAATAAATTCAGTTGATTTGCCTTCTGTTTTTAATTCAGATACCACTGACTCTAATCGCGTTGCAATATTGTCAATTGCACTGTTTTGGGCCTCAGGAGGTAATTTTGCTAATAACTGTGCTTGCTTTTTAGTCGACGCTTTATCAACTGGCACAAACAATGGAGATTCGACCGCTTTGTCGCTTTTATCAATCAACGATTTTACTGTTTGAGATAGTGTTGCATTAACAGCTTCCGTCTCTACTTCAGCCAATACCGCTTGTTTACTTTCAGTCGTTTCGAGTGATTTTTGGGTTAAATTATCATCAATTTTTACTGCTACTAAATCAGATTCAGGGATTTTGACTGCTTTATCATTCTCAGTCAACGTGACGTCATCAATCAGATTTTTAGCTTGCTCAAGCCCAACGTCGGACTTTATAATCACCCCTAACTCTTGGATGTCGTTTTCAGAAGGCATTAGTAGCTTTTGTTCGTCACTAGTTTCAAGCGTTTGCGCTTGCAGGAAATTCTTTAACAAGTCGACGTCTTTTTCTATGTCGGTAGTTTCAAGCTCTGCGTTTGCGCTAGCATCACTGTCTTCTTTTGAGACTAGCTGATTTAATAATTTGGCGATTGCGTTGTCGAGTTCAGTCATCGCTTCGCTGTTAACGCCCATGGGTTCTTCAGAATTACCACCCGCTGCGTTAATCAAAGTGGCGATTTCTTCTTCAGTCAAGTTGATTTCTAGAAACTCAGGATCCGATCCAGCATTTACTATATTTACATCAACTGGTTTTGTGTTACCGAGGACGTCACCTTCTGAATTTAATTCAGCTATTGTTTGTGCGAAAAAAGCGTGTATTGACGACTTATCTTCTATGTATAGATCGTTGGGAACGATATCTGAGGGTCCAGATAAATCTTTAACTTTATTAACGTAAGCCACCCAGTCAAAATCATCAGTAATATTGTCAGTTCTTAGCTTTTGACCAGATACCGCATTTTTAGCAGTCGCTTGACTCGATTGCTCATGTCTAGCAAGCGCTTCTTCAAACTCACTTTTCTGAGTACTTTCGTTTTGAGCGTTATCGTCGAATGACAAATTACTTATATTGCGAGGAGCAGATGAAGACAGTTTTACATCTTCAAATGGTAGCTGATTAGCGGCAATACTTGTTTGAGTAGTGGCAGATTGTTGCATAATACTGATTTTATCCTGACCGTTTAATTCGGACTTATTTAAAGTTAATCAACAATAACAATAGCTTGATGTTAATAAAATAAGTGAGTATAGGATGTTTTGCAAAGGCTGTACCAACTAGCGCAGAATTGGCTCACGGCGTACATATTTTTGAATAGCAAGTTCGTCAAACAGCTGCTGTTCTTGGCGTGCTTCGACTGCAACAGCTTCTTTTGTTTTTGTAGCAATCAGGATTTCGATGGCTTTACGACGTTTTTGTTGCTCAAGCCACTGGCGTTTGCGTTGATCCGCGACTAAAACAGCTTGGCTTACAAATTGGATTTGTTGTTCACAAGCCCGATCGAGCTTTGCAACGAAAGATTGGTGCTGATGCAGTTTTTTGGCTTCGACCCCCAGCTGTCCTTGCTGATGAATAAGTGTTAAGTACTCTAGGCGATACTGCTCAAGTCCGCTCAACTTTTGCTGATTGTCTTGCAGGTGCTTCGCCGCATATTGGAAGTTTTGCGCCAGTTTTTGTTCTTTCTTGGTCTCAACATCAGAAACCATATGTAATTGTTTTAGATTACTCATTTTGACTCTTTATTGATACTGCATATTATCTAGGTTGTTGGGCATTCTGTCCATGTGCTGATGCTGCATTTAAACCAACACTTAGCGTGCCCATTGACTCAACGCATTGATCAAATGGGATAACTTGCTCCATTGCTTGCTGTAAGAACGCATTGATTGCTGGTTCTGCCGCGATCGATAAATCAATTCTATTGTCTGTCCCTCGCGAATAAGCGCCAATACTAATGAGGTCTTTATTTTGCTGATAGGTTGAATACACTTGCTTAATGTTGCGCGCTTGCAGAACATGCTCTTCATTAATAACTTGAGGCATTACGCGGCTAATCGATGCTTCAATATCAATAGCAGGGTAATGGCCCGATTCAGCTAAGCGACGCGACAACACAATGTGACCGTCTAATATTGCGCGGGCTGAATCAGCAATAGGATCTTGTAAATCATCGCCCTCGGTCAATACAGTATAAAATGCGGTAACAGAGCCTTGTCGTTGAGTGCCGTTACCAGCTCGTTCAACCAACGCCGGTAATTTCGCAAAAACTGACGGTGGATAACCTTTAGTTGCTGGCGGTTCACCTATTGCTAGCGCTATTTCACGTTGCGCCATTGCGTATCTTGTAAGGGAATCAACTAACAGCAACACGTCTTTACCTTGGTCTCTAAAATACTCTGCTATCGTCACTGCAGCCTCGCATCCTTTTAGACGCATTAACGGCGAGGTATCAGCTGGCGCAGCAACAACCACCGCTTTTTCTCGATCCTCTGCAGTTAAAATATCTTGAATAAATTCTTTTACTTCTCGCCCACGTTCGCCAATTAGGCCAACCACAACAACATCCGCAGTTGTACCTCGAGTCATCATTCCCATCAACACACTCTTGCCGACACCACTACCAGCAAATAATCCCATACGCTGACCTTTACCCACGGTTAGCACCGTATTGATAGCTCTAACGCCAACATCAAGTGGTTGGTTGACAGGTTTTCTTGTCAACGGATTGATTGGAGGAGGTGACAACGATGCTTTTTGTTTGCAATTTATAGGACCCTCACCATCGAGGGGCTCACCATTTGCGTCAATAACTCGACCCAATAACTCATCACCAACAGCGAGTCCATTTTCATGTGATAAAGGCTGAACACGCGAACCTGGGACAATGCCTTTAACTGATCCAGCAGGCATTAAATAAGTGACGTCGCCAGAAAAACCGACGACTTCGGCTTCAATTTGGCCGTGGCTTGTTTGCACTAAACAACGTCCACCGATGGGCACTTGGCAACCTACAGCCTCAAGCGTCAAACCAACGCCCCTAACGAGCTTACCTGAAGAGATAGCCGGCGCAGTCGGGATCTGAGCCTGCAATTGCTTAATTTTATCCGCTATTGCGAGGGTCATGGTGTAATCCTTGAGCATTTAGAAATTGAGTAAATACGTCGGCCGTTCTGCGGCCAATTGACATGTCAACCGCATTATTTTGCGTACTGAGTTCACAGCCACCGCGCTCAATGACCAGATTTTCAATGAGTAACCACTTATTTTCAGCAATTACTTCATCACCAAAATGTCCTTTAACCATAGCAATATCTAAAGGATTCATTTGAAATTGATATTGACTCTCTTGTATCGGTAGCACTTTTATTCCTTCGCTGATAGCACTGAGAAGCACATCATTTTGTGTTGTTACTTCAACGTTAATGACCGCTTTAGCTAATTTAGTTGCTAAAATAACCAATTCTTTTTCGAGCTCTTGATTGACTTGGGCTAACGGATTAGCAACTTGTTCAATAATGCATTGCCAACTCCTCGCTAACTCGTCCATTTGCCCTTGGCCCGCTAGCATTCCATCCGCTAAACCTTGCTCTTTGCCCTCGCTAATACCTTGTTCCAAGCCTTCCTGCTTGCCTTGCTCCAAACCAACGTCATAGCCTTCTTGTTTACCCAAGGCTAAACCTTCATCATAGGCTGCTACTCGGATCGCTTCGATATCTGCGGCAGTCAGCGGTTTAATCTCTTCTTCAACCTCTGGTGGTTCATATTTCCAAGTGCGTGTTTTGTTAAGCGCATTGGTCGCATTGTTTGGCACGTCTGCATTAACCGTAGGTAAATCCCAGGTTTTGGCGTCATCGAAAGACTCACTTGAGGTCACTTTAAGTGATTGTGCTTTTGGCTTACTACTAGAAATACTCATTATATGAATTCATCGGCACCACCACCGCCTAGTATGACTTCGCCAGCTTCAGCCAAACGACGTGCAATAGACAGGATTTCTTTTTGCGCAGTTTCAACTTCGACCAAACGCACCGGTCCCAAGACTTCAAGATCATCAAGTAACATTTCAGAGGCACGTTTAGACATATTACCGATAATTTTCTTACGCAATTCTTCGTCTGCGCCTTTGATCGCTTTCATCAGGGTTTCTTGCTGAGTTTCACGCAAGATAGCTTGAATACCTCGGTCGTCAACATCAATAAGATTATCGAATACAAACATCAGATCCTGAATTTGCTGACTCATTTCTTTATCCGTTTCACGAATAGCGTCCATCAACTGTCCTTCGATATTAGTATCGAGGTAGTTCATTATGTTCGCTGCCGACTTCAGTCCACCCATCTTCACCGCTTGGGCACCCGCCTGGCCAACAAACTGTTTCTCCATTATTTCGTTTAGTTCTTGCAGTGCGGCTGGTTGTATTTCTTCAAGATTTGCCACACGCATTAATATGTCTAATCTGACTTTTTCAGGAAACTGCGCCAAAATTTCTGCCGATTGTTCAGGCTCGAGATAAGACATAACAATAGTTTGTATTTGTGGATGCTCGTTACGAATGATTGTTGCGACTTGCTTCGAATCCATCCATTTTAGTGATTCTAGGCCTTTTGCATTGCTTCCTATCAGTATTTGGTCCAGTACATGAGCCGCTTTATCTTCGCCGAGCGCTGAGATTAATGCGCCGCGCACAAAGTCTTGGCTCTTAAATCCAATGGTTGAATAGTTTTGAATTTCTTCAATAAAATGGGTATGCACAGACGTAATTTTGTCTTGTGTCATATCAGTCATTGCAGCCATAGCTGCGCCTAATGTCTGAACTTGCTTTGGCTCCATAAACTTGAGAATTTGTGCCGCATCACCTTCAGATAAGCTCAGTAGTAATATAGATGCTTTTTCTACACCGTCTAATTTATTAACATCATACTTTGGCGCCGCTAGATTTGTTTCATCTTGAGCCATAATTTCTCTTCCTTATTCGTCCTGTAATAGCCAACCAACGACCACTTGCGCTGATAATTCGGGCTCATTGGTTACCAGAGCACGTACGGCTTTTAACACATCTTCGTCTTTACGTAAGTTAGGTAACATCAATGACCCGTCAGCGGCGAACCCAATCTTAGTTTCATCAAATTCGTCGTGCCGCATTGCCAAAGGATCATCACCTAAGTCTAAATCCGACTCATCAAATTCGTCATCTAAAACAGTATTTTCTGGAAAGATAAGCTTCATCAACATAGGGCGCACAACAAAGAATATCAAAATGATGATAACCAACGCACCCAACACCAGCTTCAGTATAGGCATAAAGCGCTCTTGTTCCCAGAGCGGAGTTTCTTTAATTTCACCCATTTCAATTCTGTTGAACGGAATACTCACTACTTCGAGTGAATCTCCTCTTGTCACGTCAAAACCAATACCACCTTGCAGTAAGCGACGAATGTTTAGCAATTGTTGTTGACTCAATGGTGTACTTGACACGGTCCCATCTGCTGCCGTTACGGATGTATAGTCTACAGCAACTGAGACACTCAAACGTCTAATAACACCGGTTTGCTGTTTAGTATGACTAATCGTTGTATCTAATTCATAGTTGCGAGTTTGCTCTTTGCTGTTACTTCCAGGTAAAGGAGATCTATTGCCATCTCCAGTTGCATTTTCAGGAATACTAGCGCCCACAGGCGGTTGATTGGAAAGCGCTCCTGGTATGCCAGCAATGACATTACCCACATTATTTTGTTCGGAAATCATTTCACTTCTAACCGACGGAAGATCTGGGTTATAGCGGCGTTGGGTCTGTTCAACTGCGGTAAAGTCCATGGTCACGTCAGTTTGCGCAGTGTAATTTCCTAAACCTAGAACAGGAATTAATATGGAGTCAATCTTGTCCATGTATTCCGCTTCGCGTCTTTTTTCGAGCTCATACTCTTTGCGCGCAGCAGAAGCACCTGCATCTTGTGAGCCGGAATTTAATAAACGGCCATTATTATCCGTTACCGTGACTCTGTTAGGCTCCATGCCTTGAACCGCAGAAGCCACGATATCAACAATAGAGTTTACTTCTTCAGTTGAAATAACATTGCCTCGGCCAGAAGTAACAACCACCGTTGCGCTGCCTTTCTTTTCGCGCCGTGCAAATACGTTTTCTTTAGGCAAGGCTAACAGGACACGTGCTTTTCCTATGGAGTTCATATCTTCAATAGTTCGCGCAATCTGTTGCTCGCGAGCATGTTTTAATCTCTCCATTTCAACCCGTTGGCTTACACCAAAACCCATATCTTGCATTATAATGTCAGTGCCTTGTGAGCCTTCATTACTAATGCCCTGGCGCGCCATGCCAAATTTTGCATCGTTAAACTGCGATTCAACAACATAAACAGTATTGCCTTCTAACTTATATTGAATTTCGCCTTGATCAAGGAAATCTAGAGTTTCAATTAGTTCTTGGGTCGGCATTTGTGCCAATGGACGATAAGAAGGTTCTTTAGACCAAAGAAACACAAAAAGGGCGATAACGATACAAATGACCAATGTGACTACCAAGGTAATTTGACGCACCATTTCGGTGGTACCTAACTGATCCATTAGAGTCGGCCTTGCTTCAATCGAATCGTCGATATCATCAAGGTTATTGGATAATGCTAATTCTGTACTTGCTGCTTCAGCCACGAGTTACTTCCTTAAACTGGCATGTTCATTATAGTTTTGTAGGCTTCAAGTACTTTGTTACGCACTTGCATTGTTGCTTCAAAAGCAATACCCGACTTCTCTTTAGCGATCATCACGTCCGCTAAGCTTAAATTGGGGTCGCCCATATCAAATGACCTTTGCATTTCTCGCGATTCTTTTTGCAGGCCGTTAACATTGTTAAGCGCTTGGCTGAGCATGTCAGAAAATTCGCTGGCAGATGAATTGCCTTGAATCGCCGGTACATCCATTTTGATTGGCTTGATATCGCCAACCATCGCTTGCATTTCCTGATAGATCGAATTCGCTTTGATGTCCATCACACAACCTCTAGTGTCATTATTTTGAATTAACTACTTTGTATAAATATGATTTAGCAAATACAGTGCCAATTTATTTATTGTAATAATTTCAACAAGTTACAATTTTTATCATGAGGTTTTTTTATAGGTGACAAAAAAATGCCGCTAATGGATAACGGCAAACAGGGATTGAGATTTTAGCTATAGTGCTAATAAAAGCATTTTTGGAAACGAGGTTAGTTGGGTAATTCGATACCAGATTCACGCATACGAGCAAGTTTATAACGTAGCGTTCTGGGGCTTATTCCAAGTTTTTCAGCAACATCTTTGCGTTTGCCATTGAAGACTTGCAAGGCATCCAAGATTATTTGATGTTCTTGGAATCGAAGTTCCGATCCTAATAAATTGTTATCGGCGGTATTATTCGAATCCAGAGTATCGTTTGACATATCAGGGGACGTGGAAGCAAACATAGTCGATGTGGTTCTTTCAACATTATGCGCAGCTTCAATCATCAAATCTTCATTACTAATTTTACCATTGTCACTTAAAATCAACGCGCGTTGGATTACGTTTTCTAGCTCTCTTACATTGCCCGGCCATGTGTGTTGCATCAATTTGTGCTGAGCCGCCATTGTGATATCAGGAACAGGTATACCCTGCGTCATCGCATGCCGTTGAACCATATGTTTAGCCAAAGGAATAATATCGCCAATACGATGCGCAAGGGGCTGCCATGTTATTGGAAACACATTAAGTCGATAATATAAATCTTCTCTAAATTTGCCATCATCGACGGCTAACTTTAAATCACGGTTACTAGTCGCAATAACTCTGACATTTAACGAGATAGTTTTACGCCCACCCAGTCTTTCAACTTCTCTTTCTTGCAGTACGCGCAAGATTTTAGCTTGCAGGCCTAGATCCATCTCGGTTATTTCATCTAACAATAAAGTGCCGCCTTGAGCTTGTTCAAACTTACCAGGACAAGCTTGAACTGCACCAGTAAAGGCCCCTTTTTCATAACCAAACAATGTGGCTTCCAACATATTTTCAGGAATTGCCGCACAGTTAATAGCAACAAACACAGATTGACTGCGAGAACTTTGGTCGTGAATGTAACGCGACAAGACTTCTTTGCCAGAACCACTTGGACCTAAAACCATGACCGTTGCTTGTGATTTAGCCACTTTTCTGGCTAATTCAAGCATACGAATACTTGAGGGATCTGCAACAATAGGAGTCTTTGATTCTACTTTCTGTGATGGCGCATAGCGCCCCACTAAATTGAGCAATACTTCTGGTGCAAACGGTTTTGATAAATAATCAGTTGCTCCATCACGCATGGCTTGAACAGCATCGTCAATATTGGCGAATGCTGTCATCAACAAAACCGGTAGCTTTGGATATTTGGCTTTGACACTCTTCAATAATGAGAGTCCGCTCATTGCGCCCATTTGAATATCGCTTACCACTAAATCAAATTGATTATTATCAGCAAGTTTGATCATCGCATTTTCAGCACAATCCACTGGAGTAACTTGATAACCACCCAATAGTAAGGTGTCGACAAGAGCTTCTCTAAGCCCATCATCGTCTTCAACTATTAGTATTTTGGTTTTACTCATATTGCTACCCCTTGGTTCAAGTCATTTGAGTCTGTTTGAAAGTGGCTTTTAGGCTCTATACATGGCAGTAGTAATGTAAAGCATGCACCATTGCCTTCTGGGTTGTTGATTGCTTTAACTAAACCCTGATGCGACTTTGCAACCGATTGAACGACAGCTAAGCCTAATCCTGTACCTTGTGTTTTTGTGGTGAAAAAGGGTTCAAAAATATTATTTATTTGACCCATGGTTAAACCACATCCTTGATCTTTAATTTGGATACTGATGAATGACGCACCGTTTTCTTCAACAATGTCTGTAATAACTTCAATCACATCACCTTGCTTGGACACTTCAATCGCATTGTGAAGCAGATTACTAATAGCGCCGATCAATGCTGTTTCATTACCCATTAATTGATGATGTGACGGTTTGTTGTCTATTTTTAAGTGAATTGACTTAGTCGCTAATAAGGCATCAACGGCTTCTGCACTCTTTACCATTACTTGCGTAACTGTTAGTGGTGCTACGATTTGTTGTTCACCACTTTTGGCAAACAGCAGCATGTCATTTACTGTGCTTTCCAAATCTTTTAAACGATTTTGCAGATTTGTAGTGAAGCGCTCGGCCATCTCATTTTTTAAATTCAATGAACGTAGATTAGCGGCATATAACATAGCTGAGGATAAGGGCGTTCTGACTTGATGTGCTAAAGAAGCGACCATTTTACCTAGTGATGATAAACGCTGTAAATGGCTTATTCGACCCTGTAACTCACGAGTTTCAGTCAGATCAGTCAATACAATAAGCTGACCTTTCTCTTCAACTAATGGGGTAATAGAAAGTTTTACTTTACGGCCATCTCGCAATGAAACTTCGTGTCCATCATCTGCCTGTGGCTTAAATGAGCGTAAAATAATTTCGCGCCATAACTCTTTCTCAAGTGGCTCACCAAGTAATTCAATTGCTTGGTGATTGGCCTGTTTTATATGACCTTTCTGGTCAAGCACAACCACGCCAGCTGGCATTACCTCTAATAAATGATTAAGTCGTTTGGCTTTGTTTTTGAGTTCTTCAACCGTATCCTCACTTTCTACTATTTGCGGTTCTGCAATAGCTTGCGCACAAACGCTAACAATCGATATTGGCTTTTCTAAACTAACAGGCTGAAAAACGGCACCTTGACATGCACCAAATGAAAATTGATTTTGTAGATCAATAACGAAAAAATTGTTGTTTAACTGCGACATAATCCTCTGACTACCTAAACTACTGGATGTACTGGGACAATGCATGAGCTATGCCAAAATTTATCTATATGATTTTTATGGCTTTTATGGCTATTTAGTGATTTTCACTAGCCTAATCACTGTCAATAAAATGACTCAGCTTGTAAATATTGAAGCGTTATTGACGGCTTATTTCGTATTTACGCATTTTTTCAACCAACGTTGTTCGGCGCATGCCTAGTTGATCAGCCGCTCTCGCGACAACCCATTCTTGTTGTTCTAATGCTTGTGAAATCAAGTTTATTTCTAAATCGGATAAATACTCTTTGAGGTTGACGCCATCAGAGGGTAACGCTGTACTTAATACACCAACTTGAGTCGCTTCTGACGTCTCTTCAACTTGGCTTAAGAAAAGATCGTTGAGGGCCTCACGTTCTTGTTGCTCCTCAGATAGCGAGTTCACAGGAAGCGGCGCATTCCCATATTGATACTTCACTGGTAACTCTTTAATTCCGACCAATTTTTTTGGATACAATATTGCTAAACGTTCAACCAAATTGGATAACTCTCTGACATTACCTGGCCACGCATGTGACATTAACGAGCGCATTGCGTCATCATTAAACTTCACCATGTTTTCGTTGTTGCTTTCTAAACGGTGCGCCAGTTCTTGCAATAATAATGGAATGTCTGCAGCACGCTCACGCAATGCTGGGCTTTCAATTGGGAAAACATTTAAACGATAGTATAAGTCTTCTCTAAAGGTATTTTCGATTATCATGTCGTCTAAGTTACGGTGTGTTGCAGCAACAATACGGACATCACAATTTATTGTTTTTGTGCCGCCAACTCTCTCAAATATCCGTTCCTGCAAAACACGAAGTAACTTCACTTGCATCTGCAACGGCATATCACCAATTTCATCTAAAAATAAAGTACCGCCTTCCGCCAGTTCGAAACGCCCTTTGCGCGAACCAATAGCACCTGTAAACGCACCCTTCTCATGACCAAATAATTCACTTTCTAATAGCTCGCCCGGTATAGCACCGCAGTTTATCGGAATAAACGGGCCCTTTTGACGATTAGACATATAATGAATGTTACGTGCAATAACCTCTTTACCCGTGCCAGACTCGCCTAATATGAGCACGTTAGCATCGGATGGCGCCACTTGCTCAATAAGAGAGCGAACTTCTTTTATGCCGTCACTGTTACCCACTAAACTTCTAAATAAACGAGTCTTACCTGAGATAGAATCTAAAGTAGCGGTATTTAAACGGTGAAAATTTTGACATTTATTCAGCAATTCAGTCATTGATGGCTGCGTAATAGGTTCAAATAGCGAACCCATCATATTATGGTAATTTTGCTCGCCACTTAACTGAAACCCAATGTTAATAAATGGAGTTGAAGAAAACTTTTCAATGACGTCTTCGGCCAACTCAGGAAGCTCGCCATCGATCAAAATAGCAACTATGTCGTTTTTAACCTCAATAGTTTTAATGCAGTGACTATAATCGCTATGGCTAAAAGCCTCACCCATAAAAGTCAGTATTACATTCAGATTATTCTTACGAACTTCATTGTCGCTGATAATCAGAATTTCCTTCATTACTACCTCAGTGGAGTTTGTATCTTGATAGGTATAAAAACAGCATTACGTGCATTGAATTAATACTATGTTTTTTATACATGGTATCTGATAACTAAAGGAAAGCCATAAAAAAAAGCGGCCAAGCTACTTTTTTTATAAGTCTGAGTGACTAGCTAACTAAAAAATATCGCAAATTGCACATCAGCATGCTAAATATCTATGCCAACAACGCTAAAATTTAGTTGTGCTGTCGGTTAGCTTGGGCTTGCGCAGCTAAAAATGCCTGCCTGCACTGTGAGTTCTCGCATGCGATTGGCATCAACAGAAATGTTAGTTAAGCCAGATTCTGCGACTTACGCAAACGACATCCCAACATAGGCATTAGACATTGCTTGACTACTACCTAAGCTGGATCTATAACATCTTTGTATTAGTCTCAGGTTGCATTGGCTAACGCCTTAGCTAATATGTTAATTGAGATTAAACGTCAAAAAGTTTAACGCATACGACGTACAATATCAGTATTAAAAGTTTCCGTCAAAAAGGCCACAAACGTCTTAGCAAAACGCCACTATTATCTGAGTATTGCTACAGCAGCGTATATAGTTACCAGAACGTGTGCGAAAAGAATCGGGGGACTCCTCTGTCTATTGCTGATTAAATTCATGCAATTGACTATTTTTGTTAATTTATCAAACGCAGATTTACTCATGCTTATCTGCGACAAAAAACAATATCGTCCTCAATTACGAGCCCTAGTGAACCTCAACCTGGACCTCTTGAACAACCCAATTTTTCAACACCTGTTCTGAAACACTCAATGCATCAGCCTCCAGTAATGCAGACATTTCTGTGTGAGTCGCAATCAATACCTCTTGCATAAAAAAGTACTTCCCGTTGGCTTTACCTAAAGAGCTCACGTTTTCAAGATGTGAATGAATCACATCTTGCTGCCTTGCAACTTCTTTTTTAAACGCCGGCGTGATAATCGGAAAACCAGCTTTAACGATGTCTTGTGTACTAAAAACACACCTGTTATTCGCGTCTACCACCCCAATATCTATAAGCTCCTGTTGAATGTGTTTTTGACTTATTGAACATTCAGTATGCATAGGCTCTATAACCTCGACCGTAACCTTAAATGGGCCTGTAGATTGCCCACTAAGATTTGGATAAAGGGTAAGACGAAAACTATCGTACTGAGGGTCGTTTACATCAATATAGTTACTTTGTGCATTAAGCGCTTGCTCAAACGCAAAGTGATACAAACGAGTTTGACGTATCATCGGCCGATATTCACTTACAAAAGGAAGTCGTGCTGCGTGGATAAGAGCAAAGCTGGGGCTGCACCAACACATATGATCAACCGCGTATTTGCTGCCGTCACTTAAACAGATATGCTTGATTTTTTTTTCTTGGCGAAGTATTTCAGTAACCTGACAGCCGGTTTTGATTTGTACACCCAGTTTTTCCATTTTTGACTGCAAGGTCTCAACCCACAGTCCAATACCGCGCCCATTAGTAGGATAAAGATTGGTCAGCTCTGACATACCTTCAGTTTGGTCGGCAAAGGCCAACACCGCATCGAGTCTCGGATCTGCTTTTAATGCCCGCATCGCCTCAGTCTCTGCCACGATAAGTCTCCCTAAACCAAGCAAAGTATGAGTGTCGGGTGCCAAATCTTGCAGCTGTGCACCAAGCTTTTTACTTATACAGGGGGAAAAAAATGTCTCAACAAATCCCGAACCAAATAAGTGCGTTAATTGCTGCTTTAAGTTAGAAAATTCAGTTGCCTTGTTATCCAGAGTATTTAACAGTTGGATAATGTGCTTTTCATATCCTGGATTGCTGGCTTTACCTACGAATGGATTGGGTGAGCGCGTATACAAAACATTGTTAAGTGAAACGTTTGCCGCGTTAATATTTGTAAAATATCGCCACTGTTGCTTGTTTAAATCTCCGAACAATAAACGATCTATGGTTTCATGACCGGTTAACCTTGGCACGTGTGTACCGAAGTCAAATTCAATATTATCAAAGGTTTTAGAAGCTAACAAACCGCCAATGCGATCACCTTGCTCAATGAGCACAACATTCAAGTCGGGGCGCAGCGTTTTACTGATAATTGCCGCATAGATACCAGCAATGCCCGCACCTACGATGGCTAAATTATTAATCATGACACTACCCTTTTAGTGTTGAAATTGGTCGATGTGTTGAATATATCGACCGTTGCAGTATTTACATAAGGTACTTAAACTTAAAGATGTCATCGTAGAACCGACACTCAATGAGTTTTCAACATGCTCGATTGCAGCGCAGTACCCCGCAGTAAAGGCTGATTCACTGGCTTACCTAAAACCTTTTCAAAGGCGCTTGGCGCTAGTCCAAAGCCTGGACGAATAATCCTAATATTTTCTGTCGTTAAGCACTCATCAGCCGCGATATCTTTAACCACATATATTGAACGGCGATAGTTGCGACAGGCTAGTTCCGCATGGCTCGGTTGGGTTTGTACTCCGCCCAGTGCGGCAAAGGATTGATGCACTAGCTGCACCATTTGTTTAAATTCATTCGGCTGCATTGAGAAATGGCTGTCTACGCCGCCATCATCACGATTAAGAGTTAGGTGCTTTTCGATAACAGTTGCACCAAGCGCTGTCGCAGTAACCGGCACTGCAGGGCCCAAGGTATGATCAGAAAGACCGCTTAAACAGGCATATTTATTGGCTAAATAAGGGATAGTTTTCGCATTTGAATCTTCAAATCGTGCCGGATAAGCACTGGTGCATTTGAGTAATACTAATTGTTCGCAATTTTCACTTTTCAAAGTAGACACCGCCAACTCTATCTCTTGTTCTGAAGCCATACCGGTCGACATGATGATTGGTTTCCCAGTATTCGCTACTTTGCGAAGAAGTGGAATGTCAGTCATTTCAAATGAGGCGATTTTGTAAATTTCCATATTTAAGGACTCAAGAAAATCAACCGCTGTTTCGTCAAACGGGGTGCTAAAAGGCGTCATACCTAATTCATAGCAACGTTCAAAAATAGCTTTATGCCAGTCCCATGGCGTATGCGCTTCATCATACAAATCATAAAGAGTACGATTTTGCCACTGTTCTGACGTTCCAGACACAACAAAATCAGGTTGGTTACAATTGATTGTCATGGTATTGGCGGTATAAGTCTGCAATTTAACCGCATCTGCACCTGCTTTGGCCGCTGCTTCTACAATCTGCATTGCACGTTCAATAGATTGATTGTGATTACCAGACAGCTCAGCAATTACAAACGGACGCATTCCATTACCAATAGCATGTTGCTTAAGTTTAATAGACTTCATGTGCTCCGCCCTAAAATGTATGGTTTGCCTGCGCTAACGCCAATATTTGCAATAACGTCAATAATGGACATATGGCTAACAAACTCGTTGCTCTGTTTTTGCAAATACGCTGTCGGACTATACTCTTGAAAAGTGAGCTCTACGGCACTGTTAGTAAATGCACCGTCTTTGCTTAAGTAATCCTTTGAACCTTGTGGACTGAGGTATTGATCACAATCCAGTTCCCTGCATATGTTTAATAAGTGTTCGGAGCGAGCCCCAGTTAAATTCAGATCACTGGCGTTTACAAATGCAGTATTAATGCCTAACATTTGGCAAATAGTGAGAATAAGGGTCTTATTAACACAACTTAGCTTTGTTGAGCCAATTTCTAATAATGCGTCAAGAATGGGCATAATGTCATTAAAAAATGGCGCATTCGCATAGTTTAACTGAACTTTTTTTGCATGTATGTGCTGCCAATTTGCATCTTCGGCAACCTCTAAATTATGGATTAACGTTTCGCGTTTAGTCTTTTTAACAGGGCATGTCAGCCAGGCGACATGACCTCCATCAAAAATTCGATTACGCGATTGCCACGAACGACGATCAAACTGTACGTCATCTAAAAATACAAACGTGTCAACACTGGCTATTAGATTAAAATAGCCCGCCCAGGGAAGGTATGTGGGCTGCATGATCGCACACTTCATTTAATCCTCCTCATTTTTTAAAAACATAAATTGTGAATTCAAATGGAATAGAATGCTCTTTAACATCGTAATCGTGACGTAAAGTGACATATTTCGACAACGTTGTTTTACAAAAATGAAAGAGTTTGAGGGGGTCGTGATAGCACAGTCCTTCGTCTTGGTAGTCGACGTAGCTAGATAAGGCATTAAAGGCAATGCCCTTGTTCGCGGCTTGCCACATTTTTTGCAGAGTAATTTCGGTGAAGAATGCGTTGTCCTCCATCGCATTATTTAACATACCGCTTAACAAGACGTAATCGGCTTTTTCTTCAATATGATCTTGCCGAATATCGAGTTGCTTAAATTGAGCCAACTTATCTTCGCTAAACTGCACCTTTGCATCATCAATAAAAGCACTCACAAAGTCATATCCTGTATATTGTGCCTGCGGATGCTTTTGTCGCAATAGCGGCAGCAAATCGCCCAAGCCGCAACCGATATCTGCCACTGAAGAAAAATTATCAGCTATCTCTAGCAACACTTCAAAGCGGGTGTTTTGGGACTCCCGAGAGCTATATTGAACCGCGTTGTGGTCTCTACCATAGGTTTCAAATAGGTGCTTATAATGCTGTTTGATTTTTTCGCTCATTGCTATATTCCATTGACTTATTCGCTTATGGTTACACGCAATTTAGCGATTGCTAGATGCTATTGAGTAACAAGCTTTTGCTTTAATACCTCGGTTCTAAGCGCTAAGCTAAGACAAATGCTACGCAATAAACCATACTATGATTGCTTCTTTATGCCAATCTTGTGCCAATCCGTAAATCAAGTATAAATAATTAGCGAAAAATAATTCACCTGTATAAAGTTGAGCCAACATGTGTGAACCCTCAATATACAAGCTGTCTCATTAGCACTCTTATAGCGACTGCCTACTTGAGCTGACGATGTGGTAACTGAACAGTCATTAAGATTGGCGGTTAAGCACATCTTTAAATACACTTAACACATTATCAGCGCCGGAATAAGTGGCACTCTGAACCCATTCATAGGCTTTTTTCTGCATTGCCACTAAAGACTTTATATCATCATAATCTGCAGTAACTTGTTTTGCTAACACGGTATAATCAAGTTTATTACGTCCATCGATACTACGACACCAACCTTGCTGCGCAGACGCTGAAGCTGCTGGCATTTGATTATCAGCGACTACTATTAGGACACTTGGTGTATAACATCGCATCAATTCAAATTGTGCGCCACCAGCCGCACTGACGCTTAACCGGCTGTGTGACATTATATCAGCCATATCTTGTGCATCATGAGTGTATTGTATTGGCATGCTAATTGGCTGCTGTAAATTATCGTAATTTAGCCAACCATTCTGAATACTTTCAACAAGCTGCTTTTGGAACTTGTAGGCAGCGCCAGTGACTACTTTGATTGGATATTTAAACTTCAGCTGACTTAATGCTCCAAGCATTTTTACAGTGTGATTTTCAGCATCTGCACCACCAAAAAAAATCAGTAATGAGTCCCGGTTAACTATAGGTATTAACGGCACGTTGATAAATTCTGAACGTAATAACAAATACTGAGGTCCCAAACACAGACGAGTGTTCGGTGTGTTATTCTCATAACCAAGCTTGTGAGCTGATCCAGCACCATTAATCACTACATTTGCTACATGCGTTTTATTTTGTTGTAAAAACGTATTAATATCATCAAAATAAGCAAAAGGAATACCAGATTTTGACACCGTTTCCTGATACGAATGATCGAATTGGTACCCGTCTATCACTAATATTTGTCGACTGCCAGCAAATTTTTTTGAATCAAACCCAGACATGCATGTTGCAATGAAGTCCATCTCACTCTTATTTTGCTCATTTGCGTCAGTAACAGCAAAAGTTCTATTCCAATAGCGGTCATCAATGACAACAATTTCACCCTGCCATTGATGTCGACTTAACAGAAAGTTTTTACTGGCTTGGTCGCAGAGAAACACAACTTCGTGGTTTGCCTGCTGCGCCACCTGTGACAGCACAAAACAGCGCATTATGTGTCCTAGACCAATAAACTCATTGCCTTCCACTCTAAAAAATAACTGCATCATTGCTGACTGCGGCTTACATACATAGTTAGACCAGTTACTTTTGATGCTTTTGAGGTTTGCATAGGTAACGTTATCAACTCGCTTATTTTTGGCGAAAACGCCTTATCTACAACACAGTCGTCTAGGATTAAAATAATATATTCATTTACCAAACTAGCACCTTCAACTGCACTTTGCACTGCTGTTGGCTGATCTGACATGCCGCTTGCATAGTCAGGCATTAAGGTGTGCGGGTCAACATTACCGCTGATAATCATCACTGGGCAACCCACCGCAGTTGCAAGCCATTATGGCGCTGACGTTACAGAAATAAGCAGCGGCATAGCTACCCTACTTACCCTACTTACCCTACTTACCCTACTTGCCTCTAGTTGTATTGTTGTTTGCTCATGTAAGCTTGATACATAAGTTCGGCTCGATACCAATCCTCAGGCGTATCAATATCTTGCACTAAGTGGCGTGGCAATATTATTGGAATACCGTATTCTGAAAAAATAGGCTTTGAGGATAGGTAGTCTTCCGTTCTGCCCCAATAAAACTGTCCAGCATCATGATAAGCTTCAGGTAAGTCTTGGGAACGTTTAGCTATATCGTCCTCAAAAGCAGGCAATGCATAACCTTCTTTCATTAACAGCGCTCTTTGAATTGGAAATGCAAAACTGGTCACAGAATAGGCAAAACTTTTATTCGGATGGTCAACCAATGCTTGCAATCCTTGTTGCAGATATTCAGCTTGCAAAAAAGGAGCTGTTGCATAAATAGCACAGCAAAACATCGGCTCACCTAAATTTTGCTTAGCCCATTCAATAGCATGATTAGTAACATCTCGCGTACCCGTTATATCGTCAGATAAGTGAGTTGGACGAATAAATGGCACTTCAGCACCATGCTCTTCCGCTATTTTGGCAATAGCCAAATCGTCAGTTGAAACAATTATATGGTCAAAAATTCCTGACCTCTTGGCAACTTCTATTGAGTATGCAATCAGTGGCAGACCGGCAAATTCTTTTATGTTTTTTTTGGGAATGCGTTTGCTGCCGCCGCGAGCTGGAATAATAGCGACGTTCATACTAATATCTTGCTCAACGCATCAACCACAGCCTGCTGCTGCTGTTGCGTAAGACTCGGATATAATGGAAGTGTAATTGCGCGTTCATAATACCGTTCAGCACATGGAAAGTCGCCATAGTTGAAGCCTAATTGCTGATAAAACGGGTGCAAATGAATCGGAATATAATGCACGTTTACGCCGATACCTTTATCAACCAACTGATTATAAATGGATCTTCTTGTTTCCCCTCGATTAATAACATCATCTTGAGTTTTGAGCTCGACAACAAATATATGCCAACCGCTTTGGTCATCGATACTTGTTTGCTGAGGTAAAATAAGTGGTAAATCGACCAGTGCCTGAAAATAAAAATCCGCTTTTTGTTGCCTAGCTGCGATGAAGTCATCGAGTTTTTTTAACTGGGATATACCCAATGCAGCTTGCATATCACTTAGCCTGTAATTATAGCCTAAGCTGAGTTGCTGATAATACCAATTACCTGCACCAGCTGTTTTTGTTGATGCCGTATCAAAAAGGTCGTTATCGCGCGTAATACCGTGTTTTGCAAACAACACGATTTTTTGTGCTAATTCAGAATTATTTGTTAATACCGCTCCACCTTCGGCGGTTGTAATCGACTTTACTGGATGAAAGCTCAATACTGCCATATCAGAATATTCACAGCTACCGATTTTATGCCCGTTGTAGGAGCCCCCTAGACCATGCGCGGCATCTTCAATTAACACGATATTAAGACCACTGAGCAAATCGGCAATGGCTTGCATGTCACAACTGAAGCCGGCGAAATGAACCACAACTAGAGCTTTAGGTAACTGATCGGCTTGTTTTGCAACTGTTAACTTAGCCGCTAGTTTTGCAATATCGATATTACGAGTTTGTTCATCCATGTCCACAAAATCGATCTGTGCAGAACAATACAGTGCGCAATTTGCAGAAGCGACGAATGAATTAGGTGTGGTCCAAACCATATCACCTTGGGTAACGCCCGCTGCTAAACAAGCAACATGCAGACCAGAGGTCGCGCTATTTACCGCTGTACAAAATTGAGCACTTGTATAATCGCACAAGGCTTTTTCAAACTCAGGGACTTTACTTCCCTGTGTTAAAAAATGGTTTTCCAACACGTCAACAACTGCATCTATGTCGTCACCGCTGATATCGTGTCTACCATAGGGGATCATAATCTTTGTTTATCCATCTTTTTTAAGTCGTCAACGGAAAGAAAATGTTGATTTGTACCTGAATGATATTCAAATTTTTCATCTACTTTGGTACCAATTTCATCCAATTTATTTTTCGAGTAGTCAATGGTTTTATCAAAAAATCTAATAGAGGGTGTGATAACAAAGTGATCATTAAACTCTAGCGAATGATGTGCCATTTCTTCAGGCACCATGACTTCGTGTAATTTCTCACCCGGTCTGATGCCAATAAGCTCATATTCTCTAGCGCCGCTCATTGCTTCGACTAAATCTAAAATGCGCACGGAAGGAATTTTAGGAACAAAAATTTCACCACCCTGCATTCTTTTAAAATTGGTAAGAACGAACTCTACACCTTCATCTAAGGTAATCCAAAAACGCGTCATTGCTTTATGCGTTACTGGTAAGATTGTTTTACCCTGCGCTAGCAAATTACGATAAAATGGCACAACTGAGCCTCTTGATGCAACAACATTACCGTATCTTACTACTGCAAACCTTGGACCATCTGCACCGGCTATATTATTTGCTGCTACAAACAATTTGTCCGATGCCAACTTTGTGGCTCCATACAAATTAACGGGGTTTGCAGCTTTGTCTGTAGACAATGCAATAACGCGATGTACCTTGGCTTCAATACACGCCTCAATGACATTTTGCGCGCCATTGATATTGGTTTTAATGCACTCGTTTGGATTGTACTCTGCAGCAGGAACTTGCTTTAACGCCGCAGCATGAATAACGTAGTCAACACCACGCATAGCCGTAAGCAAACGACTCGCATCTCGGACATCGCCAATAAAATAACGCATACAAGGGTCAAAAAACAGTTGCTGCATTTCATATTGCTTGAGTTCGTCTCGGCTGTAAATGATCACTTTTTTAGGTTTGTAGCTTGCTAAAATATGCGATACATATCGATGCCCAAAAGAACCAGTTCCACCTGTTATTAGTATAGTTTTGTTATCAAACATTATTACTTTGCCTTTATTTAGACACTCATATTAGACTCTACAACACTTCGTGTTTGCCATATATGGAACAATTCTACTACTTCAAATTGTCTATTAACCTTAAGACCGCGAGAATTAGCAGAGTCGCAAACAGTAGCATTGGCCGTGGGCGTTGCGGCATATCGAGGCACTCCAATATACGTCTTATAATCGATGAACACTGGTGCAGAGATAAGCTCTACAATGTTGCGTTCAATATATTTGTGCGCCTCTGTTTCTTCCTTCAAAGAAATTTTCTGAGAGGACGTCGATACATCACTTATCTGGGTATCTTCACTAGATGACTTTTTAGATATATCACCTTCGTTTAGAACACCGGCTAAATTTTCAGTCTTGCCAAATTCAGCTGTTTCACTGGTTTTGTATGCACTTTTTAAGCCAACATCTGAAAAATCAAGCTTTTCGATAAAAATTGAATAGTCCGCGATATCGTCTAAATGCTTTATTGCCGATTCGAGATGCAGGTTTAAAGGAGAAAAAGGGATCCTACCTTGTTTATAATCTACTTTATTACTTAGCTCTAATACTTGTGGTAAAACCTGAAATGAAACCACCAGATGGACATAGGAAGTGACTTTCTCAAACCATATAGAATCGAATTCTCCCATTAAACAAATGAGTATATTGCCAGTATAGTTTTGCTGTTGCGCATGTTCATCGTGCTTCTCAAGGCATAATGTCAATCTTTGCCATTCCTCTTTATGTTGAACACAAAATATAACCGAAGGCTCTTTACTTACTGATACTTGGGCATTAGCTGAGCTAATTGTATATTTATCTGCAGACTGTTTAACCGTCTGAACCGAATAAACAATTGGATGAATGTTAGCAAGTGTGGTTAAGCTTGCGCTTACCAGGTCCGTTAGCTGCGGCTCAAAAGTATTTACGCGTATTTGACGGCTATCATGTTTCCTCAATACCAAGCGCTCGCGGATCACCGTTGAGCTTGAGGATGTATCAAATAATTCCTTGGTATTACGCAGTAATAATTTCACATCGTTGAGCGTCTCTGTCCATATTGATATCGTTTGCTGCGCCACATCTACTGCAATATTTATATCCTGATGCATGGCCGCTTTACTCAGCACTGAATTGGTATAATTTATGGTTCCATACAGATAATAAAAAAACAAAGAATTACCTTTATTATAAGAGTCAAATAAAAATCGCTTTTGTTTTTCGATAATACTAAATACATCATCCTGGTTACAAATTGTCGTCTGTAACATCTCTTGTAGTTGACTTATTTCTTCGATAACTAATTGACTATCATATTTGCTTTCAAACTCATCAATAAACTTATTGGCAGGGAATATGCAAAAGCAAGACTCAAGGTTTTGTAAGACATCATGCTTTTGTTGAGCTGTACTTATCAATAGAACATTATCAATATTCAGCGCAGCAGCTCCCTCTATACGAGCACCATCACTGGTATTGTAGCAATCAATTTTATACGCTGCTAAGGCTTGTTCAATAATAGTTTTAGCCAATTTAAATTCATATTTTGTACTAACCACTGAACGAAAATTACCGGGTACTAACAGCCCTGTATTATTCTCTTCTGTATATTTGTAGAGCTCTTCACCAGTCTGAGTATAGTAACCGGATTGCAATGAGTGATGTTTTTTGTTGTCCACGAAACCCATATCAACACCAAACAAATAACACTGCTTAAACCCGAGTTTCAAAAATAGACTTATGGCGAAGTTGCTGACGGTAGGAAAGGAAAATTCAAGTGATTCAGCCTTCTCTACACCAATGACGTTAAGTGCTGACACTGTTGCAGATTCTCCCTCTTTAAACGCAAATTTTACGTCTTTGTACAAGTTACATGTATCGGGGTGAATGCCATTACAACTCAATAAGGTGATTTTTTTGAGGTATTCAAGGTCATCTACTCGATAAGCCCAATCATAAGTTGCGCGGTTAAGCTCTATTTCGGCATGAAAGTCGGGAACAATATTATTGCGATGCAAAGCTTGCAATGACGTACCACAAGATACAACGATCGCGCGACCTTTTAATTCACGAATAGTCTCAATGCTATAGTCTAATGATGGTCCATTGCCTACAAAGATAATAGGTAATTCTTGTTGTTGTTCAGTGAGATATTGGCTTGGTTTGGCACGTAAAAACGGAATGCTGTTACGCAGCGCTTCCTTGGTGTGCTCAATCGCATAACAAGCGTGATCAAAATACTCGCCCATTGCAACGACAATCTGTAATTGTTCTCGCAATTGCATAATTGACGCATTTAAAGAAGCATTGTAGTACCCTTGATAGAAGAAGGTTTGGCCGAGAACGTAGGTGCCAATATTATAAAACTTGGCTAATAAATCGCGAAATAAATGAGTTCCATCATCACCAATATTGATATATAAATTGGCACCCGACTCGTCGACTTTTTCTAGTATATTAGCCCAATCTATAGCAAACAAAGATGCATAGAAGAAATCTCTATTGGGCTCACAAATAAATAGTTTCTCAAGCTCTTTGTTTTCAAATAAACTTTCCAGCTGATAACCAGCAACCAATCCAAAGAGTATTAGAGACTTGATAGTATCTGGTAGACATCCAACTTCGGCTTCTGCTTTAAGTAACAACCGTTCGGTTTTTTTGACCAATCTGTAGTGAAGATAATGTTTTAATTTCTCACCGTTATAGCCAAGAATAAGACCGTCTTTATTTGGGAATTTCTCAAAACTTTTATAGTGGTCATGGCCATCTTGTGCTGGATGACTGCCATACAAACAGGCGCCATTATCACGATTAAATAAATTAATCTGCTTGTTTTGATTTTCAACGACAACCCAGGTTTGTGACTTGTAGTTTACGAATTCTTCATGAATATTAGGATAATATTTTAGAAAAGCCGCTAAATTAGTTTGAAAGCGCGACTGCTCCTTAGAAACCACTGATAATGAAAGAACACTCGGGCTCTCCGACCAAGGCGCTGTGTATTGCGTGAATTTGCCGTGAATAGAGAATGGCGTATAAGAGACTTTCATTTCTTGCCACGATTTAGTTCGAAAAGCATACATAACGGCGTCAAAGGCAGGCTCGTAATAATGTTGAAATAACATTACGTCTTTCAGGTCGAACTGAGCTGATAATTCAGATAAGTCTTGAATAAGATTTTCGCTGTTCTTGCCTATTTGAAAGTATAAATTTATGCCATTTTCCATCGCCCTTTCTAACACACGTCGCCAGTCTTTCACCAAAAAAGAACTTTTGAAATATTGGCTTTCTGGCTCATAAATAATAATGTGCTTGGCTGAGCAATGCTCAATCAAGTAGTCAATGTGGTGTCCTAAACCTAAGCCTAATACAACCAAAATATCAGCCGTTTTCGCTTTCGTCTCAACAAATTTGGCACTTGTTTGGTACGCCTGCAATACCTCTTCTAAATCATCACTGTCCCACTGTTCTTTCGCAATCGGCGCTGCCGGAGAAGAGTCTGAGAAAGACAGATAAGCGGAGTGCTGTGGCAGTTTTTGGCATTGCTCAGCAATTTCAGCGAGCGGAGTCTCGCCATAAAGTGTCTGACCAAGTCCAAAATCAACAATGTTATATTCTTCATTCCGATTACAAAATATAGAAATATTGTTGCCACTTATTGAATGTAATTCGTTGATTAAACTTGGAATGTGTTTAGCAAACGCGGCTTTATTTTGCCTGTGGGTTTTTTCTATATGGAAGGCAGCACGTGCTTCAATTGCTTCCTGCACTTCTTCGTTAGAGTGAATATGAACACGGATATCATTCAACATAGTTAGACTTTATCACTTATATTTTTTAACTGCTTTTAGTCCGCGTACCAGCCCACTCAATTCAGACAATGAGTCAGCAAAAAGAGACTGCACGGCGGTATGGAGTTTATTATTAATAGGCAATTCGGCTTTGGCGAATTGGTCACGTTCAACTTCATTTAGGCTATTAAGATGACCTTGAATTAACTCGTCACGCTGATTCACAAGCCTACGGAGTACTTGGTCGTCGACGATGTCAGTTCCAAGCAATGTAAAAATTGATTGGTTTATAGCGCTAAGATCCTCAGGAGTTAGCACATGCGACAAATAATCGTCTTTACTCACTCTGAATGGCTTTTTCGACGCTGAATATCATGTGCCTCTTCTTTTACATCTTCTGGAATACTAGCCCAAGCCTTTGTTATTGGTAAGAGCAGACTAATCACTTCATCTAATATCTGCAAACTGTTCTGTATATTAGCATCCAACAACCTTGCTATCATGTAGTCATATAGTGAATGCAGATTTTGTGCCACATCACCGCCAACATCCAAATCCAAGGTATCTCTTAAGTTAAGCAAAATAGCGTTAACTCTCGACAGATGTTCTGCTTTTCCAGCAAAGTCTTTGCGTTCCATACAACCTTTTGCATAAGCCATACGATCGAGTGATCCTTGCATCAACATGAGTGTTAAACGATGCGGGTCGGCACTTGCAATGTCTTGTTTAAGACTGTCTTTTTTATATGCATTTATACCTTTAAGCGCCATACAGTTTTGCCTCCAAATAAAATAATAAAGCTGTTGAAGATAACAACACAGCTAAGAACAATTGTTTACAGTAATAAAAATTCCAATTGTAGCGCTAAGATAAACCGGCTAATAACGCCGAACTTGATTGCTGCAATCGTGCGACCGTTTGGTCTAAATTTAAATAGCGTCCGCGCAGTGTTTTTTCAAAACTGGCTAGGCGCAATTCAAACGAAGCACGGTCGTCTAAAAGCTGTTCACGCTGGTCTTTTGCTGCAGTTTCTCTACCCGCTAAAATACCACTTGATTTAGTGTATTGATCGATAAAGTCAAATAATTTATTGGCAATACCATCATCGCCAGTAAACAGCTTTGCTACTTCGTCGAAGTTATCTTCAAGCGCACTGCTCAACCGACTTGCACCCGTACCTAAACCAAAGTCACTGGTACCAATTTCCAATTCACCTTCACCAGTTAACTCAATACCAATTTGAAACAAGCCACCTAATGCTGATGCTGAAACAGAGCTAGTTAAAATGCTTCCTAAACCTGCTTGAATGCCTCTAACCGTAAAATCGCCAGCGAGCGCGCCATCGTCTTCAAGCGCGGATTCTCCGTATTGTGTTAACGAACGGATTTCTTTGTTAAGCGAGTTATAACTTTCAACAAATTCTTTGATTTTTTCATCCAGGCCTTCCTCGTCAAAACCAATAACCAATGTTGATGCCAGAAAATCATCATCTGAATCTTTTTCTGACACTGATTTGGCTGTAAATGTCACATTTTGAATTGTATTTTTGAATTCGTTGCTATCGCTTTGTACCGTAATACCGTCAATAATAGCTTGTGAGTTTTGTGCAGTTTGGGTTGGTAGTAAATAACTAGCCGACCCGGTTGAATCAGTTGTGGCAACGCGATTAAGGTCCGCAATGTCGTTGTCGTTAACAATAGAAAGGTCGTTACCCTCGCCTGTTATGGTAGAACTAATAATTAATTTAGCTCCACCATCGGCGGTACCAGTGTTGATAATGTTTGCGGTAATGCCAAAATTATCTTCTGCGTTGTTAATTTGTTCACGAAGCTCAGCTAATGTTGCCCCCGACGTTACATTAATTGAAAATGTATCACCGGTGCCGTCAATTTTGAAGGTAAGTGAACCATCAGTACCAGTCACTGAGTCACTTGACGCAGAGAAACCACCACTGGCAGCTGTCGCTGTTTCGATTCTACTTCCGCTCGACAAACGCTCTACAATAATGGCATATTCGCCTGTTAACGCGCTGCTCGATGCCTTGGCTGTGAAAGGTTCGGTTTCTTCAGAAGGATTGCGAATGGTTGGCTCGCGGTCAGTCAGTGACTGGTCTTTGCGAAGCTCATCAACTGAATCTTTAAATTCGGATAGCTTTGATTTGATTTGTCCGAGACTTGAAATCTCGGACTCAATTCTTTCGTCTCGCGCATCTAATCGAGCGAATTTTGGTCCACGCTCAGCTGCTAGTAATTGTGATACCAGTGCTTCGAGGTCTAAGCCTGAACCAACCCCTAACGATGAAATGCCCATATATTACCTCATTAATTAAGCCTGTCCTTTCAGTAGAAGACCAACACTACTGCCAAACTCAGACTGTAATTCGTTTATTCGCCCTGCAAATTTTAGCACTTCCTCGGAAGGGATTTGCCGTATTACATCTCCAGATGCCCCATCTTTTACCGTCACTACATGCCTATCCGACGCTTCATCTACTGAAAATGCTAGTTTCGTATTTCTACTTTGCAGAAACTCGCTAATGTCTAAAAGCGCTTGATTAAGTTCAACAACGCTTACTTCTCGTTGATTATTATCGGCCTCACTAACAATTGCTTGAGTGCTTTGCGCGATATTCTGCTCAACCTTGGTCTCAACATTATCGTTAGCTTTTGCATTCTGCGCCTTTAGTTCAACAGAAGTATCGGCTTTATCAATACGTTCAGACGCCGGCAACCCAGACGGCTTTTCTAACTGCCTAGCAACATTGTTGCCAGCTTGCGGGATTATGCTGTCCATTTTTCATTCCTTCTATCATATAAGAGAAACAGTTACACCAATATCAAGGTAAACTGCCTGTTAAACGCAACTTATAAAAAGCGCAATGAGCTTCTTAATTAACCTAGCAAAGACAGTGCTACTGGTGGTCTTTGATTAGCCTGATTTAGTGGCAAAATTGAAGCCTGCTGAATATTCTGATTTCGTAGAACTAAAACCCATGCCGCCAGTGATTTTTGATGCTGATAAATTAATGCTGTTTTGTGATTGCAGTGCTAATAGGCGAGTCAGTTGCAAAGACGTTGTAGTTTCAGCTAGCGCAAGTTCAACAGTTTGGGTTATTGAAATAGCGTCGTTGGAATTTCTTATCGCTTGGTCCAAGCCTTTTATTTGACTCGTTATACGCTCTGAAATTTGCTGGACCGCAGTATCATCTGCCGCATTATTAATTCTAAACCCAGATGATAAACGTTCAAAACACTGATTAAATGCCTGTTCTGATTGGCTTAGTTGTCGTTGTGCATTCAACGACGATATATTGATGTTTACAAGAATTGACATAATACCTCCGGTCAAAAAAGGGCAGTTATAAAACCCTCTTTTTTAAACCAATTTTCATGCTAACTTGGTTCACTAGGCCAAATTAGCAACCTCATCGCTTAACTGGTTCGACACAAAACCAAAAAAACGGTAGATTACCTCTTGATCTTTTATATCGGCAAAATTCGTAGATTCTTTAGGCATTATTTTAAAAATAAAAAAATAGACACTTAACCATTGAAAAATAAAGATTTGTTGATAATTAAAAACTCAAGTTTACATGTTAAACGCTATTTTAAGGAAAAAAAATTCATTGGAATATTTCATTTCACTCAGTCTCGTTAGTTTTTTTTGTCTGTGTTTGTATTCATATTATATACTCAAAAATGAAGCTGTCCCAAAACAAAAGTGTTTCCACATGGCGGTCACTTGGGGAGTGGTATTGACACTATTTGGGATATTCAGTGCTATTTTTATATTGGTTGCTGTGTTTAGTATCATTACAAAAGAATGGGACACCGCATTTCTTCTGACCAAAACCCCAGTATTTATAGGCACCTATGTTTCCTTCGTCATCTTTACTAAATATAAAAAGCGATATAAAGAGGGCACTTAAAAGGAATTCGCTTGCAACATTCGGCGGCTGCTACTGGCCTCTCGATCTAAATTTTTATATCATCAGTTTTATAAGTCAACATTTTACTGGGTACATGTCGTCGCTTTTTATAATTTTATAATTCAGTTTATTAATCATTTATACCTTTTGCAGGCTATAAGCACCTTGCTCTATCTCATTTCTAGTAAACCTTCCGGCTGTCATCCTTTGCCATTGAGCTTCCCAACGCTTTCCAATTAACTAAACTCTTATAGACACTTGGCTTATCAATGTTTAATGACGTTAAGTTGCCGTTTTGGCTGTTCATTGCCGCTTTTTTCTGGCAACACGGATCTAAGTGATAAACAATTTAGCATCAGTTAAAATGGGGCCTTACAAAAGTAGTTCAAACATCAAATTCATCAACACAAGATAGATTAATGTTAATCGTCTGCACTGCATTTGCACCGACCAGAAAAGCGCGAGAAACGCTGCCTGGTCGAGTCCTTGAATTTGCGAGGTCACGGGATTTAGGATTTGTAAGACAGTAGCACCATTTTTGACATTATTAATTGCAAAGCCCGAAGACAATTTCCCAAAGAAGGTATTTAAGTTTTTTGATGCAGTTTGTGCTTGTATTTGCGCATTTATTATTATTTTTATGCGTACTCTTCATTTTTGGCACACTTGGTGCATTACTTTAAGCAAGTCATGGACTGACTTATTTCATCAAGCAGTCACTCGCCTGATGATGCAATTGCTGTAATGGAGCGAAAGCTCTAGCTGACTGACAGATATTTGGTGTTCCAGACCTCAATACCTCTCACTACCTCCTGGCAACATTTCTGTCAGTCAGCAACTCCCAAATTTTCGGGCAAGTCAGTATCTTAGTGATAATAACCCACAATTATTCCTCACAAATGTGCGTATCAATCTTTTTGAATTTGTTTTTCGCTATTTCACTTAGCGTTTGCAATAGTTGACTTAATATTAATTGGTGATGCAGATAAAACGTAGCAGTAAAATATATAAATAAAAGTTAAAAAAATAAGCGGCCAGGCATCGCCTGGCCTATCGCTCTTTGTGTATAGAGAGTGAGCGAACTCTCTGCTGTTTGGATTCTGATGTTAGATACTACCTGCTGACACATTCCCCAAACAGTAGGGTCAGTTAAACTTAACCAAGAAGCTGTAAAGCCGCCTGAGGACGCTGATTAGCCTGTGATAGTATGGTAATACTAGCCTGTTGAATAATCTGATTCCGTGTTAATTCAGCCGTTTCAGCAGCAAAATCTGTATCACGTATTTGCGATCTTGCACCCTGTACGTTCTCAGAAATGTTAGTCAAGTTCCGAATAGTTGATTGGAACCGATTTGCTAAAGCACCTAGGTCGGCTCGTGCGCCACCTAGTCCAGAAAGTGCAATGTCAACGGCAGTTAGAGCTGCAGATGCGCCACCGGAGCTTGATACTGATAAATCATTAATACCTAAACCACTTGTATCAAAACCGCTGATACCACCAAGGTTTCCACTTGACAAGTTAACTGCAATAGTTTGTCCACTGTTTGCACCTACCAGGAACGCAGCAGAGAATCCACCTGTTAACAAATCGACGCTGTTAAATTCCGTACCAGTCGAAATTCTTGAAATCTCTGATTTTAATGCCGTGACTTCTTTTTGAAGGGCTGTTCTATCGGCAGAAGAGTTAATACCATTCTGTGATTGAATTGCTAACTGGCGAATTCTTTGCAAAGAACTTGTCGTTTCAGATAATGCACCTTCCGCAGTTTGTGTTAACGAAATAGCATCATTTGCATTTCGAACAGCTTGATTCAAGCCGTTGACTTGCGTAGTCATACGTTCCGCAATTTGCAAACCTGCAGCATCATCTGAAGCGCGGTTAATGCGGAAACCAGAAGATAAACGTTCGAACGATGTGTTCAAACTGTTTGATGAATTCATTAATTGACGTTGAGCATTCAACGCCGATGTATTTGTGTTTACGAATAATCCCATGTGTATCTCCTGCACTCTCAGTCCAGCGGCTTGCTGGTCTCCGGACGTGACTCCGGTGATTTAATAACTACTTGTAGAACAATAACTATCCAAATGATAAGTTAATGTAATGGCTCTCTCGTATAAGTTTATCGACAAGCGTTAAATTCTCTTTAGCTAAAATATGTTTTTTTCTATGCTTGCGGCAAATAATTGCCGCGCTAGTAGCCAAAAGTAAAAGTAAAAAAACGAATAAAAACAATAAAATAAGAGCTTTACATATGAATATAAGTTGGTTAAAAAAAATACCTAATAAAAATCATCATGATGCTTTCACAGACCTAATTCGTTTGAATAATCAACTGCTATTATGTTTTCGCCGCGCTACTGACCATCACAGCAATGACGGAAGGATTGTTTTGCAACGCCTCAACTTGCAAGGAAAAGTGATCACTGAAGATGAGTTTTGTATAAATAATACTGACTTACGCGACCCTAAAATATATATTTTAGAGAATAACAAGCTATTGCTTATCGCTTTCGCGTGTAAAGTAGAAATAGACGAATTAGGTAATGCCAGAAAACACAGTCAAAACACCTATTGGTATTTTGAAGATAACCTACATTGGGAGCACAAAGGTTTTTTTGCCAAGCCATTTCATTGGTGTTGGCGCCTAAGTTGGCACGATCAACACATATTTAGCTTGGCTTATGCATCTCAAACAGAGAGTTTACATTTATATACAGGTTCTGAAATAAGTAAGCTCATGGCCTATCCTAATCCAGTATTATCAAAAGCTGAACATGGCCTTGGTTACCCAAATGAAAGTGATTTGTGTTTTGTGGACGAACCAGCAGGAATTCAAGCGGTTGCCATTGTTCGCAGAGACGCCGATACCTATTCAACACAATTAGGTAAAAGTACTGCACCGTTTGAAAAATGGCAGTGGCAAGATTTACCCATATATTTAGCCAGTCCATGCGTATTGTTGCTCAATAACACGACATTGTTAATTGCAGCACGATATGAGCACGGTGAATTAACTTCACTCTCAAAAGAGCACAAGCAAGCTATCGAGTATTTTGGTAGTGGCAATGAAATTCAAGATTATATTAGCGGAGAATTGAAAACAGGGCTGTTCAAGTTCAACCGACAAACTAACCAACTTACATTTTTACTGCCACTGCCCAGTGCTGACGATAATGGCTACCCGGGTATTGTCATTGACAAAAAAGGGCGTAATCAAACAGGACTATGGATTAGTTATTATTCAACATCTGAAATGGGAAAGACTCAGATTAATGTAGCTTACGTCGATAATTTATAGAGGTAATATTGACTGCTTCTGGTAACATAATAATTTCATCATTTTTAGATGCTGCGTATCTATGTAAATTGACGCGTCATTAGATTAACTGCTAATCTTATGTTGACAAAAAGACACCTTGAGGCCTTATTAAATGAATTCAATAAAACAGACCGTAAGTGCAGAAGAATGGCAGGCTCGTATCGACTTAGCAGCCGCATATCGGATCGTAGCTCATTACGGTTGGGATGATTTAGTTTTTACGCATATTTCAGCGCGCGTTCCTGGTCCTGAACATCACTTCTTAATTAATCCGTATGGCATGATGTTCGACGAAGTAACGGCATCCAGTTTGGTGAAGGTTGATACTAATGGCGACAAAGTCATGCCATCAGAGTACGAGACTAACCCCGCGGGATTTATTATTCATAGCGCGGTGCATGAGGCTCGCGATGATGCAAAATGTGTGATGCACCTGCATACTATTGAAGGTATAGCTGTATCCACGCTGAAAGATGGATTACAAGCCTTTAGTCAACAGTCACTCTTTGCACTATCGTCGTTATCGTACCATGATTATGAGGGCGTAGCGTTAAATCCAGAGGAAAAAGTGCGTCTTGTCGCCTGTTTAGGCACTGCGTCGTCTATGATTTTACGCAACCATGGTCTGCTTACATGCGGTTCGTCGGTGTCGGAGGCGTTTACATCGATGTTTTTGCTGCAACGTGCGTGTGAAATTCAATTAAAAGCACAAGCAACAGGACAAACTATGATTAAAATTTCAGATCAAATTTTAGCGGGAATACAAGAGCAAGCTAAACAAGTAACTCGCTCTGCTGGCGGTTCGTTAGCTTGGCCTGGTATTTTGCGTAAATTAGATCGTGTTAATCCAGGTTACGCTAGTTAATATAATCAAACAGTGACAAATTTGCCACTCTGGGAAATGATTGAAATGCTGCTTGCAGGGCTGTTTCTTGCTTTGCAAACTCAGTAGACGCCTTTGCATAGTCCACATCTTCAATACTAGAACGTGCGGACTGCATAGATATTTTACTATCCAAATTAGCTTCTTTGATCGACTGAGCGATATTCAATCGCGCACCAATCGACGAAACTTCCAACGACATTCTTTCCAAACCGTTATCTAAACCCACCAGCGTATTGTCGATTGTATTCACAAAATCAGCTTCAGAGATTGAATCCGAAGTTAATGCAATAAACATATCATTCAGCGTTTCCGCTAAATTTTTCTTTTCTGGCCTGTTTAAATTAATCTCCACAGAATCGCCAGCAGTGCCGGTTAAATTCAGTTCCATACCCGCAAAACGGACTGACTGGCCTGACTCAAAAGCTTGGGTAGAAACCACATTCCCAGTCCCAACATTAGTGACTGACACTTGATCACCCGGCAATATTTCGAAGCGATATTGATTATTCGCCGCATTCACCGGGTCAAAATTCTGCTTATGAAAATTATCGAAAGTACCTTGCTCACCAATCTTTGCTGTTTCAACTGAAACACCCGCGCTTTGTGCAGTTACGTTAAAGTTTAAGCGCGCAAATACTTCTTGAAAAATAGATTTTCCTGACGACGTACTTTGAATTTTTACGCTATCTGAAATTTGTGTTTGGTTCTCGCCATCATCTCCTAAAAATGAGACTTTATCGCCGGTAGCACTGGGATTAAATTCAAAGGCCTGACTTGATGATTGATAACCAGAGAATATATATTCACCGCTGGCACTGCGAGTATTCATTAAGTCTAAAACTTGATTACGAATTTGTTCAATTTCTGCGCCAATCGCATTTCTATCTGGTGCCGCTAAGATGCCATTTCCCGATTGCACCGTGAGCACACGTGCTCTGTTGACTGCATCATTAATACTGCGAAGCGCTGTTTCTTGTTGTTCAAGTGAGCTTGAGGTTAAATCATTATTGCGTTGATATTGAGTGATTTTGTCCAACTCTTCGGTTAAACGGATAACTTGGGCTGCGCCTACCGGGTCATCACTCGGACGTAATAGTTTTTTACCCGTTGCAAGTTGTTGCTGAATATCGACCAAATCACCTTGGCTTGTATCAATACTTCTTAAGTTTTGATTGTAAATTAAATTTGTTGTTACTCGCATAATTTATTACCTTACTGCATTCAATATGGTGTCGAACAAGTCTTGCGCTGTACTTAATATTCTAGCTGCTGCTGCATATGATTGTTGAAACTGAATAAGGTTTGCAGCCTCTTCGTCTAGGCTAACCCCAGAGCTAGATTCAAACCAATCTGCAGACTGATTTTTCAATATTTTTGATGCCGCTAGTTCAATTTGTCCATTGGCAGTTGCCGCACCAACGCTGCCAACAATATTCGCATATGCTTCATTAAACGTGGTTTTGTTGCCATTACTACCAACGCTTTGTCGCACAGTATTGTCTTGCTGTAAACCGGCGAGGTCAACCGCATTTCGGTTATCTGCGATACCGTTAGTATTGAAACTAATATCAAACGAATCACCCGCTTTTGGAATACCTTCCACGCTAAAATCATAACCTGGATAATCATCCAGTGCAGCGAAATCAGCAGGCCATGTTGGCGCGGCACCATCGTCTTTGGCTTGTTGCAATAAATTATTTAAATCAGTTACACCTGTCACGGTAGTAATAATATTCGGAGGAACTGCGTTATCTAGTACTTGAAATTCAGACGCACTAGTAAATAAAACAGAGGCTGGAGCACCGACGCTTGTGGGTAACTCTGATGCACTTTGGATATTACCTAAACCATTAAAACCAGAGGCTTTCGAATTTGACAATGTGTTATCTATAGTGGTGTTGCTAACCGTTACAGAAGCAATAGTGGCATCACCTAAATTGCCTGCATTGGTGTCAACTCTCAAGGGCTTAGCGAAAGCTAAATCTTCACCTCTATTCGTGGCGAGCTCTAAATTATTTGCTGCATTTCGTAATGGTTGAAACAAAAACTGATCACCTATCCCATAACTTGCGCCACTGGAAAACTCAATTTCAATGCCACCCATCATTTTATTATAAGTACCTTGCTCAGCGATAACGGTGGTTAGTTGGGTAATTGGATTACCGGTTTCATCCAGCTGAGGCGTGCCGTCGCTATTGATAGCTGACACTTGCAAGTTGAATGATGGTGGCGAGCCAGATGGGCTGCTTAACACTTCAACTCGATAGTCCGTATTTGTTATATCTGCGCCTGCACCTGGAGTAAAACGACCTTTAATGCCTAAACTTAAATCAGAGTTATCTGGGTAATTGATACCACTAAATTCAGGTATTTTAAAAATATCACCACCCAATTGTTGATCAAGATCCATGCCTTGTCGGTTTTGGGTATTGAAGGCGTCTGCCAGCGCAACTGACAATTTTCCTAAATCGCGTTGTGCAGGCTCTAAAACTTCTTCACGATATCGAAATAAACCACCTAAGGTGCCGCCTAATTTCTGCTCTTCAACATTTAATGTGGTATTTGATTTTGGCGGTGCATAGTTTGTTGACAGCCTAAGTTGAGTATTTGTAAAGTCAGGATCGCCGCCAGTTGCAAGTAAGTTAAACGTACCATCGGCTAATACTACCGATTCACCCGAGGTTAAATTAACGACTAAACCTAAGTCACTATTTGGGCTTGGGCGTGTTTCAACAGACATGTACTCAGCTAATTTACGGATCGCTAGGTCTCTCTCGTTCATTAGTGCTGAGGGTGTATCCACATTACTCGAGCTACCCGCAATTTGAATCGCGCTGTTTAAGTTACCAATTTGTTTAATTAACGCATTTGCTGTGTTAACACCGTATTCAATTTGTTGCTCAACTTCTCGTTCTTTTACCGAGACAAAATCGCCAAGCGTATTAACCCGATTAACTAAACCTTGTGCTTGGCCTAATACTGCGCTGCGAGAGTTAATGTTGGTTGGATCATCTGCTGCCGTTTGAATGGATGCGAAAAATCGGGTAATCGCACCAGAAACCGAATTGGCTTCACTCGCTAGGGCATTATCAAGGGTTTGTGCACCGTCAAAAAATGCTTGTGCTTCACCGACACTCGTTGTGTCTCGGCGTAACTGATTCATTGCAAACTGACTCAACACACGATCAGTAAACCCTTGATTAACACCGCCGCTCGACATGGTTTTAAATTCGGTGCGCTCGCGAACATAACCCTCGGTATTGATATTGGCAATGTTATTACTGGTTGTGTTCAGCAAGCGACTACTTGCATTAACGCCAGTTTTAGCAATTGAAAATAAGTCTGCTGTTTTGATCATGGTATTAACTCACCCAAAATACTGCCATTGAACACTGACAGAAGCTTTTTAGCATACTGTGGATCAGTTGCATAGCCGGCTTTCTGCAAAGCATTAAAATAGTCTTTTGGTGTTTCAGTTTTTTGAATCGCTTCTTCGTAACGAGGATTAGACTTAATAAAGTCGACGTAATCCTCCATAGAGTGAGTAAACGAGCCATAGCTTCTAAACGACGCCTGTTGTTTTTCTGGTACGTTGTTAACAAACTCCAAGGTATCAATCGTGGCTTTTTCTCCGTCCCAACGTTTATCTGCTTTAATACCGAACAAGTTGTGACTATTTTCACCGTCATTTGTGTAAATCAGACTCTTGCCCCATCCGGTTTCAACAGCTGCTTGTGCAATCATCGCCTTGGGGTCCAAATTGAGCTCTTTCGCTGCTTCAACCGCATGCGGATATAAGGCTTCTACAAATTCTTTTGGAGACGTAAATGCTGCGGATTTAAATGCGCCTTGGGTGACATTTTCGCTGTTATTTCCCATAACTCTGTTTTGTGCATTTTGAATTGCGGCAAGATTATGCCTATTGAGTACCGATAAATCACCGTCTGCACGAACCACACCTGCCGGCATAACGCCATTGCCCGGATTCATTTGTTGCATAATGACTTCAGCAAGCCCAATGCTGCCATTCGCACTTAAGTCTGTTGCGATTTGCTTGTCATGCATGTCACGATAAAATTTAACCTGTTCCGTATTAAAAGGACTGTCTTTATCTGCAAGCGCATCTTGTGCTTTACGCATAGACTTAAGCATCATTTGTACAAATATCGCCTCAAATTGTTTCGCCGCTTCTTCCAAAGCTCCTTTGTCACCAGATTGAGCGGCTTCTCGCAATTTGTTAACACTACCCATGTCATGGTAGTTGCGCGACATCTCTAATTTTGACTTAGTTACAGAAGTTAAATCCATTAGATGATCACCAATTCACCTTGCAGCGCACCCGCTTTACTGAGCGCTTCAAGTATTGCCATTAAGTCACCGGGAGCCGCTCCAATTTCGTTAACTGCACGCACCAACTGTTCTAAGCTGACGCCTGGGTCAAACAAAAACATGCGACTATCATCAAGCTGCACATCAACAATAGAACGTGGCGTAATGACCGTATTACCATTTGCCAGCGCGTTGGGTTGGGCTACCTGTATATTTTCAGAAATAGTCACCGTAAGACCACCATGCGTAATGGCGGCCGGCATTAGCCTAACGTCTTGACCAATCACAATCGTGCCCGTTCGGCTGTTAATGACAATTCTTGCTGGCGCCGTTGCCGGTTGAAATTCAAAGTTTTCGATTGTCGCTAAAAAACCAACTCGCTGACTTCGGTCGCGCGGAGCCGTTACCTTGACAGATGCGGCATCCATTGGCATTGCTACCTGCGTGCCACTTGATACGTCAGCACCTAAGCGACTATTAATCACGTCCGCTAATGCCTGGGCTGTGCTAAAATCAGGTGTATTTAAATTCAGTGTTAAGTAATCATTTTGCATCAAACCAGAAGGTATTGCTCTTTCCACAATTGCCCCGTTTGCAATGCGACCAACAGTAGGCGTATTGGACACTATACTTGAGCCGTCGTTGCCTTGCGCACCAAAGCCACTGACCACTAAACTACCTTGAGCTACGGAGTATATCTCGCCATCTAAGCCGCGTAAAAAAGTTCGTAATAAGGTGCCACCATGCAAACTAGAGGCTTCACCAACTGAGGACACTGTCACATCAATGGTTTGTCCAGGCTTTGTGAATGCCGGCAACGTCGCATGCACCACTACAGCGGCTACATTTTTGATTTTAGGCTTAACATTCGCATCAAGAGAAATACCAAAACTAGCTAACATGGTTCTAAAACTCTGCTCAGTGAAAGGACTCGTTTCACCCGTTCCTGGCAGACCAACAACTAAACCATAGCCGACCAATTGATTGGCTCGAACACCTTGAATGGTTGCCAAATCTTTAATCCGTTGAGCCTGCAATTTAAATGGCGCCAACAGCAAACTTAAAATGACCGTAACAGATACAAAAATAGATAATAACTTCATCATAAAATCCTAGAGGGGCCACCACGTTGAAGAGAAAAATTCAGTTAGCCAGCCTTTCTGTTGAGACTGAGCGAATGAGCCTTTGGCGCTATATTGAATGCGAGCATTCGCTATTTTGGCTGACTGAATTTGGTTAGTCGGCGAAATATCAGCAGCGCGAATAACACCAGTAAGGCGAATATATTCATCACCGTTATTTAAAGTTAACCATTTTTCGCCGCGAATAATTAAATTTTGATTGGGTAGTACTTCAACCACTGTCACTGAAATATTACCCGTTAGACTGTTGCTTTGATTCGCTTGAGCATCGCCTGAAAAGTCACTGCTAGAATCAACGCCCAGTTGAATACTTTCTTTACCTATGCTGATAACGTTGCCACCTAAACCAATAATTGGATTTACGTCAACCGTCGATTCTTTACTTGTGGTTGTCCCTGCAGACTTTGATGCATTGGTGTTTTCACTTAATTGCACGGTAATAATATCGCCAACACGACGCGCTTTAACGTCTGAATACAGGCTATTTGCCATTGCTTTATTGAACAAACTGCCATCTTCAACTATTTCATCTCGCGTCATGGTCGGTACCGCCGGCGCATAGTAGGGATCATTCGCGGTAACAGGCTTAACTGCCGTTGACTCACAACCCGTTAGGCTGGTGATGGCAATGAAGGAAAGTGCGATTGATGAAAATAATCTCATTAGTTTATTCCTAAAGTTGTTGTATAACTTGACCGAGCATTTGGTCAACTGACGAAATTACTTTCGAGTTCATTTCATACAAACGTTGGCTTTCAATTAAATTTACCAGCTCTTCAGTCACGTTAACATTAGATGTTTCGAGCGTACCTTGTGACAATGTACCTAAACCTTCTAAGCCAGGAACTCCCTGAACTGGGGCACCAGAAACTGCAGTTTCTACGTATAGGTTTTGGCCTATAGGCTGCAAACCTACTGGATTAATGAAGTCAGCAAGGTTCAACTGGCCTAAAACCTGTGGAGTCGCTTGTCCACGCAATTGTGCTGACACTTCACCATCTTGAGATATAGTGACCTGCTGCGCATCTTGTGGAAGTGTGATAACAGGCTGCAACACGAAACCGGCCCCAGGCGTGACGATATTGCCCTGATCATTCAATGTGAATTGACCATTACGGGTATAAGCTAAGCTACCGTCAGGTTGCTGTATTTCGAAAAATCCCCGCCCCTGAATAGACATATCCAATGCATTTTCTGTTGTCAGCAAGTTACCTTGGGTATGTGCTTTTTGCGTTGCAACGACTTTAGAACCGGCGCCTAACATCAGACCAGAGGGTAATTCTGTATCTGCTGATGAGCGACCGCCCGGCTGGTTAATATTTTGATATAACAAACTTTCAAAAACCGCACGGTCTTTTTTAAAGCCGATAGTACTAGCGTTAGCCAAGTTGTTCGACACAACAGATACATCAGTTTGCGCTGCATCTAAACCTGTTTTTGCTATCCATAATGCTGGGTGCATAAAAACCTCCGCGAAAAAAAATTCGCATATTTGCTAATTTATTAAAGTATTCTGAGTAAAGTATTTGAGCTAGTGACCATTTGGTCAGCTTTCTTCATCAGCTTGACTTGCATTTCATAATGACGTTGCAAGCTGATCATACTAACCATCTCTTCTACCGCATTTACGTTAGAGCCCTCGATCATGCCTGAAGCTACCCCAACTCTTATATCTTGGGGTGCGACAGCACCATCCTTAAGGTCAAACAAACCATCTTGACGTCGTTTCATTGTATCAATGGGTGGATTAACGAGTTTAAGTCGCCCTACTTCATCAATTTGGTTTTCAGGAGCACCCTGCAATCGAGCAGTAATACGACCATCGTTACCAACGGTGATATTGCTCACCGGAGTAGGCATAAACAGCGGTCCGTTTTCGCCCATAATCAGATTGCCTTTGGAATCTTGCAGGGCTCCATCAACAGTCATACTTAAACTACCATTGCGGGTGTAAGCCTCTTCACCCTGAGCAGTTTGCACGGAAAACCAACCATCACCTTGGACGGCAACGTCAAGTGAGCGACCCGTCGTAATTAATGGTCCACTTTCGTAGTTATTAGTTGGACTTTCGGTCATGCTAAACACACGAGACGGCAAACCAGCGCCGTATGCAGGCATAGCTCGCGCTTGTTCTAACTGCGCTTTAAAGCCATTAGTTTGGGCATTAGCCAAATTGTTGGCGCGCACAGCGGTGGCAAGCAGGTCTTGCTTGGCACCGCTGGCGGCGATATAGAGCATTTTATCCATTGTATTCGACTCTTTTTTGACGTATTTAGATGTGAATACAATTTTAAATGCAAGGACAATGCCAAGGTTCATTTGCGGCTAGTTGTAGCTTGATTCGAGCTTCGCAAGCATGACTCCAGATGAGTATTGCGGTGCAGATTGAGCAGAGACATAAAAAAGCCGACTATTATGTCGGCTTGGTATTTTGTTCAGCGATTATCGAATGTTGAGTATCGTCTGATTAAGCTGATTGTTGACTTCAAGCGCTCTTGAATTGGCTTGGAAATTTCTTTGCGCAATGATCATATCAATCAACTCAGTAGTTAAGTTCACGTTAGCTTGTTCAAGAGCCGACGATTGAATTTCACCGAATGTACCCGTTGTCGCTTCACCCGCTAGGGCTTCACCAGAAAGAACACTCTCTTTCCATTGTGTTCCACTTTGCTGAGTTAGGCCTTGTTCATTTGAAAAGCGCACTAGCGCTACACGAACGATAGGTTCATTTGTGCCGTTTGAATAAATGGCGCGAACCAGACCATCAGGACCAATATCTATGCCTGTGAGTCGGCCTACAGGCAAACCATCTTGTTGAGTTGAAGTTACTTCAAACGCAGACGCGAATTGTGTTGGCTCAGTCGGTGCTGCATTGTTTCGGTCTAAGTTAAAATCGACAGTAATCTGCTGCAGAGGCGAAGAACCGTTGCTCAGAATACCCGCGCCTAAGGCTTCGGTTTGAAACTTAGAGTTTAATTGCGGTAAACCATCAGCAGATCCAATTTCTATGAGGTCGCCGCTTTCACTAAATGAAACTTTAGCCGTGGACACGGCATTGCCAGTATTCGTACCAACCGCATTTGTTGCGGTTGCAGGGTCAGAATCAGTGCCATCAGAGTTAGTTGCATCGATTAATTGATCATCCACAGCTGTAGCAACATACCATTCGTTAACTGCCGCAGGATCATCATCCTTAATAAAGTAATGTGTCATAACATGGCTATCACCCAACGAATCATAAATAGTGACCGAGGTCGCCGCGTTGTAAGTTGATGGGTCAGTTGGGTCGAAGTCGCCAGGTACTTTAGCTTGGTCGCCCGCTGGCAAATTAAAACGAAGATCAACTTCGGTTGTTTGCCGTGGTAAACCCGATGAATCAGGAATTTGCACTGGGGCTGTGGTACTTAGCGCAACCGACGCTGACGTACCATCTGGGTTTACAGGGAAACCAAGCAAATTGTCACCGGCAGAGTTAACTACAAAGCTGTTTGCATCTAACTTGAATTGACCCGCACGAGTAAAGGAAAAGTCGCGTGAAGTAATTTCTGGGACAGTGGCGAAAAAACCGTTGCCCGTTATTGCTAAATCTAATGAGTTATTGGTAAAACTTAGACTACCTTGAGAAAATTGCTGCGAAATTTCTTGAGTCAAAACACCGTCACCTACCACGGTTTTACCTGACTCTAACAGAGAAGATGCATAAACATCGCCGAATTCTGCACGCGACTCCTTAAAACCGACCGTATTAACGTTTGCAATATTATTGGCTGTTGTGTCTAAGTCTTTTTGAGAAGCAGAGACACCGCTGAGTGCAATATTAAATGACATGGGGAAAAACTCCTGTTAACTACCGATTTGGATAACGTCATCAAGCTTGATGCTGACGTCACCATCTAAATTTAAAATAACACCTCGACCAGCGCCAGTTAGACTAACGCTATCAACATGCCGATGTATGGCTGTTGGCAAAGATGTTGGCTCGCCAGACACCTCACCCTGAACTTTGAGGGCATAATCACCTGCCGGCAATGGATTGCCGTCTTGGTCTGTGCCATCCCAATTAAACTCTGCATTGCCGGCTGCAAGTGTGCCGATATTCATCGTACGTACTACTTCACCTTGGCTGTTTTGAATCGCTATTTTGGTATTTTGAGAAGTTTCTTCATTGATAATGACGCCCTTCACTCCTTGACCTGGTTCAGACATATGACCGATATTGCCGGTCACCAACACATTTTGTCCAATCAGACTAGATGCTTGCAAGGCTTGGCTCGAGGTCATTGAAGAAGCAAAGTCACCAAACTTCGTATTCAACTGCGAAATACCATCTGCCATGGTAAATGAGGTCATCTGGGCCACTAACTGGTCATTATCAACCGGTTTAGTTGGATCCTGGTTAGCCAATTGCTCGGTTAACAAGGCAAAGAAGTCCTCTTGTTTCAGACTTTGCTCTGTGCCGTCTGCAACCTTTACCGCCTCTGGTTGCCAATAGAGGTCCGTATTTAAACCAGTTTTATTAGTTTCTAATATATTCACTTGATTATCTCCGCTATAACTAACAACGTTAACCTAACCCTATTGACCCTGACCCAACTGCAATACGCGTCTAAATATACGTTTTGTTGTATCTGCAATTTGTACATTCGTTTCGTAACCTTTAGAAGCCGACAACATGTCCGCCATTTCTTCTACAATATTCACGTTTGGCTTATATATATAACCATTCTCATCGGCAAGTGGGTTGCCGGGAGCATATTCGACCTGCAATGGTTTAGTGCTCTCAACTATGCCGAGCACCTTAACACCGGCACCTTTGGACATGTCAGAGCTAGCTTGATCCAAGGCTGCGGCAAATACGGGGTGGCGCGCCTTATATGTTTCTTCATAGCTGCTGCTGACAGAGTTAGCGTTGGCGATATTACTTGCAGTGCTGTTTAAGCGAACGCTTTCTGCGCCCATACCAGTACTGGCTATTTTCATAATATTAAATAAACTCATTAGCCTTGACCTCCGCCTAGTGCTTTTCTCATGCCTTTAATCTTGCCAGTCAAAATCATAATGCCTGCTTGGTAGCGCATACCATTTTCAAGAAAGTTGTTTCTTTCCACCTGAGCATCAACGGTATTACCATCCCCGGTATCTGCTTGATCAGGAACTCTAAATTCGATTTCGGCTTGCATTTGAGAGCGACCTGAAAGATGCTTGTCGTTAGTTTTAACTAAACCCCCTTGCTCATACTGTGCGCTTTTCATTGCCTTATTAAAGTTAATATCTCGCGCCTTATATCCAGGGGTATTTGCGTTTGCCAGATTACCAGAAATGACTTCCATTCTGTCACTGCGAACAGAAAGTGCTTTTTGATGAAATCCAACTAATTTGTCTAAACTAATGGCCATGTGTTTCGCTCATTTTACAAACCTACTTGACGATGTTTAGCAAGTCATGTGCCAATACATAGAATGCAGCGAAAAGAAGTGTTTTTTTATTACGGAAGTAGATACTAGACTTTCCGGTAGTAGAGGCCTGTAGGCTGAGTAATCATTTTGAACTTGTCACTAGCACCGCCTAATGATTCAGAAGCACCAAGTAACAAGGTACCCTCTGACTGCAAACAAGCGGAAATATCTTGCAGTATCACCGTTTTTCTTTCCGCATCAAAATAAATCAGTACGTTACGGCAAAATACAATATCAAATTTACCAAAGGCAGCAAAACTTGAGGTTAGATTAAAATGGCGAAACGAAACCCACTTTCTAATATCTGCGTTGATTGTCATGCTCTGGTCTGAGTTGAGCGTAAAATAGCGGCGTTTAAAATCATCATTTAACCCTCTATTTAATGACAACGTATCATAGGTACCAGTACTCGCCGTTTTTATCACTGCAGTTGACAGGTCAGTACCAATGATTTCGATGCCTCTATTAAAAGCCCCTCTATTTACCCTTAAAAATTCAGCAATGGTCATGGCAATGGAATATGCCTCTTGACCTGTGGAGCTAGCCGCACTCCAAATTCTTAGTCTGTCTTGTTTTTGCACCAGCTTCGGCAATATTGCGCTGCGTAGAATTTCGAAGGGATAATTATCTCTAAACCATAGAGTCTCATTGGTCGTCATCGCCTCAAGTGCAGCCTGGGTTAAGAGCCGATTTCGCTGTGATATCACGTTTTGAATGAGGCTATTGATGTCACTAGTGGCAAAATCACGCATTAATGGCACCATTCTGCTTCTCACCAAATACTGTTTTGTTTGACCTAGCACTATGCCAGTCTTTGAATACAAGAAGTGGCAAAATTTTTCATACGAAATTGGAGATAATTGTTTATTCACTTAGCATTATTTCGCTTTTAAGTCTGTACCTAACCATTTTCCAACGGCAGTGGCGAGTTCATCAGGGTGTGATTTAACAATAAAATCATCTGCTCCCACTTTTTTCACCATTGCCTGATTGAATACTCCACTTAATGAGGTATGCAATACAACATGCAAGCGTGATAATTCGGGGTTATTTTTAACTTCAGAAGTTAATGTGTAACCATCCATTACTGGCATTTCAATATCTGAAACAAGAATACCAACTCTATCAGTAACATCGCCGGTTTCACTCGCAATCTCTTTTAGCCGGTTCAGCGCCTCTAGTCCATTTTCGGCAACTTCAATCTCCAAGCCTAAAGGCGTTAATGCTTTTTTAACTTGGTTCCTGGCTACAGAAGAATCATCCACAATGAAAATTATTTTTCCTGCGCTCTTTTTCACATCCAAGCTGTCGGCTAGATCTTGGCTAATATCGGTTTTCAATGGCGAAATGCCATTTAAAATCTTTTCGACGTCGAGAATTTCGATAAGCTCATCCTCCACTTCGGTAACAGCAGTTAAGTAGCTTGCTTTACCTATTCCTTTCGGTGGTGGCAGAATAGCATCCCAATTAGTATTGATAATGCGATCAACTGAACCGACTAAAAACCCTTGCACAGAGCGGTTATATTCCGCGATGATAATATATCCATAGTCTACGTTTTCAATCTTACGTCCACCAGTGGCTAAGCTCAAATCAATAACTGAGATGGTTTGGCCACGGATGCGAGCAATGCCACGAACCAAGGCGTTGAGTTTGGGTATTTGTGTCAACGGGGGGCATTGTAAGACTTCACGCACCTTAAATACATTGATGCCAAAACGCTGTTTACCATTGAGTCTGAACAACAGAAGTTCCAGCCGGTTTTGACCCACTAACTGCGTTCGTTGATTAACCGAATCCATAATACTGGACATTCATTACCTCCAATTTCAGTTTAGGCATGATTGTTGCCATATCTAATATACCGTATTAAAGAAACACGTTTAAGCGTTAAATGTGCCGAACTTTTGACACTATCTGCGCCGTGCAATCTGCGCCGTGCAATCTGAGTCGTGCAATTTTATTCACCACAACAAGAGAAAAACAGGTAAAAGACAAATGCAAACAAACAGAATTAATTATTTATCGACAACGTTAGGCATTGGCTTGACCTATTTTTTAATCATATTTGCGACTACCGCAAATGCGTCTATGCATCAGAGTATACAGCATCAAGC
>Ga0307933_1000111_pt1 | contig 73277 bp, 108 predicted proteins | sample OrgLakmetageno88_FD_201811 | JGI IMG/M metagenome (GOLD analysis project Ga0307933, IMG submission 201811) | Saline water microbial communities from Organic Lake, Antarctica - #88 | ecosystem: Environmental > Aquatic > Non-marine Saline and Alkaline > Saline | place: Antarctica: Organic Lake...
CACTTTGTTTTTTATTACCTTTTGTATCTCTTTATTGGTAAGGCTTACAGAAGGTTTGAATTTTGCTTATGGTAAAAAAATGTAAATTCAGGATGTAGTTTTTTACCGCAGCCCTTTTTTATAGGCTTTAAATATGCGGTCATAAGCCATAGTAGTAAGTTTCTAGATCGTTATCTATTGGCTCTCTCATGTATCCTTTCTCTATTGCCCACTCTCTAAACCACTTTTTGCTATTCCCGTGATAACCACCACTTTCTTCATATTCTTTATGCACTTCTTCACCTGTTCTATTAGTCAGGTTTATAAAATAATCAACAGAAGCATCAGCCCAATCTCCACCACCTTTAACTGAAAAGAATTTACGACCGCTAACGCTAAATAAACCCAATAAAAGAGTTTGTGCCTGTTCGTTAGTTACTTTGCCTTGCTCAAGGTCTTTTGCTATTTTTAAAATTTGTTCTTTCATATCTTTTACTGTGGTTATTCAAAAAGTTAGCCATAATTAGCCAACGCACGTTTACATTTTTTACATTCAACTTCATTTACTTCAATAGAGTTATATCCCCCATCCCATTCCATTCCTATTTTTCTACCACAAGCGGTTTTATCTCCATTATTGGAAGCGTGTGAAACACCTTTTCTATAACCTCCAACATATTTATCAATCCAATAAATAAACCACTTGTCCATCGCTCTTTTTTATCCGTTGAATTATACTCGTCTCTTATCGTCATCGAACGGGTTTTTAAATTCTCCTATTAATCCGGTACTCAGTACAGCAATGGGGGAGACCTCTCTCCCCTCCCTATAACAAATACAAGTAACAGGCTTGCCCTCATACTCTGTACGTGCTAAATAAATAGCATTGGGCTGTAAACGAATTAAGCTAATGAAGGATTCCATTAGCTTAACATCTTCGGTTGGTATTTGTCTATCCATCCTCTTTTATTTTTAGTTTATCGGCTAAGTCATCTAACAGCTTTTGTTCCTTTTCTGACAAAGAACCTGTTCCAAATCCTATTTTCTTTTTCTGCAATCTCTTGAGTATTTCCTTGAAGGTGTCAATACTTTCATCCTTGAGAGTAAGCACTAATACTTTTTCTTCCTTAATTTCCATTTCCTAAATAAGTTCCATCATGTATGCGGTGGCACGTTCGGCATCGCATAGTGATATTATTAACATCCCAAGCAAGTTCAACTCTACGCTCCTGCTTGGATTTATAAACACTCTCATCGTGAGAGCAATCAATAGGCTCTCCTGCACTTGCATTTTTACCACATTCCGGTTCTTCGCAAAAAACGTAACCGTAATCGTCTCTCATCTGCTCCAACTTTTCAAACTTAGCAGCATGGACACGCCTATCGACTTGGGGAGTAGTGTAAACATTCCCCTCTGAATCGTAGCAATGATTAGCCATCAGTCTGTAAGTATTGCAAACACATCCGATTCTCTCATAATCAAATACTGCTCTGATTCTAACTCTAATTCCGTTCCTGAGTATTTCCCATAAAGAACCTTGGCTCCCTTCGTGAGAGCCTCCATTTTAACCCCTATCTGCATTACAGTACCTCTTACAGGTTTCTCTTTTGCAGTATCAGGAATGATAATACCCCCTTGGGTCATCTCTTCTGCTGAATCAGGTTTAACTAATATTCTATCCGCTAAAGGTTTTACATCTTCTACTTTAATCATTGTTTATAGTTATTTATCGTTTTCAAATTGTTCAAACTCAGCCTCCCAATAAGCATACGCCTCATTGTCAAGTTCAAATTCTTTAATGTTCTCCATGCACCAATCTATGTAATCAGGATGCTCATCACAAAGGTACTCTATTGTTTTTCCTTTGTGAGTTCCAAAAGTAATAATGGTGTCTAACGTAGCAGGGTAATTCATTATCCTAAACTATTAATCATTGTGATAATTGATTTCTTATCATGCTTCTCTTCTGCCATAATCTCATCGTAGATAGTAGAATCCATTTTTTGTAAAATCTCATCTTTAACAATCTCCCTCATCACATCAGGAGTAAGAGCATCCACCTCCCAACTTACAGGACCATGCTGCTCAATATACCATTTCGCTCTTGGGTCTTTAATCTTAGCAGGGTTTGGCGGTGGGTTGTATAAATCAATTTGTTCTTTGGTTAAACCGATATGCTTAATCTCAATCATCTCTTTATCCTTGAGCCATAGCCTACGTTTCGCTTCTTCAAATACTTCGCACCACTTATCAGTATCTTCAATATCATTAATGTTGTCGATACCCATAATATCTGAGCACTCATTAGCACCATAGAAGTTTTGCACCTCCCACCACTCTTGAACATCTTGATCGTACAATTGGTCCCCTTTGCAAATCATAAATTCTAACCGCTCTCTAATATCCCGAATCATATCTAAACCGCTTGGGTCATGATCTCCAAAGTACAGTACACAAACAGGAACTCCATTATTGATGTTATCAATAAATCGGTTGTAAGCATCGTACATCGCAGTTGAAGAACTGTAGCCTTTGTTCACAATCAGGCTTACTGAATAAGGATTGGTAATCTTTCTCAAGATGCCTGAAATTGCATCCTTCTCAGTCCAAACTTCAATGTGAACAGGTTGGTTCTTTTGTCTATCCAATCTGTAATAATCAATCGTTCTCTGCAACGCCCCCTTAACACTATTCTCATAGTAAGCAGTAATGGGTTGCCTCCCTCTATCTTCAAAAGTTTCCCAATCAATACGACCTGAATAAACAAGATCATCTTTGATAGAACCTATCTTCTTATAAACCTTATCGTGGTTGGGTATAATATCCTTGGATACTAATTGATAATACAACTGACGTAGAGTAAGGGTATCTCCCCTATTCAAGTATTGGGTACAGGTTTGTATAATAGCAGCAACCACTTCGGATTTGTCTGCTCTCCAATACCCTTTTTCATCATCCATCTTGATATTAATGTTACCCTCTAGTAACCTATCAGTAAATTTTTCCTTTGCCATCTTAATCTATTTTTTTAATTATTTCTGATACCTTAACCCAAAAATCTTGCCAACCATTGTAGGAAACTCCCACCGCCCCTCCTTTCCATATATGAGGTGTGAACTCAGTTGTTATTTTACGTTTAACTTTTCTATTACTATCTCTAGTGGGGGAGCGAAATTCAATCGTATCCCCTCTTTTTAGTTCCTTAGCTTCCTTTACTGTCATCTTATTTTTCAATTAAAGTTACTTGACCCTCCGAAACTTTGATCGTCATTGGAGGAGTTTTACCCGTGAGTAAGAAAGTCAATCTCCTCCAAAATCCCATCTTGATTTCCACAACAGCCTCAGAATTGTCCTCTGCATCGTTAAAGGCGTTTTTGATAGGTAGTATAAGGAAAGGCGTTAAACGTCTCCCAAACGTTAGATGCTGCACCCACAGCCTCCTATTTCTTACCACGCTCTCCACTTCCCAATCTTCTAACTCGAAACAGCAAACATTAGTCATAACATTTTCGCCATTGTATTCCGTTTCTCCTACCCAACTCGGGAGAGTGTTATATTCGTTTTGAGTTTTGGCTACATCTACATTAGCCTGCTTAAAATTTATTGCTTTCATACGTTCTGTAATAATGATGTTCTAATTCTAAATTGATAGCCTTTGGAAGTAACCACGCTCGTAACCGTGTACCAAACTCCCTTAGCCGTTTTGTGTCTATCCATTGGAAGGTACTGTCCTCCTATATCTCCTTTGAGTATAATTTTAGCTACCATTTTCAAAGCTTCCCTGTCAGGCAAATCAGTAGTATTGTCAACTACAATTTTCACGGGTTTACTCTCAGTTTAGTGATAGTAAAATCCCTGAACCCTTTTTCGGAGGCTGTTCCTAAACCTTCCGGTACTAGTTGGAAGCCTGATTCTTTTAAAGTTTCAGTTTTCTTACTGCCAATCCACTCAGCGTAGAAAGTAACCTCAGCTTTTAATTTAACACCCTCTCGCTTCACTTCTGCTCTACCTACTAATTTCCCATTAGCAACTACAGGAACACTCTCCTTGTACGTTAAAAATGCCTCTTTTAATTCCTCAGGAATAAATATATCTCTCATGGTATCTTGATTTCTATTTTGCGCCCCTCAACAGGAGGTATTATCCAATTCTCTACGTGTCCTTGATCGCTTTGGGTAACTCTGTACTCTACTTCCGATAAGGTAAAAGAATTGTATTCATTAAACTTTGGACCGCTCATGTATTTCTCAGCCCCTACAATGCAAGCTAACGTATAAATATTGCCTGCTATAACTTCTACAGAACCTCGCTCAGTAGGGTACAATTTAAAATCTAAATGTTCTAACTCTACCATTTTGTACTGCTCGAAGTACCTTCTCAAATAATGCTGAATATCCTGCATCATCTCTCGATTGATAATCTCATCGTGGAAGCCTACCAGCAATTCCTCGGTTACAAAATTATCGTACTCTTTAAATCTTTTAGTCATAACTCTTCGTCTGAACCTATTTCGTGAACTGTTTTATTTTCGTGTGTCTCTGCCCAATCAAGGAAATCTACCCAATAGCCATGTTCCTTGAGGTACATTTCCATTAATGCGCTCTTTTCTGTCTCACTCATTCCGACAACCATTCTAAACACTCATACTCAGTAGAAAACTCTTCTACATTAGCATTGGCACTCCTATTATCGCAGGCTATCCAAACATCTGCTTTAGAATCGTAGCCATAATACCTGCCATTGTATTTGTGCGGAGCCTCTATAATATTTCTTATGTAAATTTGATTCACTTGAGCAATGTCGTGGTAAGCTTTGAACTCAATCCTTGATAGGATGTTTTCTTGGTCTTGTACCGAATCTTGCAATCTTCTCAAGGCTTTACCTTGGGGAGATTGCCCAAACATCTTAGAACTTTTTTTCGCACTTATGAGAAATCCTCTGCATACATCAATTGTACCCATTTTTAAATCAGCATAATTTGTACTATCGGTACGTTGTTTATGGCAGCTGAAAGGAGTTTCAAACTGCATGGCATTTAAAATCTCATCGGGTAAGTGGGGACCTAACCAACCCCTGAGGGAGTTATTCAGGAAAGGGCACTCACTACATACTTTTTTGCAAGTTTTCATACTTTGGATGTTAAAAGTTCGTAAAGGGTATGAGAGGCTCTATCTATAGCTATAGGAGCATTACTTAAAATCTCTAGTACCATATCCTGCAACTTACTTGCATCTTTGCAATTTTTTACAGTATGGATAGCTGCAGAGCGTAAAAAGAAATCTTGAGTAATTTCCCCGTTAAGGTAATCATCTTTGGATAATCTAGCTTCCCATAAGTCTTTGTCTATTTCTTTTACTTGAGTGAAATTGCTTACATCAGGCTCTCTATTTAATAAAGCCATGGCGCCAAGTTCGGTTACTTCTAGTTTAATTCTGAATAGACCGTGTTTCTCTAAGTAAGCAAAGAATAAATCGGTAGTCATAAAATCTTTTTTCATCGTATGTGGTTTTTAATACTCCACAAAGATAATAAAATTTTGTAGAACTCCAAAATTTTAATTTACTTGTCTCATCTCAGGTAGCCTACTGTCAATAGGTTTAGGTAAGTTTTTCAAACTCTTCTTACCTCTTTTAGTGAGGGTATAAACATTTTTGCCCTCCTCGGGGAAGCATTCTAATAAACCTGCTATGATAGCTAAACTACCTACCTTGGCCATGAGTTTTGTATACTGGGGGAACGTCTCGCTAATCACTACCGTATCTTTAGTCTCGAACTTTCTCAAGAAAGTAGCCGTATGTTCAGGTATCTCTATGAATTTGATAGCCTCCATAAAACCTTCTGCATATTGGTACTTGGATAAATCGACTTGAAAGTAAGCATTGTTCTCAACTATCTGAGCAATTCCATAGACTGAGAATAACTGTAAGGAAGCCTCTGTAGGCTCGAGTCCCGAAGCTTTGAATATATCGTATGCTAACTGCTTAGATTCGTCCCCTGAGTACCCCCAATTGTACTTATCTGAATATTTGTAATCTTTAGAAGGTTCTATTAACGTCCCGTTTACTTTACACCCTCTTACTAAACCTATTAATTCTATTTGTTTCTTCATGCAAACAAAGATAAATAATTTTATAGAAGTGCAAAATTATTCAGACGTAAACTGAGGCTCTGTAGTATTAGTATTACCGCCTGCGTTTTGAGTAACTGAACTAGCTACTACTCCCGAACTATGCGGAGCAATTATTTCCCAACCATCGGGACGTTTAAGTAATGAGAAAGTAACCCCGTTGTAAGGAGTCCAAATATCATCGGCTGCTACTCCTGACTTGAATATTTTCTTACCTGCATAAGCTTGGGTAGCTTCTATGCGAAATCCAAATTTACTACTGTTAGGTAGAAAACACACTTTAAGTTCTGAACCCACCTCTATAGGGGCAGCTGTGTAATCCATAGTATCTACAGGCTCGTCGTACTGATGAGAAATAGTAGCCATATCATAATCAAAGAATAATACATTGGCTGTACTACCTATATCGAACACGGTAAGATTACCGCCTCCTGAACCATCCTGCTCAAAGGTTAAATTTTTCTGAGCTGTAATCGTTCTTGAGTTACCCTCTAACCTCGATTTACCCCCATCGAATTTTAACTTGGTATCCTGTATCCAAGTTGCTAAACCTCGAAATTGAAATTTTCGACTAACAGCATCGTAGTACATAATTTTACCATCGGATACGTTATTGAATATCACATCATTCAAACTGAAAAAAGAGTAATCCGATAGTAGTTTTTCTAAATCATCTTGAACGCTCTCTATTTTATCGAACACTATTCTTGAATCCCCTAATTGAGGTATCTCAGCAGGAAAGTACTTTACCCCTCCTTTAGTTAATAAAGTAGTTTGAGCAGGTACGTAAAGCCTACCTACAATTATTTGTTTATTCGGAGCATCCAAAGAAGGCTCTTCCGGTTCGTTAGAAGTTACGGGACCTCCTCCTGAGAAACCGCCTCCAACTGCTCCCCCTTCATTAGCTGTACCTACTTGGCTTGTAGTCCCTGTAGATACACTAGCGTAAGAGCCTTTAATTATTTTATACAAAGCCGTGGACCCTCCATCTACTTCTACGTAATTGTGTTCACAAACTACCAAATCAATTCTAAAACTAGAAGAGTGGGTATTAGGGTCAATGGTTAAATTCAAAGCCTCAGTTTCTCTAATAGCTGTGCCTTGCTTGGTAAGTAATAAACCGCAATTTTGGGAAGTTAAATTCTTCTCAATATGAAGGTGGCCTGTAGTATGGACTAACCTTAAAATCATATCATTTTGAAAAGTATCTGCCTCAAAACCTCGGTATCTGCCTGCTCCTAATATTCCAATTAACCTTCTGTTGATCTCAAAAGTAGAATCGTCTCCTTTGTAGTTAAAACCTTTAATTTGTGCCATAGCTTATTTTTCTATACTGTTATTCAAAGTTAAAGAAGTCATTGCTAAAATCAGAATTAAAATCTCCTGTTAGATTTACAGGCTGCTCGTTATAAGTAACCTCTATCAATTCAGCATTTATCGGCTCGTTGAACTCTATAATATTTATTACCGCAGCTTCTACTTCATCCGTGAAATTTATACCCCCCGTCAAGTAAACCCCGTAGCCTGTTTTGTTCGTACTTGAATTATCAAATACTTTAGTAGGATTGTCAAAAGTGCCTGTATCGAAAGTGGTACTTTGGTAGTATTCTATAATGTTAGTCTCCATACCTAGCATAGAAAATAAAACAGAATACCCTCGTTTAGTACCCTTGATAGCGTACCTGTTCAACGCCCCTTGTAAAAGTCTCCTTCTCCATTCTAAACTTTTGTAAAAGTAAATCAAGTTTTTGTCATAATCGAAACCCATCATCTGCTCCAATAAAGGAACATACCTATTGAAACATTCTTTTGGATTGTGGATGTTAGGAATAAGATTGTTCACCAAGGATATAATATTGTCATCTATATCCTCAGCTATGACTTCGTTGAACCTCTCAATGATGCCTTTATTATTCTCATCCTTGTAAGGGTCATTACGTTTGTCCTCAGCCGTGAAAAAATCAAATATAATATCAATTATTTTCATTACTCTAAGCCCCCCTGTCCTATTAATACAATATCCGAAGCATTACTTACGGGAATACTAGGTTCATCCAATTGAACAGTACCTGAATATTTGTAAGTAACAAACTCCCAAGTATCATTTACTGAGTAGCTATTACTGCTCACGGTAAAATTAAGTTCGTTTGTAACTACTGCGCTACCTACTGAGAATTGACCCAAAAATACATTGGCTCTGAATAATTCAAAAGTATCCGAAGCTATCATTACTAACTTCCATCTGATAGTATCATTAGAAGCAGGGTTAACAGTACGTACCCAATTCAATTGAGGACTGCTAACGTTTAAAGGACGAGCGTAAGGAACAGGAGTTATACGAACAATTTTACTACTCTCTACCCCCTCAGTAGTTTCGATAACTTCATAAATATCAGAAATCTCTACTCTCCCTCGTATCTTTTGATTGTCGTAACTCATAAACTCAATCAAGTTAGCCCTAGCTGCAGCTATAGTTACAGCTCTATTATGGCCTGCTTTTACTCTAATCTCAATAGTATGCACGACATGGACTTCCCCTGCTGCATAAATTTCAACACTTGTAGTGATTATTTTACGGGTATCGAAATAAGTAGAAACTGAATCTAGTAAACTTTGACTTGCCACGCCTCCCCCTTCTGGAACCACGTAAATAATAACGTTTTTGCCTCCCAAGTATTCCATACCTGCTTTGGAAACCCCTGTAGCTAATTCAGCTAAATCAATAAAGTCTTGGTCGGTTACCGCTCGATATTGAGTCCTAATAGCCAAAGGTATTTTCTTTTTTAAAGTAGCTAAATCCTCCACTCCTAATCCTCCACTAGCTTTTAACAAGTTAGTAACCGAAACCTCCACACCCTCAGGGAGCGTTAAATCGCTCACTATTGTATTTAACGTACCTGCTTCCACGTTTCCTACCTCCCCTTGTGTTCTTTTATAGTTTACCTTTAGTTCGGCTCCTACGGAAGGTATTTTGCCGTTAGCCCCGTTACCTGTTATAACAACAATCTCTTTTTTGTCATTTACGGTAGTCTTATAGTGGGTATCCAAGGAACCCGACCAAGCTAAAGTATCTTGATTCTCCCAAGCTACGTTACTCACTTTAAGTAAAACAGAACCGTCTGCTACTTTATCATCTATAACCGTAACCTCATCCTCCTCTCCTGAGGAGTTACCTAAAACTAAATCAGTAATCGTTTCGGTTTGGGTAGCTGAAATTGAAACAGTAGTTTGACCTACTGCTATAACTGCATCCTCAGTAGTTGAAAATTTAATCTCATCATCTGCGTCTGAAATTACTGTACCTGTAGGTATTGTAACCTGTGCGCCTGCTGCCTCCTCTATTGAAAAAGTTAGCGTAACAGAAGCAGGATTATAAGCCCTTATTCTGTAATCCCTAGAAGCAGCTATTTGAACAGCACTTTTGTACAACCTGCAAGTGCCTATGAAAGCTTCCCTACCTTGGTTGTCTATGTAGTACCCTAACATCTCAGAAATACCTGCCCAAATGGATACCATTTTAACAAACAAATTCGATTCAGAATGGTCCGTAATTTCAGGCACCCTAATCTGCATTGTGGTTAATACTTGAGCTTTGATTTGTTGGTAACTTCTATCGAAATACTTTAACCAACTGTTTGAAGAAATTAATCCCATTAGTGTACCAATTTTGTATAATACGGGAATACAAAACTATCAACCTCATTAACGGCTAATATCTCATATTCTACGTTGCATAAAATAACTCCCTCGTCCGAAGATTCAAAAGTAACGTTTTTAAATTTCGCTCTCTTCTCCCACACGAACGCATCTTTTATGTAGTGCCTGAGTAAACCTTGAAGGATACCATCTCCTAGTTCAAATAAGCCCTCTTCCATATCTGAGCCATATTCTCCTAACATAAACCTAGTCCCTTTTGGGGTGGTAAATATTTGAAGCAAGGAAGCTTTTATAACATCGAGACCGCTCACAATCGCTAACCTCCCATTCTCTAACCGAGGAGGGTAAGCTATAGCTGAACCTAAATATGCGTATTTCTTACTCATTGTTTTAAACTAATCTACCTAATCCATCTCCTGCACCCGTTCCCGTGGAAGACCCGGGCGCTGTAGTCGCTCCTGTTTGTGCTGCAGGACTACCTGCCGTAGCTACGGGTATTCCTACTGCAACCGTGCCTGTAGTGTCTGTGGTTACGTTGGTTTCTACCTTAGCCGTTTTAACAAACGTCTCAAAAGCATCCGCTAAATCTTGCGCTAAATCGCTCCTTACCGTAGCAGGGTCACTATCTTTAGTGGTACTCGCCTCTACAGCAGCTAGAGCAGCCTCAATAGCTGATTTTAAACTTGCTTTATCTAATCCTTGTCCTACAGGTACTGGCATACTACAAATTTAACTAATCCAACGTAACAATTTCAGACTTTAGAGTATCTATTTTAGCTTTTAGTGCTATAAACTCAGGCAAATTAAGGAATGGCATAGGCCCTGCTGCGGTTGTAACCTTCACATTTTCCAAAGCCGTGCATAAATCTGTCAACCACTCACAAGCCGTATCTCCTAATATTGCAGGTTCTGCACTCCCATCTAAAGTGCCGAAGCTGATTGCGCCGCTCACAATACTAGCCCCTGTAGAATTTAATTCTACTATATTTCCATTAACATCCTCAACGTGAATAAGCCCGTTTTCCGTATCTATAAAAATAGTCTGCTCATCCTCATTGGAAGTAATCTTAATACCGAACTCATCCATCTTAACCACGTTTACCGTAGCCTCTTCGTGAGTAGATAATTGCATACCCTCCTCATTGAGTAGTACCTCATTCCCCCATTTGTCTTTGATGCGAATTAACTCTTTCTCCTCTAAATCATCTAACTCTATAGTATGCCCTGACGTAGATTTCCAAATCATTTTACTTGGACTAGTCCTATCCTCATCTTTAGCCTCCTCGGGAACCTCATCAGTAGCCCACCATCCATGCTCCCACACGGGGAATCTTGGGTCTCCCCCTACAAAGGATACCCAAACAGCATCGCCTACGTTAGGGACTGCGAAAAAGCCTATCTGCTTACCTGCTAAATTGCCTTTTGGCCATGCCCATTTGTTAGGTACTTTGTCCTCCCCATAAATGAAAGGGACTTTTACTTTTATACGTCCAAGGAATTCCTCGTCCTCTACATCCGCAACTGTACCATGGTAAATCCCGTAATACTTGTTAAAGTATTCGAGACCAAATTGAGCCAATATTTTTTTAAATTCTGCTATCATTTTGCGTTACCATCTACATCGTAGTTGTATATTTTTTTAGTGGCCTCAGGATTAGTCCTTCCTACTGTTTTGTTCGCTCGCCCTTCCTCGTTCCCTTTGGATAGAGGTTTATTAGCCCCATTCTTTTTAAGCTTACAAATCGTAGTATAAGTAGAGCCTCCTAAGATGACTTGAGTTACCCGTGAAATTAGCCAATTCCCCTCAAACTTTTTTGAAACCTTTTTGATAGTAACTAATTCGCCTACCTCCAATAGGGGGTTACCTTGTACTTTTAATTCCGCTGTTATCACATTCAGGTTAGCTTTTTTCTGCTTAGAATCGGCTGTGTTTTGAAGTTCTTCTTTATCATCTGTAGGAATGAAAACAGGTTTATCCATTACCTTTTTCTCATTTCCGTTTACATCGTAGTCGTAATGGTAGCTGTTGGCCCCAAGTTTAGTTTGACTGTTTTTAGAAGTAGCACTTACCGAAGATTTTTTCCTTGGGTCATACCCCTTAGCAGTTACCTGAGAAGCTTCCCCGTCTTTATCTTTAGTCTCCTCAATGGAAGGTAAAAAGTGAATCAAATCAGGGTCTCCGTAGCTGTAAAGAAATTTAGCTATTTTCTCTAAACCTATTTTCTTGAATAATAATTTGTCCCCTTGAATGTAGAAAACATAATTATCCGGTTCCTTATCTGCCATTTCTTGTAAAAACTCAAAATCGCTCTTGTCCCCTTGAGGTAAAGAATCCCAAATTTTAGTCGTAGGGTCAACCTCGAAAGTCATGCTGTAAGCCCTAGCAATTTCAATAGCTATCTGACTTGAGGTTTTATCCTCCCATATAGTTTTAGGCTTGTTCTTTTTTAATTCCGCTCCTTTATCTAAAGCTTGTACTATGGCGTTTACCAACTTAGCATACTTGGGTTTAAAGTTGCTAATCCGTGCCACCTTATTTTCTGAAACCTGATCTCCCAAATAACCGAAATGAAACTTTAAATACTTACCCGTATTTAAGTCAGCAGTATCTATCAAGTCAATCATTTCCTTATTATCCTTATGAGCCATTTTAAACTCAAGCAAGTTATCTTTATCCATGTCCTGCTCGAACTTGAAGTAGTCAATATACTGAGAAAGGTCGGTTCGAGTATCCTTCAAAACGACCTGTATGTAAGGGGCTTTATTACTCATAACTCTATCTTAATCCTAGGAAAGTGAGGTATCAATAATTCTGTACCTACCCACTCAGTTAAATCTAAAGGATTATGGATACCGTTGGCATCTGCTATAATCCACCAATACTTTGTAGAATCAATGACGTACTTAGAGTAGTTTTTGTAAGCTATTTGATCTATACGCTCTCCCTCTCTTACTAAATGGTAAGAATCCTGCTCATTCGGCTCGATTACAAGCTTATCTCTGACCAAAGCCATGTCTCCCTCCTCGAACTCAATTATCGAGCCTGTAGTGTACAAATTATTACTTGGAATATCTATAGCCATTATATTAAATCTGAAACTTTAGTATTTTCATCAGGGTCCAAAGCTAAAGTTATATCCACGTAAGCTTGCTGAGGTAAAAACCCAAACTCTTTATTGAAGTTACCTAATTGGTAATTCACATTCTTAACAATCCAAACCTCATCTTTGAACAACTCTCCCCATATCAAAATAACATTTTCAGGAGGCTCCTCAGAACCGTTATTCATGCTCAAAGATTCCAACCATCTACATTTTCTAATAACCTCAGGAGAATCCTCAGCAGCCGAGTAAAAATCTAAGGTCATCGAAAGCAAAGTCTCCCCACTCGTATAATGATAAAAAGGGTTGTTCCTCCCCACTACTTTTACCGCTTGGTTATCAGTATTCCTCGAAACGTTTACATTCTCAGGAACCCATTGGATGTTCAAATAAGAACCCTCCCTTTGTGGGCCTGCTCCTGCATTTCTCTTTTTCCTAATAAAGTACAATTGGTTATCAGTCGTAGTGGATACATTACCGCTCCCTTGAATAGAATGATTTAGCTTTAACTGATTAAAAAATTGCTTAGTGCTGTCTATTAGTCCCATCTTAATTGCTTCTAGCTGAATCCAACTCCTGTTTTTCTATTACCTTATTAGCTACCTCATCTCCATCCATATTTACAGTAACATTAATCTGCTCAAGTTTCTGAGTAGATTTGTCTATTATCGTAGGCTCTGAGTTTTGAACATTGACCTGAGCAGCTTTTTGTTCTGCCTCTTTTTGAGAAGCTGCATTGAAATCAAACCCTGAATCAAGAGATAGGTTATTATTCTCTTTACCTAAAAGAGGCTCTTTCTCCATAGTGTTAGCCTCAATAGGGTAAGAAGTCCCTACTTTTAAATTTTTCAAATAATCAGGAGCATTCATTTGGGCAAAGTGTTTCTGCATATTAAATTCTCGTGGCTCTTGGCTCTTCTCTAACTCTATTTTATTTTTTTGCTCTTCGTATTTAACCATTAAATCTTGCTGCACTTTTTGCATCAAGGTTCCGTCTGCCATCCCCTCTATATTAGTTCGATTGTTTTCCATTAAATCAATCTTATCTAAGTAACCTAAAGCTACGGCAGCATCGTACATCGCTAACAATCCTTTAAGCATTACGCCTATTAATTGAACAACAGGAGAAAAAGCAGTAACTGCAATTATACCTATTCCGATCATCGCTAATTTAACCTCGTCCCAATACTTGATAAGCATATAAACAGCAGCCACAATTAATCCTATCATTATTATCTGTGGGAGAAACGCAATGATAGTAGCAACAGCTATAGCTAATAAAACTGCTACCACCACTCCTAAACCTATAGCCATAGCGTAAGCAGCTTTTTTACCTGCTTCTTTCCAATAGTCCATATCCGAAGTATTCCTGTCCAACCAATCTGACCAACCTTCCCCGTTCGTTATCATTTGCTCAAAAGGAGCAAGAACTGACTTAATAGCATCCTTAGCCACGTCGAAAGCAATCATAAACCCCTCTTTCATTCCTCGAAGGAAATTCTTTAACCTGACTATGTACGTCCCTATAGAAATAACCAAATCTAATATGCCTATCTCCTGTAACGCATCATGTAACTTACCACTCATAGCAAACCCATCCTCTGTAGCAGATGACCATATCTCGCCAACCGCCCACATTATACCTCCAATCTTTTGAAGCACCCCCGCTATACCTGAAAGTGGTTTAGATTCCCCATTCATCAAACTTTCAAAACTCTTCCACGCTCGTACAATTAAAACTATACCTGCAATGAGCCATCCAATAGGTCCCATGAAAATAGCTATAGTAACTCCTAACAGCATTAAAGCATCATTGGTAGAGTTAAGTAAGCGATACAAAATATAAGCCTTAGCAGCTAATAAAGCTATACCTGCAATTACAGGCATTACGGCTGTGAACGCTGCTGCCATAGGACCTGCTAAAGCAGTAATTACCATGACTACCCCCACCGCTATTAAAGTCAAAGCAGCCAAAGCCAATCCTAAACCTGCTATCTGAGTTATAAATTTACCAATTGGAGTGTCCATAAACTCCTGTAAACCTTCTAAAAGGTCACTTGCCATCGACAACATTTTCTTGTAAATAGGCTCAAACTTCTCAGCCATTTTCATCAAGGTAAAATCTATGTTTTCTCCTAATCTTGCTTTAAGTCCTTTGTAACCTTTGGCAGCGTTCTCCAAAGCACCTTCAAACATTCCCCCTTCTGCTCCTGCTGCCTTGAAAGCCTTGGCTAACATCTCTAAACTAATATCCATGTCCCGAACCTCCTCAGTAGTTTTACCCATAGATTCCGCTATCAAGTTGTAGATAGGAATACCTGCTAAGGCAAACTGTCTTAAATCTATGGCACTCGCTTTACCTGCGTTTCCTATTTGTTGAAGGTTTATAGCCATTCGTCTCAGTTCGTCATCTCCTCCCCCTGCACCTGCAATGATGTTAGACAAATCATTTACTATTTCTCGAGAGCCTATAGGGTCCACTTTACCTGTAGCAATTAAAGCAGAATTGGCCTTCATCAAAGAATCAGTCTCAAATACAGGATTATCTAAAGCATCTTTTTTAATATCAGCTAGTAATTTTCTAGCTTTATCTCCTGACTTGAGGAGAGTAGAAAGCTGTAGTTCGTAGTTCTCGAATTGCTCCGCTACATTTAAACCTTTGAAGATGGGAGCAAGTAAAGCTATCCCTGAACCCATCATGACAATACCCCCTTGGATACCTGCCATAGCTGCGTTCACTTTAGAAGCCATGCGCTCTGTGCCTGCTTCTAACCTAGCCATGCTGCCTTGTATCTTTTTCTCAACACGGGTAAACTGATCTCTAAGGGTAAAAGATACCCCGAAACCTAAACCGCCTCCTGAAAATGTACCAAACTGCATTTCTTACTTTTTAAATTTACCTTTTGCTTTCTGCATCTCTGCATCCTCCCTCTCCTTTTGGGTTCGCATCTTATGCAAATAAGTATGCTGCCTCCGAAAACTCAACCTTTCGTACTCGAATAACTGCATTGTTAATCCTCCATACGAAAGGTAAAAGTATTGTTCGTCTATATCGCCTCCGAAGGGAAGAAAAAAGCCATCTCCCCCAAGAGGTCAACCACTTGATTTTTCTCTTTCTGAGGTAAAAATTTAGCCTCAGGATGTTCAAACATCAACTCAGTATCCACTCTACCTTCTAACTCCTTTATGATTTTACGGATAAAACCCAAATCTTTTAAATTCATGTCATCCAAATCGCCTGCCGTTAACTGCATTGGAACAATATCCTTAGTTTTCTTTTCCATAAAACTAGGGTTACGCATCAATAGAGCCGTGTGAGAACTCCGATCTGCTTTTTTGGTTGTTGCCCCTTTAAGTTCCCCTTTGCCGTCCAATAAGGTTACTCTAAGCTGTTTTTTGCTTTTAGGTAAGGTAAACTCGAACCTTTTCACAATATCCGCATACTCCGAATACTTAGCCTCTTTGAATGAGATAGAGCCGTCCTTAGCCTGCTCTAAAGTTTGGTAAGGTTTAACATCAAAAGCCTCCTTTAAATCGCAAGACAATTCATGCTTTACATTGGCTCCTTTAAGATTCTCATACTCCCAAGTGAAATCAAAAGCATCTTCCCAATCCATAGAGAATTGTCTAGCTTCTACCAAACACTTTTTCTTATCGGCTGAAAGTAAACTCAAGATGAAATTATCATCAATGTCCTTACCCTTAACCGAACCTACTCGAATAAGTATGTCCTTGAGAACGTCATCCAACTTCTCATTAAACGTTTTTTGTTTTTGTTCTGTAAGCATCCTTTGGTGCTTACCTCCTAATTCCTTTACCTCAGCCTCTACTCCTGACGGTAAAATAAACTTGTGTGTACTGTTCATATTACTAATTTTTGAGTTGTTACAAATCTAACGATTTCTTGAACACTTTTAAACACAAAAGCCCCGAATAAATTCGAGGCTCTTGCTGAGGATTAAGGAAAAGGATGAACCTTACGCACGAACACACTCGTCCACGCTGAAAGTAACTGTTTCAATAATGGCATCAGAACTCATTCTGTCCAAATCGCTACTCTCTATTTTCTTTACCCAACATCCGGTACATAGCCACCTGTTCAAAGTAGCAAAACCTGTTGAATCCATTTCTTTGATAACTATAGGCTTCTTAAACTGCACGGGAATTGTACCACCCCCTGTAAGCACGTTTTGAGCCAAAGCTAATTCGTTGTACGCCCAAGAATCGTTACCAATAGGTCTGATTTTCTCTAAAACCAAATCACCTGTTTTAACCATACCTGCTGTCTTGATTGCACGATTAGTATCGCCATGCTCTACTACGTCAATCTCCACACTAGGAATACTCACTTTCTGTATCTCAAATTCATCAATACCATCTATCTCTACACGGTATTGGAACGATTTTCTTGTATATGCTTGTTTAGCCATTGTTGTTAATTTTCAGGGTCAAAAATTGAAAAATCAGTACCTGAGTTGGTAATACCAACCTTCACTCCAATATACTTCATACCTACTTTAGGCTTAACGATTAATTGGAACTCGTACAAACCTAAGTCAATATTATCAGGGTCGTTTACAGCCACCTGAGAAACGTCATCTACATCTTGATCTCCTTGGTAACGGTAGTCCCATATACCTCGGTTATCTTTAACGAAATCCATTAAAGGAGTTACCCTTCTGTGGATTTGTTTCCAAGTCTCAATATCGTTAGGGTCAAAAGTCTCAAATTCAGTAAGAGGTTTAAGACTTCTAAATAAGAAAATCATCAACTCCGCTACGTTAGCGTGCTTCAATAAACTTGGAGCCTTGGTTAAGGTGCTGTTACCCCAAAATACTAAACCAAAGCTGCTATGATTAATTACAGGATTTATCCCGTAAACATCCAATTTATTAGCTGCAGACTTCTTAGCAGAAGAACCGAAGTTAACTACAACCCCTAAAGCGTTTTTAATCAAACCTCTTTTAGGGCCTGCTGCTGCAAACCACTCTCTTTGGTTATTGTCTCTTTTACTCATTGCCCCCATTACGTCAGGCAATTCAGGAATAATTTTTACTGCTCCTGAAATAGGGTCAGTTATCTTTAAACCTCCTGTAGTCATAATCGCTCTCCATGAGTTATGAGCAGCATGAGAATAAGCCCCTGAACCTTCTCTATAATCCACAGCAGTTGCTCCATCAAGCCCTACAGGAGTTCTTAATAAAGCAATCATATCTTCTCTGTCATCAACGTAAGCAATAAGAGCCGTGTCAATAGCAGGGTTAGCCTGAGAAGGTATCGCAATTTTAGTGCAATCCACATCCTCATCAAAGGCTCTAAATCCTGTTCCGGTACTCGCGTCTCCTAACCAATCAGTAGCGACAATGGCTGTTCTATCCTGCTCCCCACTCGTTAAAGTTACAGAGCCTGTTACGGGAGTGCCATTAACGGCTGCAATCTTCACAATTCTTGAAGAGTTGTTGAACTTAGCTATCTGCTCAGCGTTAGGTGCAATAGCTACGTTGGTAATAATCTGAGTTAAATTTGGATTACTTGAAATGCTTATCGTGTAATCTACTTCGTTCGTTACTCCATTAGCTGCATCCGCTATAGCTACAGTTACTTTGTTTCCCCACGCTCCTATACTAGCTGCCACGAAATCTATACCATCCGTGTCTGTTCCTACAGTACCTGTAGCTTTAACACCATCTAAAGTAGAAGAATCAGTAATATCAGTATAATGAGCAATACGGCTAATCTTCAAAGTAGCCCCTGCATCCAATGCTCTTTTAAGCAAAAGAGGGTCATCTACATCATCAAGGTAACCTCCAAAGTGTTTAACGTACTCACTCCAAACACTTACTGTTTTAGGAGTGTGCAATTCGCCCCATTCAGTTATAGCAGGAACGGCAATAATGCCTTTCAAACCTGCTGCAATTAAAGCGGATAAATCTTGTATCGAAATTTCTGTTCGGGCTGTACCTACTGCTTGCATAGTATGAAGTGTTTTTCAGTTATCAATATTACAAAACTTTTTGGACGTAAAAAAGCTACTGTACTAAATATTTTGCTAAAACCGTTAATTCGGCAATAGGTAAACCTTTAAAAGCTTCGTAAAACTTATCCTCGGGTATAAAATTAACAGGAGTTAAAATAACATTAGTTTCTAATAAATTAAAAACTTTTTCGTCTATTTCAGAACTTTTTTTATGGGTGGACCAATTGTAAACACCCCCTTGAGATGGTTTTACCTTGTACCCTTTAAATAACTCGAATTGATAATCTTTCAACTCAGTTAACCTAGAAGTTAATACTTTTTGAAATTGTACACATTGCTTCAAATGCTCTACTCCTAATACAGAAGTATCAACCTTGCTGTACATAACGGCTAATGCCCCTAACTCTTTATTTTTTATATTCATTTCCTTTATTTTTATGCGATTCCTCCATCGCTGAATTCCCAACCAAAGTTACTAATAATATTTGCTCGTGCTGTCGCTGCTGCTCCTCCTCCTGTATAAGTTACTTGATGGAATTGAGCAAACACCCCTTCTACCAAAGTGAGTGCTGACCATGCTATAAGCAAAGCATTGTAATTAGCTGTAGAGAAATGACCATTAGTCATAAACAAATTAAAATCAGTAACCTTACTAACGTCCCATCCCGAAATATCTTGGTCAAATTGACACCCTTCAAACATTCTATACATATTCTCAACGTTACTAACATCCCAATCCCCTAAAGGCTGATTGAAACTACTCGCAGTTCTGAACATCCATTGCATATCAGTAACACTTCCGACATCCCAAACCCCTATAGACTGATTAAAGCTAGAAGCACCCAAGAACATTTGGAACATCCTAGTTACGCTCGAAGTATCCCATCCCGAAATATCTTGGTCAAATTGACCAGCCCCTCTAAACATAGCGTCCATATTATTTACGCTCGAAGTATCCCATCCTCCTATATCTTGATTAAATTGTGTAGCACTCTCAAAAAAGCCTGCAAAACTAACTCCGCTACTTTTAAACGTCCAATCTGCCATCGGTTTATTGTAAGGCGCACCTCTGAACATAGTAGAGAAGCTAGTACAACTTGTAGGTCTCCATCCTGAAATATCTTGATTGAACGAACTACTTCTGAATAATAATGCCATACTTTGAACACTACTCACATTCCAATCCCCAATTTGACCATTGAAAGCCGAAGCTAAGAAAAACATTAAACTCATATTGAGTACGTTAGAAACATCCCAATCGTTTAAATCTTGGTTAAATACATAGCACCTCAAAAACATCTGAGAGAAGTTAGTAGCACTAGACATATCCCAAGAAGCGTCTCCTAGGTTAGTCATAGAATGACACCCATCAAACATATTTGCAAAATTGGTAACACCTGTAGTATTGGGCTTGTCTAAAGCAGTTACCTCCATATTGTTGCAACCTCTGAAAGCTCCGCTTTGACTAAAAGTATTACCTCCGTACTGTCCCCAATGCTGTAACTCTAATATCTTCAACCCTTCTGCATTGAGTTGGTTATAAAACAAAGGAAAAGTTCCCATTATTGTAACTACATATTGCCCCGAAGCTGAGTAAGTGTGCGAAGCATTACCTGTATGCCCTGTAGTTACTTCTCCATCTCCCCAATCTACTGAATAATTATAACTAATGCTACCATGCGTATAGGTTAAAACTGTAAAAGATTCCCCCTCAATAAGCAAAGTAAAGTCCCCTTTATGGTTATAGTCTCGAAACTCTGAAACAGCGTGAGGGGCTATAGAATCAGGCTTGTTCAAAGATTTAACCTCTATGTTAGAAGTTGATAAGTCAGATAATGACAAGTTCTCTGCTATTATCTCCTTTTCAGTCGCTATATCTCCAAAGCTTATTGGTCCTGTGCTTGGTAAAGGCATTTTAACTTTTCTATTTGTTTTTGCTGCTCCTTAATACACTCGATTAATAAAGGTATTAATCCTTCATATTTAACGGCTTTCATTCCTGTAATTCTAGTATTAACCAACTCAGGAAATACCTCTTCTACTTCTTGTGCAATTACTCCTACCCCTGAACCTTTGTTAGGATGGTTTTTGGAATCCTCTACCCACTTAAAAGTAATGCCTGAAAGTTTATCCAATTTATCCAAAGGAGCCTCTATAAGCTTCTTTTCTCTTTTCCACCTAGTATCGGAAGAGGAGAAAGCTATAATATCATTAGCAGCCTCTATTACCCCCTCAGTAGCCGGAACAGTTACCCCCACTCCTACGCTAAGTCCTTCATCGCCTATTACAGCCTTCAAACCTGTTACTTGTTTAGTCTTTATCATATCTCGTAAACTAAATCTATAACATCAGTTGATTCTAAATTATAACCTGCATTGCCTCCATGCCAATACACCTTATCTCCTGAGGCGATATTAGCAAAAGTCCTAGCCGTGGCTCCACTATCGCCTGAGAAGTAACAAGCCCCTGTCTTATCTTCTCGCAAAGAAGTATGCAGCCCATTTACGTAAACCATAACATACCCTTTAGGAACGGATGAAATTAAAGCCCCACTATATTGATTATTAGCAGCAGCTTGAGCAGACTGTTCTAAATCTGCACCGTCCAATATACCCGTGCTTATGTTACCCAAAGTAGTATCTAAAGCCTCAATAGCAGCCTGTACATCACTAGCTGAAATAGTAGTGCTAGTATCTGAGAAAGATACGTTGCTTGCGGTAGGTCGTTTGTTTATCCACGAACCTTCAAAATAACCTAAAAAGTGGTTACTACTTGGGGCTGCTATTTCTACATCCCCTATATCGTTTATACCTAAATGAGATAGTACAGCTGCAAAATCTAAAGTAGCCGTACTCGCACTATCCCCTGTCAAATCCCACTTTACCGAACCATTGTTTAGATTCGTTATACTCAATTGCTGATTATCGGTATTTGGATTAGCTTGCCAAGCTAGAGCAGAACCGTTCCAACCTATTACCTTATCGGTTAGGATAGTGCCTGTTACGGCTAATTCTCTAACCGTAACACCGTTTTCGTCTATACCAATAAGGAACTCTCCATTGTCTGCGGATAAATCTCCGGTCAAGCCATCTTCTAAGGTAATCAAAACTTGGTCGAATCCTGTGCCGTCTCCGTTACCTGCTAATATTGCATTTTCTATAACGTTAGTATGGCTAAAACCTGTACCACCTTTACTAGGAGGCAAAACTCCTGTAGCTTTTGAAGTGGATAAATCAATAGGGTCAACAGAAAGAACCTTGGAGCCGTTTATAGACAATCCACTTCCTGCTATCGAACTATCAATCGTTATTTCACTACCTGAAAATTCTAACCCTGCTCCTAGATTTGCAGAAACACTTTGCCCTGAAGTAGTCAAACCGTTCCCAAACGTGTAAGAACCCTGTGCCGTAAATTGGATAAATTTAACCGCATCCGTGCCTATGGTACCTATTGTCTCTGTTTGAACAAAACCTTTGTTACCGTTAGCTGTCCCTTGGTCTACGAATACGAAGCATCCTATTAACTCTTCGGCAGAATTTACATCAGCTGATCTAGCCCAATTACCTGCAGCTACTACGTAGATACCGTTATCCTCTTCCGCTGTTTGGTTTTTAACTAGAACCCTATCTCCTGCCGATATACTTACACCGTCTAAAGTGGCCGTACCCTCTAACGTACTTAAATTGATAGTAGTGGCAGCTTTTACTGCAGCCTTAAAATTGATACCTGATGCCAACCCATCTACATACGCTTTATTAGCTACATGAGTAGCAGCGGTAGGAGCATCGGTAACAGCAAGCATTGTACCTGCTCCGAAAGTAACCGTTCCTTGGCCCCCTGAATTTTTTAGTTTAGCTATAGCTAAACTACCGTCTCTTACTTGTTTTCCGTTTATTAACATCGTTTAGCTATTTGTTGATTCTAAATAAAATATTGATATTCTCCAACCCTCTTGAAGAGAAGTTCCTGCAATGGTATCGTTCCAAAAAAGAACGTCCCCTTGTTGAATGTAACCCGTCTCTCCCATAGTCCTCACTACCGAAGCATGATTTTCAGGGTTGTTTCTTTGGTCAGCCGGAACAAAGTAACAAGCAGCATTTACAGTACCGTCTCCTACTAAATACTCTTGACCGTTTATTAAAACAGCCACGTAACTAGAAACTGCAGGCGTACCTTGTAACCCTGTCTCCGAACCTCCATCATATTGCATAGCTTGTTGGTTGTCCCCATCGGTAGGTAACGAAGAATGGTTTTTATCCAACTTACTCCAAACTGTGTTCGATTGATTAAAATCAACCGCCCAATTCCAAGTGTTCGATTGGTAGGCTCCGTCATGGTAATAAATAGTACCTACATTATCAATTTTAACGTACATATTATTAGTAGGTAAAGTATAAACCCACTTAGCAGAATCTCCTGCGTGCCATTCTGCAATTTGACCTTTTTTATTAGCCCAAACTCCCGAGCCTTCGTTTATCAAATACCTCTCTCCTGCCGTTGGGAAACTTGGAGCCTCCCCATTCGCTATTTGAATAACTGAATCTTGCCATTCCCCATTAGTGGAATCATTAGAAAACGTAGCCATATCCTGTAGAACCGCTTTTAAAATAGGCCCTGTAATAGCATTGCTACCATTATCAGTAATGGCAGCATCAATTGTGTTGAAAATATCTTGTAACGTCATGGTTCAAATTTAACTAAAATTTTTATACAGGTACACCCTCAAAATCCTCATCTTGACTATCCGTGATAGACAACTTAGACCTCACTTCTTTAAGCTGAGGTACGCCCTGTCTTATGAGTTTGAAATCAGTAATCCAAACATCCTGAACTTCGTATTTATGCAATTCTTCTATATGGCCTTTACCTCCTAAGTCTGAACTGCCTCCCTGCTGTACTACAGTAAAGCCTCCCTGCTCTATTTCTGCTCCATTCTCATCTACCGCTACCATATACCCCATGGAAGGTAAAGTATTCATAAGAATAGACATTGTAATCCTATTCATAAGGGTATTAGAAGTAAGCACCCTTAAACTGTACATTATATCGTAATTCCCATCAGGGTAACGAAACTTGTTGAAAGTTGCGCTCTCCCCTGAGCCTACCTTTTCAAACTTTACTAATCCAAACGCTCCTATTCCCCCTTTAGTTGGTACGTCTCTATTGATATAAATAGCACCATCCTGTTTGTCCCCTCTATCCTTAGGAGAACCCACCCCGAAAATCTCTACCAAAGACTTAGTAGGAACCTGATCTCTCAAAGTGTCCTTCGCAGCCTCATAAGCTTGCTGAGTTTGGAAATTAGTTTTGTCGGGTAAATAACCGTGTTCTACAGCAGCTTTTCGTAAAGCCTCAAAAATACCTCTATCAATTTCTTCTATTTTCATCTTACTTTCTTTAAGAATATATCTACAGGATTATTGTGTTTTACCGTCCACTTCATAACTTCTTTGAACGTAGGAGACCATAACTCCCTTTTGGGTATGTTCCTAGATTCACTACCTAACTCCTGTATCTTAGCTATCTTCCAAATCTTGCTGCCATCTGAGTTAGTAGAGTCTTTTTTAACTCCGGCCATCGCTCTATCCTTGCTCACAAAACTCGTTATGCTTTGAAAGTAATCGCTTGTATCAATCAATATTTGATTACTTCCTCCTCTCCTAATTTTAGCTGCCAAGGTGGAAGCTTTTAAAGGCTTCCAACCCAAATCCTGTAAACTCAAGTGGGTAACAGCTATCTTTTCTGCCTTCATAGCCCACGCATGGAGTACCTCAGACTGTGCCTCCTTCATCTTAGGTCCCATAGAGTTAATCAAGTGTCTAACTCTAGCCCAATCTCCTGTTTTGTTTGCTCCCATTATGCCACCTTATTATCTTTCTCCCCTAAAACAATAAGTAAAACATTCTCTTTCTGCAAAGGTCCATCTAAATACACCTGCTTTATCTTGTACTTAACCCCATTGGTAGTGAAATAGTCATCTGTACTGCTCAGGATGGTAAAATCGTCCTCATTGTGTAAGCCCTGCTCCTTCGCATCGGCATAATTCATAGAAACTTTAACTGCATAATCGACCTCCTGCGCTGCCCCCTCTACTTCTGTAGTATTAGCACCTGAGGAGGGGTATTCTACTAAGCAATTTACAGTAATATTCTCCTCTGTACCTGAAAAAGTCTCATTAAACCTATCAAAACCCTTGGTAGAATGATGGAAAGTAACAGGAGTTACAAAAAAGGTATCCGTAACCATTTTTATAGCCCCTAAAATATCCGTTTTCTGTTTTTCGCTCAGTAAACTCATCCGCTAACGACTTTAAAACCTACTTCGGTATTACCTATTAAATCAGATTCCAATACGGTTACCTTACAGCCTAATTTAAGCCCTCTACGCTCTCCCTGCTCCTTATAAAACGCTTGTAACTTCTCAGCACTCATGGTTAAGCCTGCTTTATCATCAAACTGTTCGTAGGCTACCTCAACTGAACCTGCTTTTGCAGCCGAAAGGAAAGTATTAGACCCACTAGAGTTCTCAGCAGCTATCCTAGCCAATAAGGAAACCACTACCAAATCCGTAATGAAACTTTTCTGAGCAATCGAATAGCTGCCCTCTAAGCCTACGTCTCCATCAATAGATAAGCACGCCTCAAATTCGCCACAAGTCTCCAAAATGTAGTTAGAAATCAACTCATCGGTAGTTTCTGACTGAATTAAGAAGCTAATTTTGTTATACACCATTTGGTGCATACTATTTGCAACTGAATTATGATCTGTAGGGAAAGCCATTGGATACTGTTTTATACTTCAAATATAACGAAAAAAGCCCATCGGTTAAGACAGGCTTTTTAATTTTAAACGTTAGGATACTACTCCTCTTCTTCGGAACCTTCCTCCGATTCGTGTGTAGCTACATCGCCTGCGTTGAACTCTGCATCCAAATCAGGGTTAGCTTTTAAAGCTGCATGAGTGATAATGTACTGACCCTCTTCAAGAACAATCTTGTCCTCCTCCTTGGTCTTGCCTTCATCATCCGTCTGTAGTAAAACTAACAAATCTTTTTTGACAGTATTACCTACAGGGAAATCTACTTTTTTAGCAAACAACTCATCTTCCAATTCATCATTAGTCATTCCTTTGTACTTATCAGTAGAAGCAGGAGCCTGTTCTTTTTTATCGGCTTTCTGAGCCTTCTCATAAGCTTTGAAATCCTCCTTGGTTACTTTAACTAAAGCACCCCCTTTAATAGCCGCCCTCACTTGTTCAGTCGGGGCGAACTCTCCAAGTTGCTTTCTAACTATACTATGACCTGAGTGCATATCTGTAAACACACTCGTATTGTCTTTTAATTTTACGTAAACGTTTTCCTTAAACATCTTATTTATTTTTAAAGCCAAAAAGCCTAAGGGATTCCTTAGGCTTTTTGTAGATTAGTTTTTAAGCTTTGAAAGTCTCTTTCTGAACTTGTGCGGCGTTCATCCACTCAGGGAAGCCTGCTGCTGAGAACGCTTGAGATTTGTCAATCAATAACCTTGCATCTCTAAACAAGGAGGCAAATCCTGTATGAAGAGTTACATAAGTTCCTTGTAACTGACGGTTAACAATTCGCTCTGATTCTACTCTAAGTGCGTTCAAGTTCAACTTGATTAAAGCACTTGAGGTATCCACCATCATCAATTTGTTATCAGAAGGCATCGCACCGTGAACCCAATAATCTTGAGTCTGAGGTACAGGAGTTTTCAAGTTAATGTTCTGAGTTTTTGAAACTCCATTAAAACCTTTGAACTCGGGTAATTGAAGAATCTCTAAAGCAGGATTCTCATTTGAAATCATCCCCTTAGGGCTTCTTCCCAAAATACCTAAACGTACCCACGCTCTAAGTAAATCGTAATAAGTGAATCCATCATTAGTAGCTTCAACTCCGATAACAGGAGCCGCTTCTGAGCCGTCTGCTTGGTCTCCATTAATCAAAGTAGAGATAGCCAAGGTATCAAGAGCCAAGTTTACCTTGGTTCCAACATCCTGCAAGTATAATGCAAGTAAGTTGATTGATACTTGTTGCTGCACCTCATCTGAGATGGTAAGCCCTGTACCTACTTTGTGGATTTGAACAGTCTTTTGACCGAAAGAAACGTTTCCTGTTGGAATAGTCTCAGTCTCCCCTAATTTCTTAGGCATTGCATGACTCATATTGATATGTGGCATGATAACGGTAGGCTGCGTAACCGTTTCCTCTCCTGCAATCAATGATTGGTATGCAGGCTCTTTTCTTAAACCTAAACGAATAGCTTCACGAATAACCTCAGGGACTAACCATCTGTAACCTTCCTCAAACTCAGGCATAGTCATCAAACTATCAACCGTCATTCTTGAAGGGTCCACTTGTAACGCCTCGAATAAAGATTGAGGTGCTTGAGTGTTATCCTCAGGCGAGAATCCCCATTTGTCTTGAGCATACTGACCGAAAGAAACGTCCACCGCTCTCCTGTCTTTACTTCCTGCTCTAAGGGAATTCAACTGCTTAATCGCAGCAGGCATATCAGCCAAGATAGCTTCCTTCAATTTAACCGTGGTAACGCCTTCTTTGGCGTTATCCTTAGAAATCTGAGGCATAGCCCCTTTATTCTTAGTAACCGCAGTTTTTACAAAGTTTGCTCTCTCTTTAAAAGTATTCATAACTTATCGTTTTTGTAAAGTTCTTTATTCAATTTTTAATTATGCAGCAGGTTGTGTAACCGGAACTCTCAAAATACCGATTGTTACCTCAGTATTGTCAGCACCTCCAATGATACATTGTCCTACAGCGTGAGAAGCAGCAGCAGCAACCTTGTACTCCATTTTACCCTCAGTAGCTTCCCAAGCCTTAGCATTTACATACTCTCCCTCATCAATAACCCCGTCTGCGTATCCTTTTACTATAGCCACGTATGGAGAAAGAACAGTTACTTTCTCATCAGCATTTTTACAACCTACAGTAACCATACCGAAAGGTTTATCAGTTACGGCTTCAACAGGGCTAACTGTACCGTCATTATTCATCTTAACGATGCAAGATTTTTCAACGGATGCAGTACACTCAAAACTGTGTGCAATTGCATACAATTCTTCATGTGATACTAAATTTACTGTTGTGCCTCCTATAGTGTTCATAGCGTATATTTTTGTTGTAACAAATTTTAAATTTCTTTCTCGTTTTTACAAGTCAAGTTATTAACAGTTATTTACCAATGGCAAATTTCGGTTGATCGTACTTTTTGTGCATATCCTCAAAGCTGTCCATGCTAGGGAACTCCTCAGTTTCCGCTGCGTCCCCTGCTACCGTACTTCTAAAATCGAACTCATCTGAACCGCAAGATTTACACTTACCTCCAAACTTATGAACAACGCCTTTAGTGTACTGCTTGAGTAAACCTGTAACTTGTTCCGGTTCTGCTTTCTGAAATAACTCGATAACGTTGTCATCAGCCTCCTCAGTAGATAATTTGTACAAACGAATGGCTTCATTCTTCTGCATGGTTAAATACTCTTGACCAATTTTAGCCGTAGCCTCCAATTTAGCCTTCTCAGAGGCTAAACTTTCTTTCTCGGTAGCTAAGGTAGCTTTATCGGCAATTAAACCGCTCAAAGCCTCCTCTGAGATTAAAACGTTCTTAGTAGCGAAGTCATCCGATAATTCCAATTTCCCTTCTTTCTCAAAAGAAGTTTCAGATTCCTCTTTTTCTCCTTTATCATTAAGTGCAACAGTTTTGATAGGCTTTAAAGCTTCATAAGCTGCAAGACCTAATTTATGCTTGTCAGTTACTTCCTCGATTGAAGCATCTTTCAAGTTAAGTTGAGCCACCATACCCACGGTAAGCTTATCCGTATCAGAAAGACCCATTTTGGCTCTAATAGCTTTTTCAAATTCGTTCATAGTATTCTTAGGTTTTTGGAAACTTCGTTTAGACAAAGATAACACATTTTTTGACATTGCAAAGCTTACGTTAAACTTTTTTGAGTTCGTATAACTGCTCTTCTCGTCCTCTGTAGGTTTTATGCTGAATGATTTGTTGTCAGAATGCAATAATTTACCATCCTCTGTAACCAATTTAGCAAAAGGGTCAGCCCCCATCCATACTAGAGAAGTTTCGTAATAATCTATAACCTTCGTAACGATTCTACGTATCATAGTACCGTCCTCATGTATTTCTCCTACTCTATCCTCAAATGAAAAGTCGCTGCTCGATAAATCGTGAGAAGGTTCCCACTCGAACTCTACTGTAACTGAATTACTGTAGATGGAATTTATTAAAACTCCCCTCGCTACTTTGTAATTAGTTTTAGCATCAATAGCTAATAATCCATTAATTCCTGCCGGAACCTCCCCTTTCTCATCAGAATATCCGCCATCCCATGATACTGCCTCTACTAATCCCACCCAATCATCAGTATCGGTATTATGATCTTTGTAAACAGTTTTACCAAGGATTAATGGCATAGATGCTTTCAAAACTCCTGCTTTAGAAAAATCAGTTGACCTCCAAGTACCCCCTGCTACAATCCCTGCTGAGATTAACCTGAAATTCTGCTTTACAAAATCCTCAGGTTTGGGCAATAAGTCCGCCCTAGTTAAATTAGGGTGCGACCCCTCGGGACCGTTACCGCCCAAGAATCCGAAAGACATTAATGGAGTACTTAAATCGTAAGTCTCTGCCACTAAATCAGCAGCATTAGTCCTTGGGAGAGAAATACCTGCATAGTCAAGTGATACAGTAGAACGTTGTAAACCCTCTTTAGAAAAACTAAACTTGGATACTCTTTTTTTCATTATAGCAATATTACAAAAACTTTTTGACTAAATATATTTTGGCTTTTCAAAAATCATAGCCCTCGTTTTGTTTAGCTTGAGTATTCTCTATTTTAGAAACTTTAGCCATCTTAATAAGCATTTATTTTTTCTCTTATTTTTCTGCCTGCACGACTAGTATAATTCACTATGTAATCATTACCTTGAGAAGGATTAGCCTCTTTGTGATTCAAGTACAAGAAAAACATATTCTGCTTAGTTACCCTATCCAAACCTATGTATTTACAGGTTAACGAATTAATACCCAAAAACCCAAGGGTGCTTTGAGTTTCGTAGTTACTCAACAACTCACTTTCAGTTACGTCGGGTACATGAATAGCTACGTTCTGAACCTCAATAGCTTTCTGTATTAATCTGATATTACCTTCATCCAAAGGGTAATTCACAAAGTCGTCTTTTATTTTCTTGATATTACTGCCTGCCTTAACCTCATATAAAATATCAAACTTTTTTTCGCCTCCTACTCTTATCTCTCTCCCTCCATTGTGAACGTTTATTACAATGGCTCTAACAGCACCTGTATTCTCTAACAAAGCATCCAATTCATCGAATATAAAAGTAGCTTTTTCAAAACTAGCTTCTTGAGCCTTTTTTATCTCATCAGCTAAAATAATGGCATCGGCTGCACGCTGTTTATCCATATCTATAAGCTCTAACTGCTTAATAGTTATCTCTTTGTCAACCCCAAGTTTTTGAAAGAAATAATTACCTAAGGCCCCTATAGCTGCCACTAATACGTAAGCTAACGCTGTTTTCCAATTTTTAACAACGAAGGTTACTTTATCATCTTGTCTGTTCTCCATTTTTAGTAATTTCTATATATCCGCAACTACACGGTCTCGGCAATTTGAATGGTAAGGGGGTTCAGCTATACCGCTGTCTTGAAGAGCCTCTTCGCTGCTTATTTCTAAAAATTCTTTTAATTCATCTGCGTTCTTAAACTTGGAAGTAATGAAAGGGGAATCCTGTTTAACAAGTTCGGGAGCCGACTGAGATAGCTTCTCTACCTTGTTAAAAGCTTTCTTAACTGAAAATGTTCGACCCTGCATTTCTGCACAATAGGCACACTGCAGTTGGTCGTTTACTCCTCTAATTATAAATTTCTCAACGCCTGCCTGTTGCATGTACGCAATGTTTGCGCTAGTCTTTAAACGGTTTACCGTAGTAGATATTATCCTAGATATTTTCCAATCCTCTCCCTCTAAAACAGAAGTAAACTTCTCTCTAAATAACTTAACAGCATTAGGACCTACAGCAGGATTACCATTGGCTATATACTCTTTTTTGATAAACTCAGTTATTTTCCTAGTGGTATCTGCATCCGTGATGAATTTACCAAGGTAGAATTTATCGCTGTTAAGGTAATACTGCATAGTTCTATAATCCACCAAATCAAAGGTAGCATCAGGTACGTCATAACCTGTTGGAAATGAGTCTTTTAGGTTTCTATACTTAGTATAAGCACGCTTAACCCATCTCTTAATTACTGCCTCCTGTTTGTTGGTAAACCTAGAGTTCCAATCCTTGTACAAGTGGTAGAAAGTAGCATCGGTTACTTGCTGTAAAGTAGCATTGGCTCCTAAATCTCTGAGCCTTTCAGCAATGGATTTAACTGTAGTAGCTATAGCTTTTGAATAATTCCCACGGGAATCGCTCAAATAACCCTCCTCTTCGCCTGATACATCGTCTCTACGAGCGTAACTATGCACCTCGCACCCACAATTGTCCCCATAGTCAAACTCAACGTTATACTGCCTTATTTGACCTCGCATGAATTTTACGTTTGCTGAGGTAGTCTTAGCATCTGTGGGGTCGTCATCATTGGAAGGGTTATTCGGGTTGGAGTTGTTATTATCTCCCTCCTCTGCCTCCTGAGTTCCCCCTAATCTAGGCTCTTCTTGGTCAGGCTCATCGTAACCCAACTCCTGCGCTCTCTGATCTTGTGAAATGATACCTGCATTGTATAAAGCAGTAGCATTATCTATTTTCTTACCCTTAGCCTCCTGCTCCCTCACTTGGTCTCCTAACATTGGAGCATCGAAAATAATCTCCATGCTATCGTAGCCGAAACCTAACAAATCCGCTTGAAGCTTAAACAAGTCCTCTAAGAACGTAGCAGCTAACGCTTGGTAGTTTCGTATTTGGGTCCCTAGTTTCGCTAGTATAACCCTCCCAAACGTCTCTGTAGTGCTAAAATTACGTCCTAACATAGCAGGGTCCTGTTTAAGACCGCTCATTTTAGTCTCCTGAACTAACCGGAACAATGAAGAAATATCCATACTGTTTTGCAAGCTTCCCTGCATATTGAACTTATGACTGTTCTCGTAACCTACTACAAATCCTTTACTCATGGATTTTTGAATCTCGGAAGCCTGCTCATCAAGGTAAGTGGATAATCTAGCTTCGTAATCTGCATCGCTCTCTAATTTCCCATCTGTCTTTTTCGCAGGTTTTTTAATCAGCACATCCAAGAACCCAAATAATCCAAGCTTCTTTACCACGTACTTGAAATTATCCATCATATCCTTTTCCAAGGCTACGTTCTCAAGTGCTGCCAAGAAAGGTGGGACTCCATAAGGCTTTTCGCTAAACCTCCTCATAGGATAATACTTGTACGTTACCTCATTGAGTTTTTTATCTCCGCTACCGCCTGAGAATACATTGGAACGTTGGAAAGGAACGTAGTCCTCTTTTTCCTCATCGTACTTGAATTTTATAGTCTCAGGATTCACTAAGTAAACTCTGAAAACTCCATCCAAAGATTTTGACGGAACTATCTCTGAACTAATTACTCCATTGGTAGCAGCATTAGCCAAAAGATCATTGATTAAAACCAAAAGACCCCCTCGATAAACTTTTTTAAGAGATTCTTTTAAAACAACCGCCATCTCCGCAGCCGCATCCTCATCGGGACCCTCTATTTTGAGATGGAATTTAGTATTACCCAACTGTACAATATTCTCTACAGCTTGTGATACGTCTCCATTGTACTTAGCCAACTTCCGTATGACTTGTAGTAACTCAGGATTGAACTCAGGGTATATTTCTTTTAGTCCATCATATACTGAGAAGCTAGAGTCCTCCATTACAGTTTGCCTACCTGAGGTGGAAGAGACCTCCCCTCCTGCCTGCTTCTTAGCAAGTAAAGGAACGGCAAAAGATTTGAATTGATGGAAAATTTTCTCGAACATAAAAAAGCCCTTTAAGAGTTGTAAAAATACAAAACTTATCGGGCTTTCCAATAACAAGGGAGTGTAAAAATACTAATTCCCTATCACACTATGCGAATACTTCATCTTCTGACATACCTAAATCTTCTACCATCCCATCCTGTAGAGAATCCACCAAGGATATTAACCCCTCAATGTAATCCATATCGGATGCTGTAACCACACTAGATGGCCTCAGATTAAGTAAAAACTGTTTCTGCTCCCTAAGTAGGGGCTTATCAATACTTACCACTCGCTGTTCTAATTTGCTGTATTCGCTCATGCTGCTATCAGTTTATTTAATTTCTCTTTATCGCTTATTTCTAAAAGCTGCCTCCAATACTTCGGCATCTTACCTAAAACTAACTCCCATTGCTTCTCAGACAAACTCTGAGAGCCTTTCCATTGCATCGCTAAGGAAGTTAGTATCTCAGCATCAAAAGCCGTGAAACCTGCTCCATTTATCTCAATGGTATTCCTAGTGCTTTGTTCTGCAGGAGACTGAAATTCGTAAATCCTCATAAGACCTTGGATAGCCCATTTTCTGCTTGTTCTTAACTTATCTTTCAATAAGTCTTGTTGCGCTTTTTTGGTTACCTTCTTCATCTTATAAAAATTTATCGGTTTCTACTTCTTCAATAACGAACTCGCCTTCTCCTGCATAACCCTGAGTTTGGCTTATACTCTCAAGGTTGTAATAATCGTCCTTACTGAATTTTACTTTATCAACTCTCGCAGCCGTATGTAAGATGGTCATTTTATGCTCATCAAGTGTAGCTACTCCAATCAGTTCTTTTGAACTGTTGGTATGCCAAGAATCTGTCCTGAATATTAGTGTTACGCTGTCCATCTTATTTAGCTAAAATTATTTCGTGTAAATCTAAGTGAGAGCCTAATATGATACGATTCTCTTCGTGGGCTTTTTTTATTACCTCTGTTCCATGTAAACCTTCTCCAACAGTAATAGCCTCCTTATTTTTACCTAATCGACCCATCACTTGCCATAATTTATCAATGGATTCTAACCCCTCACTCAGGTTACCGTGTTCTATTTGCTTTTTAATCTCGCTTAGGCTTATTGCCGTTCTTTTTTCAAAATTCATCGCTTTTCTTTTTAGTGGTTATTTCTCGATAATAATAAATGGTTCTAACGCCTCAGCTAATTCTAAATACTGCTCAGGAGTTATAATCTCCCCTTCTGTATCTACTATTTCAAATTCCTCTAATAGAGTTTTAAAATCTTCTTGGTGCAAACCTTGATCTAAGGTAGTTCCAAACACATCTGCTAGTGCTTGCTTTAATTGGAACTTCATTATGCTTTCGTAATCTTCTTGTGTAAATTTCATATCATGTGGTTTTTAATACACATCAAAGATAAGAAAGTTTTGGAGTTCTCACAAATTTTTTACAAAAAAAAAACCGAAGCGGTTAAACTTCGGTTCTCTCGATTAATTGGTCAATGATAATTATTCGGCTTCTTGTGGGAATAACTCAACCATCATAGCCTCTAAAGTAGCTACATCAGCTTTCTTGGCCTTGAGTGATTTCTTATAATCTAACAAGTCTTGCAACTCGCCTCCCAACACGTAGTCCCTCACCTTCGTTGGGTACTCCCTTTCCAATTTGGATACTTCGTCGTTTCCTTTGTCTATTGATCGCTCTAAGTCCCTCTGAGCATCCACCAATTTGTACTTCATGTCGTTCGCCTCTTCTTCTTGAGGAGATTGATTCATTATCGCTACGGCTGTTAACAGAGCCACCGTTTTTGTCATGTTTTCCATGCTTTCCTAGTTTAAAATTAATATAATCTATTATCAGATTCGGTTCTGTTTGTTTTTTAACATTTATAGGGGTATTAGTAGTCCAAATAAAACCCTCCTCCCATACTAAAAGATGTTCATCATCGTTATAATCTAATCCCCTACCCTTCAGCCCCAAAATAGCAGCTAAATCGCACTTCTTTAAAATATCTAATTTTTCATTGGTTATATGAGGCAAGTACAAGTACCCTCTCTCGGGAAAGGCCTGCCTGAACTCAACCTCCAAGTATGAAGGGGCAATAGTATAAATATCTGAATCGACAAGATGGTGTCTAATATCGTCCCACTTTACCGCAGGCTTACTACCTTCCCCTACTAATCCCCAAAAAGAAATATTGTTCCAAGCTACGTAATGATGCCTAGGCTCTATAGGGGTACTACACTCCTTACTGAGTGCTAAGAAATTAACAAGATGGCTTACTGATTGACTAGCTACACCGTATATAACTACTTTACCGTTTATTGGAAATTCCTTCATAACCTAGCGTTCTACTCTATCAAAAATCTTAATTGGAGACCTTGAGGGGAATCTGCTATCCGAACTGTAAACGAAATTTCCCCCGAACATGAAATGATTGATACCCTTGTCAATGAATTTTTTCGGTACTGCTCTCCAATGCCTCATGTTAGGATTGCCTGTCATAGCCTCGAATAATACTAAACAATCCTCATGCCCGTCATCTTGGTACTTAAATGGGCCTGCTACATCCCTACCCTTGGGAGTGAATATGCAAATCAAGCTTCTGTTATTTGCGCTGATGCCATTAGCAGTACAATCCTGCCCGTCGCTTCGATAAACATCGCAGCTTAATCCTTTACGACCTAGCTTTTCTGCGTCTGCTGCTTTTAATGTTCCTAATTTAGTCTCCATGCTTTATAGTTTATGTGGTTTCTATACAAGCAAAGATAAGAAAGTTTTGGAGTTCTACAAAATTTTTGTGAAATTATTTTCTAATTTCCGTAAACATTTATATCAAACTCCTGAGTGCCTTTAAACTTTTTCTGCCTCTTAGATAAGAGATACTCGTAAAGTAGCGCACCCAAGGATATAATAAAACCGAAAGCTAACCCCGATACGGTAATCAGGATTAGCTTCCATTTAGCTTGATCTCTCCACTCTATGCTATCCGATAAAGCTATACCGAACAAAGCGCCTAAGCAGAATAAATTGAGACAAAAATAAATAGCTATCATTTGTTTTTAAGTTGGAAGTTTGACCAAAGATAACTAAACTAATTAAAAGAACCCCCACAATAAGAGAGCAAGCAAAAGAAGCCATAACAGCCACTCAAAATTCGGAGGTTTGGATTTATGTAGACTACGCTCAAAACTCTCATAAGAACTGCCTAAATCAGCCTCGTAAAACCTCATGTAAACATCTCTCATATCGTATTTGCATTAGCATCCAATAGGATTAATTCTAAATCTTCAATCTTCATACTTTTCTGTGGATTAATATTTCGACCCCCGTGTACTGAATAACTGCCAAAATAACTTTTAAGCTAGGGTTAGCCATCCCTTCAATCATTTGATTGTAGTAGGTAACACTCACTCCTAACTTTTCTGAGCATACTGTTTTGTTATGCTTCTGCTCTTTCCGGTACTCCTCAAGGTACTCACTTACTAATTTAATTATCGTCATTCTGTAACTATAGTCGGTATTGCCCCGAGGTTAATACGCTTATTCTGCAAATATAGTTATTATTCTGCTCAATTACTATGGTGAATTATACAATCCTCAGTAGTATCAAAAACTAATTCATGTCCTACCAACTCAATCCCATTGCTAATACAGTATAGCGCATCCGCAAGAGCGTAAAACTCGTTCTTGTGCCTCCTCAGTAGCATATGCCCTGCACATTGTTTGGATTTGTCCTTATGACAAACGAAGGAACCGCTATTTACTATCTCAGTAATCCGGTCTTTACCCAACCGCCTTTTGAGACTGTCTTTTCTCATAGGGCAATCGGAACAGGGTTTTTTCATGCAAGGTAATCCCATTATTTGAGCATTACAGGCATGACTATACCGTACTGTTCGCACTGCCTAGACCTTGGATTAATACAATCGCTTGCATCTAAAGGGTCCACCATTATAGCCTTGTGCAATCCTGTCAAAGTAAACTTCATGCTATCACTAGAAGAGTTGAAACAATTAGATGCTATCATTATCAAAGAAGTATCCACTCCAAATTTCTCCATGGGAAAAGAATCTGCTCTGTTTGGCATAATGGCTCTCCAATTAGGGTAACGCCAAAATCTTTCCTCGCTAATCTTTATATCCCCTTCTTCTTCTCCTGCCTCCCACATCTTGTAATCAACTGTACCATTATCTAGTAGCTGAACCGCTTCGCCTGAGTAGTGTTCAAACTCCTCCTTATCCTTTTTATCAATGAAGGTTACTCCATACTCATCGAAGTACAATTCCTTCCACTTGGTTAAAGCCATCTTTTTAAGCAAATCCCTATGGAAGCATTTACCTTCTACATTCTTCAATTGATACTCCAATCTTTGAAGCCCGTCAGGGTTGTCGTACTTATCGTGAACATCCAACCATAGCCTAATATCGACCACGGTTAATACGTGACCATCGGTAGCGACCATCGCCCCTCGTTCTACTACTGCGTGCTGTAGCGCCTCCCTTTGGTTGGGTTGCCCTACTACTTTGTGAAAATCTCCAAATAATTTCATCCTATGTGGTTTAAAAGAAGGAGCGGAGTTCTTAGCATCTCTAGTCGGCTTTTACTCTTATCGCTCCTCTTGGTTATTAATCTATACTCCATCCATTACTGCTATCTGCAGGCATCCCCTCAACTAAGTTGTGAGCCAATACGTTCATGATCTCAGTTAAGAATATTTCTGCCTCTTGCTCATTCTTGGTAGGAACCCTCTCATCCGATGACAAGTGGTGTGTTTCGCATTGGTAGTATATACAGCGTAACCCGTGGTATAAACCTAAACGAGTTAACCCTTTTACATCTGTATTCTCGGTAGCCTCCTCAATCGACTGAGCCAACTCAGCCTCTACGTCCTTATAATGATGTGCGTACTGTAGCGTAACGCAAGTAGCGTTGAGTTTAGCTAGGTTAGTTACCATATTGTCTATCTCCTCCTTTACCTCGTAACTTGGGTAATCTCTTTTGTTGTAAAACTTGGGAGTAATATCTTTCAACGAAGAGGGGCAATTTAATCTCATCCAAGCCTCTTCTTGTAAGGCTTTTGATACTGAATTGAAGTGCTTGGCACTACAGGTGAATGAACTCATACTTTCTAAATTTATGTGGTTTCTATACAAGCAAAGATAAGAAAGTTTTGGAGTTCTACAAAATTTTTGTGAGCATTTATTGAATTATTTTTCTGTAAGGGCCTCCAACTGCTCCAATGTTATATTTCCGAAGTTCTGTTGCAACCACTCAAATTTCTGAGCATCCAACATTCCCTCAGGCTCAGGGTATCCTCCTATATCAGCCAAAGTTTCGTTGAACTCAGTCCTCCATATAGAGGCAATCTCTGAGTAGTTAGCAGCTAACAGCTTTATAGCTAACTGAGCCTCGCTTAATACGTCAATATCGTCCCCCTGCCAATCAATAAAGTCCTCTTTGGGGTAAACATATAGCTTTTCACTAAAGAACGCCTGTAGCTTCTCTGAGAGAGCCAAGAGATTCGATTCCTCAGGGTGTTCCATGACGAAATCCTGTAGTAAGTCTATTACTTTGGCTTGATTAGGTTCTGCATACTTGAACCCTGCACAATCTCCCATGTCAATTTTCTTTTTCTTGGCATTTCTATCTAGCTTGCTTGAGCCTTTAACTATATAACCTTTGTACACTTCTTCCATATTAAATTCCCCCTTTGTAATATTGAACCATAATCTCTGCTTGAACTTCCGTGCTCACATGAGTATCAATAAGCTTCCTTATCTCTTCCGTTTCGATATTAACCGCTGAGGTATCCACTTTATGCCTCTTTAGCATCTCAACTACATTCTCCGCATCTGCTATTATTAGTATATCGGATTCATAGGAGTAGATGTATTCAGCTATATCCATTTTGTCCTTATTGGTAAGAACTGCCATTGGTAATTGTTCCATATCTATAAAAAATCTCTTATTATTAATTTTGCTCCTACCTCCTCATAATCGGTAACAATAGTTATCTTATCCGAAGCGCCCGTATCGAGTAGTTCTTGCATTTCTTCTAATTCTTCGGCTGCTCCCCTACCGCTTGTGAGTAGTTCTATCGCATATAACGTGCCTGACATTTCTATAATTCTATACATTGGTTACCTCCTTTATTGCTTTTCTCATAGCTGTTGCTATATTATCATCAATGGTATTGTTCGGGTATAACTCGAAGTCTGCCTTGAAATCAATCAAAGGGACCGTGGTAAACAAACCGCTTTGGTTCAATCTCCCCTCCCTATAAAGCGTATAATCTTTCCTCTCATCGGTAGATACCCTGAGCCTATTGTGCTTATGACCCTCAGAAAATTGCTGAAATATCTCGAAGTGAAGAGCGTGTTCGTTGATCTTGGATAAATCCAAATATTCATTGAATTTCTTGAGGGCTTTAACTAACACCTCGAATTGTTCCTGTGGATACTTCATCTTACTCATAACTCAAAGCGTATTGGTAAGAACTGCTACGGATACTCTCAGAGTTGAACAAGCAAGCAGGCACTTTTCTGAATATGTGCTGAATCGTACCGTTGGAATGATGTACGTCCCCTACTTCTTTGTTAGCAGGATTAGCGTATCCTGCTCTACTCCAAATATCAACTGTAATCTCTATTTCTTTGCGCTCCCTTGTAACCAAGTTAGTCTGAAATACTGTAGCCGTCAGTTTGTTTACTGTTATTGGCTCTAAAGGTAATGTAATTGCTTTACTCATGGTACGTGGTTTTTAATACCCCACAAAGATAAGAAAGTTTTGGAGTTCTACAAAATTTTTGTGAACTTTTTTTTATTTGCAGATCGGAGGGGGAATCATTAGGGCTTTATACCGTGTTGCAATCGTTCTCCCCTCCTGACAAATATCTGCACCTACTAGGGTTTATTCCTACGGCTCATGTAGTAGGCAGTTGAGCAGTATCTTTCATCTCTTTTAACAATTCAAAGAACTCTGCATCCCATCCTCCTTTGTTATCGAATAGCTTATACTCTGAATTGTCCCACAATATGTGAGCAGGATAAGGTTCTTTGGAATTGTAGGTTGTTCTCACTCGAACAGGGTTATCATTTATCTTAACTAGGTAGTTGATAACACTCAATGCTCCATCCTGCCATAACACAATCTCGAATGGGTTACTGTTATCCTCAAATATCTCAATTGTGCATTCAGTTGGTAGTTTGCAATCATGTATGCTTAGTGATAACAGCCCCATACATTTCAATAGTTTCGCCTCATTAAAGAAGTCCCTTGGTACTACTCTCATGTAGTCGCTCTCATAATTCATATCATCCATAATTTATTGTTTTGGTTTACAGTTTACTATATAAAACTAGATAGGAAAGTATAAAATTTTAGAACCATCCAATCCTTCATACTCTGAAAGTATTTCTTCCAAAGAATGGAATTTTTGAGTATGGCTTTCATCTTGATTAATTACGACCTCAACTTCCATAGCTTGTCCTTTATACTTATTAAACCAATCTTCAATCTTTCCTTGTGTAATTACGTCCATGTATTTAATTTTAGGTGTAAATTAATAAACCAAGTACAGTCGCTCTCATAATTCATATCATCCATAATCTACGTCCTCCTTATTTACATTAACGCCTCTATGCTCTAAGTCATGTAGCAGCATAGTTCTTCCGAATCCTTGCTTCTCTGGCTCTAACCAACTCCAATCCGATACGAAATGGTAGTTTTTGTCTATCCCACAAGCTGTGTTGTGAGTTAAAGCTGTTCCCTTGGGTATTGTTATATCCATACCGTAGAAAGTTCCTGTAATCGCTTTATTTGTCCTCATACTGATTAAACTATTTCTACATTCTTTAAATACTTAGTTCGGTTGGTCTTAGTATCCATGTAGTAAGTCTCAGTCGTCCCATTCAGTTTTACGACCCCCTTAGACTTACCTAATCTTTTTAACTGAGTATTGATACCGTTCTGCTTAACCTCAGCTTCCACAACTATTGGTTGCTTTCTTTGCTTGCTAACGGGAAGCCTCACTAATACCTTGCTACCCACCTCTACATTACCAAGAGCGAACTTTTTAAGCTTCACTCCTTTTGCAGGTGCTGCATCAGTTGAGGTTTTATCTGCCTTCGGAGCAGGCTTCTTAGATGTTTTCTTAGGAGCAGACTTCGCTTTGCTAGTAACAGGTTTTTCTGCTTTGCCTAACTCTAAGCCCCAAGCCTCTTTTAAGAACTGCTTAATGTGAGTATCTGAATGACCCGTCAAATAAACCGTTCTGTAACCTGTTAAAATACGCATCCCTTTCTTGTAAGTGATTTTCTTAACCGAAGCTTTCTCAGCAGTTCCGATTTTTAAGGTTCTTATTACTGAGTAATCATTTCCTTCGATTAACTCTTGTCTTTGATTTGTTCTAAAATTTTTCATAACTTTTCGTTTTAAATGTGGTTTAAATACACATCAAAGATAAGAAAGTTTTGGAGTTCTACAAAATTTTTATGAACATTTATTGAATTATTTTTAAGATCGTGCTGCTACAAAGCCTGCATCCACCCTGTAACCGTTCCTCATCCAATTCCAATATGCCAACGCATCTCCAAGGTTGGGAGAATGACCAAGCCTCTTTTTAATCTGCTCTTTGGCCTCCACCGCAATCGCATTCTCTCTCATGGTTACCTTGGGTACGGTTAACTCTCTCTTCAACGCCTCCAATTGGTCTGCATCTGTTAAAGCAAGGTTTATTTTACCCATTCTGAAATCCTCCCTCAATTGCCACCACATCTGCGAACGTAATGAGCCAAAGCGGAATTTTGGTTTCCCTGCATCAGGTCCATCCTCTATAGTTGGTATAGCTTCATTCCATTGTCCTCCCATCAAGGATTCCACGTTAGGCAATCCCATATCAATAAAAGCATTTACCGTAGCTGTTCCTACTCCTACTCCGTCAATACCGATATTATACGGTTGTATCCCGTACTCAAACATGGTTGGAATGTTATAATCATCATAGCCCTTTTCAGCCAATACTTCATCCTCATATACCAAATTGTATCCAAGATGAGTTGCATTGGGACATTGAAATTCATCCATACGATAAACCGTACAACCTTTTCCATAAACAACTGCAGCCTTATCTCCCAATTCGGAGTTAGCCACATCCACCCCAAGCGCATCGTGTCCGTACAATTTATCTTTATTCGGGTTATTCACACACTTATCAATCCACTCTCTTCTAATCAATGAATCTTTAGATTGTGGAGGAGATATTCCCCTTACCATTGCCTTGAATAAGCCATGTTCCGCCCCATAGGTGGACAATCTCTCGTTTATGGATACTTGAGTAATCGCACCGTGATACAGTTCCTCTTGTAGCACTATATTCGGATGGTCGTATGCGGATACTCGAAAGTTCTTGACACTCGGTAGCTCTGCGAACGTATGAAGTGTATCTGTTTGGTCGGAGGGGTTTCCTACTGCTAAAATGTAATTCGTCATACCTGTTGAGGTGTTCTGTGCAGCCGTTAAAATCTGATGGGGTATTCCTGTACACTCCTCCAATAGAATTAACATTGACTTCCTGTGGAAGCCTCTAAATTTATCCTCTGATTCTTTGTTGGCACTCGTACCTGTGATATGGGTTTTAGCCATCCACGAATCGCCTAAACTCTTCTCCCTCTCGGTAGCATCCATCTTAGCGAAGTTCCTCGGAGCCTGCATAACCAATTTCCCTTGCCACTTTTTTGCATTAGGCCTCAATGCAATGATCTTTGGAAATATTGTTGAAATCTCAGCCCACAATCCTGACTTAATCTGTGAATCCGATGGAGCAGTAGTAACCACCAAGCTATTCGGGAAACAATCCAAGAACCAAAATACTATTCTTGCTAAAGTGTAAGTTTTGCCTGTACCTGTTGCACTCTCTAAAGCTACATTCCTGTATTCAGGGTCCTCTCCTCTCTGTACTGCTTCGTAAGCCCTACCAAAAGTCATCCAAGCTTCTCCAATCGGGTCTTTGTTCCCATCCCACTTGTGATTCTCATAACCCTCATGCTCTGACCACATGAAATGCCTTCTTGGTTCGCCTAACCGCTCCTCTAACCAAGCCATCGGGTCTCTCCTCCAACGCTCAAATAACTCTTCCTCTATGAGTTTTTTAAGTAGTTCCTCTTTTGATATTTTAACCTCTTTTTCCATAAATACCAACTATATATTGTATCGACCCCGTAATCCTGAGCATATCCCCACACTATAGTTTGGGTTTACTTGTTGCCTTTCTTCAAAGCAAGGTACATTTCCTCTAATTCGGTTACGTCCTTTCCTGCTAACTGCTCCAATGATACATCCGTATTCAAGTTGACCTGAGTTTCAAGGTAGCCTCGTTTCTTCCCTTTAGTCTTAAGATAGAAAATAGTCGAACTCTCCTTCCCCTTCTGAATGTTCCTGAGAAGAGACGATTCAGCGAAGTCTAACGCTACCTCCTGCATATCCTCTACAGATTTCCTGTACTTCTCATTAGTCTCTAACCAACGGTAGTGGGTTTGTCTTGATATACCAACCTTATCGCAAGCAACCTGTACCACCCCCATCGAAACCTTTAGGGCTGCCAACATAGCTTTACGCTTTTGTGTAATTGTTCTTTTCTTCATTTCTCCTGCTACTGCCATCTCTCTTTTTTTATTGTGTAACATTTGTTATGGCTGAACCTAGTCTTTAGGCTCCTCTCCCATCAACTGACTGTTAGCATCAAACTCATGTAAACAGTTGGGGCACATACATTCAGTAGGTTCGCCACTCGTATCTCTATCCTCATCTTCTTTCTCCTCGAACTCGTTGCTATCAAATTCAGGAAAAGCAAAACTCATCAATTCATCGTCCTTTGTGTATCCTTTTAGCTCCTCTCCCTTTAATTCAAAGTCCAAAAAGGTAAATTCTGCCACTTTATTATCCGCAATCCGGTACTCCATTACCTCACGCTCTGAAAGGTGGTCCAAGGTAATCGTAGCTACTGTATCAAGTCCTAAGTTCTTTGCTGCCGTGTATCTTGAATGACCTGTAATAATTACATTGTCCTTATCGACTGTGATAGGTACTAAGAAGCCGAACCGCTCAATAGCCTGCTCAAGCATATAAACACTTTTGTCGTTCTTACGTGGGTTTCCTCCATAGGGTTTGATCTCCTGTAGTGGAACCTGTTTTACCTCTGCTCCCTTTAAAGCAATATCGTCAACCTTAACTTCGTTTTTCATCTTTATCGTGTACTCTAATTAGAAACTCGTATCCACACTCAGGGCATAATACCTTCTTATCTCTATTGTCCTCCTTCACTTGTTGGAACTTATCGTGTTCTCTCTGCTCTGCTTTCTTTAAGTCCTTATCGTTTACCTCTCGGATACCTCCTCCTAAGCTTGTTTGTAAGTGCTTATCCAAAGCATCCTTGGTGTCTCCCCACATAGAAGCGAAGTTATCCCATGTACCTTCGCCTGCTAAATCCTTAATCATTCGTAATTCCTTACCTAATGATTTCTCATCCCAATCAGAAGCCTCCCCTATAGCATTGTCCAATAACCTAATCTTATCCTTGGTCTCCTCATCGTTCTCTTTCACAACCACGCAAACCACTTCCTCTATTCCTAATTGGAGGAGTGCCTTCTGTCTAACATGACCTGCAATGATTACCCCATTTGAATCTACAATGATCGGCACATTGTATCCATACGTTTGAATGGATTTAGCCACAGCATTGATAGCCTCAGCGGTTATCTCTCTATAATTTTTCTTGAAAGGTTTAAGATTCTTAACCTTTCTTTTCTTGTAAACTAATTCCATTACTTAACGATATAATAACTTGCTACACTTGCAGATTTAGTAATTTGAATACTTTTTATGCCTTTCTCTTTACAGAACTCCTGCACCGCTTTTTTAACACTTGGAAGAGGGTAATCATGTCCTGCTAAAATTCCTCCTTTTTTAACTTTAGCATACCAAAGTCTCAAATCTTTATAGATAAAAGGGTAAGTATGATTCCCGTCTAAGTAAACCATATCTAAAGAATTATTTTTAAACTCTCTAACCGCATTCTCTGAAACATTTCTTAATATGGAAACTCTACTATCTGCCTCGAAGGTATTTTTTACTTTAGCATGAAGTTCATCCCATTTAGACTGTGAGTAATCCGTATAATCGGGGAACTCCTCAGTTGAAAACCTTCTATAAGGGTCAACTAAAGTTAATGAAGCAGGATTAATACTTAACAAAACTTTTGAAAACGCCCCTCTCAACACGCCTACTTCTACAATACTGCCATTAACTACACCATGCTTCTTAGCAAGCATTCCTGTATATTCATTCCGCTCTAAAAATACTTTATTTATTTTTAATCCCGTAGCCCTCTCCTTGCTCATCTTTTTGTTTTTTACGTTCTAATAATTGATTCCTTGTTTCCCATGATTTATTGTACTCTCTATCCTCAAATAATTTGCTGAATCCTGTAATGTGCTTTAACCTCACAATTTCCTCAGCTTCCATTCCTAATTCATTGGCGATAGCTGATTCATCCCACCCCTCTTCTAACATAGAAAATACCATCTCACTCATGCTAACAACTGAGTGCGTACCTCTCGCTCTGTTATGACGAACTGTAGCTGCCATCCTATCATTAATATCCTTCTCAAGCACTACCACGGGTAACCTACCTTGAGTAGATTCCTGAACGCTTTTGTTGGTTTTCATTACTGTAGTCCTGTGAAAGCCATCTACAATTACGTACTTCTTTTTGTCCTCATCCCAAACCACAACTACAGGCTGAGTATAACCATCCTTCTCAATCGACTTGAGTAATAGCTTCATCTCAGTTTTAGCAACTGAGTTTGGATTGTAATCATTAGCCACCACCTGTTCGATAGGAACCCACCTCACGTTGTTTACAGGATGAGCCTTCTTATCAGAAACTGAATCGTGAAGGTATTGCTTGATACCCTCTATAACTGAATCCTTGTCCCCTCCGTTGGATACTTCGTTGGATACCTCAGCTTTGATCGCTTTTATTAGTGCCTCACTTATCATTACATATTCATATTTAATCTAATCAATAGATTGGTTAACAGTGTAAAGCAAAAATCATTTTTCAAGTAAGTAGTAGCTACCACTTGCCAAAATCTATCCTCATTCGCATTACTATTATTCGGATACTTTTTCATGGACTTCAAAAATCGTGCATGGGTATTCTTTATATGATTCTCAAACACGGGTTTAAGCTGCTCTGAAATAAGTTTATCAAATAAATGACCTGCGTAACCTTCCCACGTTTTAAACATATAAGGAAGTTGGTCAGGGCATTCATAAAACGATGCACTTGTTTTGTAGGTATTGGCCCCATAAATTCTCTGGACTATTCTATTCCAATTATCCTTTTCTACTTCTGCAAGATACGAAAAACTTCCAACACTATTCTCATGGAATAGTGATGAAACTCTCATCTTAGAAGTAGATAATCCAATGCTGTACATCAAATCGTAAATCTTGCAATAATCAAAATTATTTTCTGCAATATATTTCCAAACATCCGTGTAACTCCAATCATAAATTGGGTACAAGGATACCATTCCCTCAGTCTTTAACTTCTTCCCCCAAGTTATTCCTTTGTAAACATTTCCTTTGGTAAGCCCTGAAAGCCTTTTCGGACTCTCTTCTGTACGAACTCCTCCCAATAAAGCAACGGTGTACCCTGCAAAGTCTTTAGCTATAATAGCATTAAATAAATCATTGAAGTAAGTATCCTCTTTACAATAAGTATTCTCCGTAATCGCATCAGGTTCATGAGGTCTAATCCATACATCCTCCGCATCAGGGTCCCAACAAAACAAATGGTTGGTTACTGAGTTAGAACTAACATTAATCTTGATCGGTATTTGATACCACCACATTTTAACCTCATCAGTTCTTTCCTTTATTCTACGGATGTACTCAATAGCATGGGAGAACTCTCCTTCTTGGTCAATAAACATCACATCCAATGGGAGTTTGTTCTTTAACTTTGCTCTCTCCAATGCTAACTCTAAAGTTGCCGTGCTATCCTTCCCACCTGAAAAGGCAATAACTACTTTATCAAATTCATCAAGTAAGTAATCAATTCTTTTTCGGGCTTCTACAAGAACACTCTCAGATTTTGTTATACGACTAATATTAGACATTACTTGATATTTTTTATATGTTCTTCTTTTGCAGAAGGTTTTAAATCTTTGTCTAAAGGAATTAACCAATCATAACCATTCCCTACTATTCTTTTAGATTGTTTGTAATCTATAAACTCAGTCAAAGTAAGTTCCAAATTAGTTCTTTTCATAAACTCCTGCATACCTCCTGAACGGCACACTCTGTGAATAGATAAAGAACCTAAGTAACGATAATTAACATAACCTTTTAAATAAGCGGTTAAGCTCCAAGCTGAATCAAATACTGCTTCCGCCTCAGGTAACTCTCGCATTAAATTAGCAATCTCATCTCGGTAAATCATACCGCCCCCTTGATACATCAAAATTTGCTTTATAAACTTGTGCTGTACAGGGAGTTTTTTCAATATCTCAGATTCCGAACGACCCCAATTAGTCATAACAAAACCCGTACTTTTTTCAAAAGCTTTATCTATGGATTCTTGATAAGAGGTACTTTCAATTAACTCCATATCATCATCAAGATTAATGTACAAATCGTAATTTATTTTTTTCAATAATTTTATTCTCGCTGTATGGCAGCCTAACATTTTAGACTCCACAAAAATATTATCATACCTCTCTTTATGGCGTATCTTATCCATAGCTTTGCCTGTATTATCTTGCATCAATAAGTTTATGGAGTAATCCTCAAACTTATTAAATCTTTTAATACTTGCTATTAGGATGTTTAACTCCCTAACTCTGCTTGATACAGATACTATAACGAAAGTTTTTTTCATGTTTTAAAGTTTATTCCCTCTAAGTAAAACAGTATGATTCATGTCTTTGGAACCAAAAACAGTTGCAAGAAATTCAACCACTTTTTCATGGTCAAATCCTTTACAACTGTAAATATCGGCTGAAAAGTAATGCTTTTCAGGGAAAGCATGAAAAGTAAAATGGCTTTCCATAAATATAATACCGCCTGTAATTCCTGTCTCTTCTTTGGCAATCATGCTCTCGTCCACCTCATAAATCAAAGGCTCTGAGAGTGGTCTTAAACCAATCATGTTTGTTACTTTCAAACAAACTTCTTTTATCAATGCCACATCCCACATTGGATTTTTATCGCATTTATACGCATCAATTATTAAGTGTTTCCCGTTTTTCATGTACCTCTAATTAGATAGACAAATCTAATCAAATTTTGTACATCTACGAAATAAACGAGATAATTAGATGCCGGTTCTGTTGATTAAATCTACGTCTTTATTTGTTACATCTACAGGATGTGTCCAATACTTATGCCCCCCTAAATACAACACTCTATAATATTGACCGTAAAATTCTTCCAATTTTCCATAAGACCTTATGTAAGCTGAAACTTGTAAATAATCCTCTACACTACTCCAATTTTTTCGTAAAGTATATTCATGAGGATTCTCAGGCATAGTTTTAGCAAACGTCCATGAAGTAGATTCTAACAAATTACCTACGTGCTCTTTATCAAAGGTTATCTTAGTCTGCTGCCAATAATTAGAATCGTAAGCTATGTTATTAAACTCAGTTTGGGAAATACCCTTTACTCCTACATCAATAATTCGATACTTTGGCATGTACATACCTAAATGCTCTCTGAAAAAATTGAGAAACAAGTAACGGTAACAGTAACCATTAGGTTCTTGAGTTAATCCTAAGAAAGCTATCTTACTCGGATTACCTTTTGACCTAAACCAATTCAAAAAATTCTTAAATACTCTCTCAGGTTTTTTATAAATTAAATCTCTATAACCTAAAGTAGCTGCAAGATAATCTTGACCTTTTAGAGGGTCTTTAAACCTCCAAGCGTTAACTCCTAATATCCTATCTGTAGCTTCTATAACTGCTCTGCTTGGACCTTCAAATATACCTACTACATTTACACAAGCATAAGATTCATTTTCCCAATACTCTTTATCGCTCAAGGGAGCAATTACTATATCTAATTTATTCATTATTTCTCTTCTAATATGCAAAAAATATCTGCTTCCCTCATCAAGTGATAAGTTCCACCTTTCCATTCAAATTTAGTACCTGCCAACTTCCCATAGATGACCGTATCGCCTTGAGCAACCTCAAAAGGTTTATCACTATAGCCTACACCTAATCGAACCACTAGCCCTACTCTCTGATCGTCCTCGATGGGGTTAATCAGTATAATACCTAACTCAGTGGCTCTCGACGCCTCCTGCTCCCAAATTACTACTCTATCCTGAGTAGGGGTTACCTCCTCAATAACTGCCATCAAGGAATCATAATTTTCTTGTTCTGTCATGTTCTAAAGCTTCAATGTATAATTTAATATTCAAAATCGTATTCTCCAACTCAGGGTGCAAACTTACACTCGATTCTACTCTTTGTCTGCAATCCTCATCAGCCTCTCCATCTACGTACTTTTGCAAGTCATCAGAATAAGCTACATCATCTCTTTTTCCATAATTGGGTAAGTTCTTCTCTACCTTATCCCAAAAATCATCGGGGAGCATTGATTCTAACCGCTCCCTTAATTCTGTCTGCTGAGGCGGTTGTAAAGGAGGGTAAAATACTCTAGCCTCAGTAAACTCTTTCTTGCTCAACCTAATGGCTCTGTTCTCCCATACTGCCAAAGAAGTGCAGAAATTTACCGCCTCTGTATCAGATTCAAAAGTTAATACTCTTCCTTGAGTGGGTCCCCAAGCTTTTCCATCCTCCTGTACTTTGATAACCATGCTACATTCTTCCATGTCCTGTAATATTTTCAATTAATGAAGATAACCCCTCATGGGTTGCCTTACGTTCTCGATCTCTCCTTATTACGTAATCGGGTTTAACATCCACTTGGTATTCGTATGTACCCAACAAGCTTAAAAGCTTCTCAAACATCTCCAATTGAGTGTTTATACCTTGAATAGCCTCTTCGGTATCTGTTAATTTAGATTCCATAACCATAGCTACGTAATTATCCTCTCCCTCTTTACTTTTCTTACACAATCTGCGCTGCATCTTTTTAAGCTTTCCTCTGACTGATTCGTACTTTTTTAGAAGTTTTGAACCCTCTTTCAAGCCTGTATTGATATGCTTAGATATTACCTTTACAAAATCGTCATATTCCACACTAAAATTAGTCTGAAAGCAAATATCAATACTCATGCTGATAAAGTGCATAGCGAAGGATGGAAAAGGGTCCGATTGTTCTTTGAACTCGCCTGTTTCATCGTACCTTTTTCTCTTAGCCTCATCCGATAATACTTCGTAAGCCTGAGATAACTCAGCAAACCGCTCGTTAGTGCCCCCCTCTTTATCAGGATGCAACTTTTTAGACTTGTCCCTGTAGGCTTTTTTGATCTCTTTTAAAGTAGCTGTTTTAGATACCCCTAATACCTCGTAAAAATTCCTCATTAGTAAACTGCTATTATGCTATCTTTAGTGAACATTCTCCATCCTTGAGCCTCTAAATCCCAATACTTGAGAAGATGCTCCGGCTGATGTACTTTTTTAACTACTGAAATAAAATGAGGTAAATTCAAATCCATGAGACCATCATCGAAAAGTTTAACCTCTTCCTCCTCTAAATTAACTATAAATACCTCTTTCTTATCAGCCGTACTGAAAATCTTATCTATAGGGAGTATGGTATAATCCTTACTAAACTTTGATTGGTAAAATCTTTCCACACGTGAGTTAGCGTAACCTGTCGGGTCCTGTTTGATGTACTTAGAGTTCAAAGTGCCGTACGCCTCTCTAACGTCCCCATTTGCCTTTTTATACTCGAAGTGAACTAACCCTTCTATTAACCTTGTCTGTAGCACCTGTAGAATACTCTCATCGGTTTCTGCTCTATTAACATTTACATCAATAGGATTGGTACTTGATACTAAAATAATTTTCATGCTTACTTTTTATATGTGATTAATCGTTAACTGCTTCTAATAATTCCTCCTCTGATTCTATAGGACTGCCCCAAGAAAAAGTATCGTTATCGCTCAAGGTCTCTACGTTGGTACCCTCCTCAATCTCATCCATGGTAGAATTAACATTGGTAGAACCGTAAGTCGCATACCAAACTGTACCATCAGGCATTGTGCATACAAATATCTCAGTATTGTTACTTGAGGATACCCCATAATAACCTTGAATGGTATCCGTATCCCCTTCTAACTCTTTAGCCTCAGGATGTAAATCGGAGTATTCCATCTCCATAGATTCTGCAAACCGTTGGTAGAACTCATCGCTGTACTGCTCTACATCTGAATAATCTAAATCAATAGACAATCCGTGCGCTGCGTGCTGCTCAATAGAGTAAGTATTAGCTACGTTCTCAGCGTGAGCCGATGGAGTACTTATACCCGATACGCAATCGTTAATTGCATGACTTATATCGTGGAAAAGCCAAAAGGTTTTACCATAGTAATCGAAATTAATTTTGTCCTCCTCTTCCATAGCCCAAGCTAAAAAAGCAGTGAATACATCAGCGTTAAAATGCTGAAAAGAATCCTGCTCTTCATCATCTAAAAAAGAGGCTAACTCTGAATCCCCATCGTAGGGTATATCCCCATCGTAGGCATCGAAGAACCTTTTAGCTATTTCTCTATCTGTACTGAACGTCATAGACCCTAGAAATTCTGAATCCTCTGAATTAATGTCTATCAATAAATTTTTGTGTGCTATTCTCATTTCGTGGTTTTTAATACATAGCTAAGTTAAGAAAGTTTTGGAGTTCTCACAAATTTTATCAAATTATTTTTAAATAAAAAGAAGGAGGGGACTTTCGCCTTACCTCCTTCTTAACCACATACTAAATCGAAAAGCACGAATTAGTGTCTTACCATCAAGCTATAATAAACAGCTTCTCAGATGGCCTGCTCAAAGCAGTATATTTTATCCTGTTCCTCTCGACTACTTTACGGTTTTTATCTATATCACTCTCAATAACGAACACGTTTTGATAGGTGCTGCCTTGGCTCTTATGAGCCGTGATCGCATAATTGTACTTTACAGAAGCGAAGTGTTTTTGAAAATTGTAAAACTGCTCCCAATACTGTACAGCCTTATAGCCCCTCTCTGCCAACGCCTTTTTCTTGAAAGTATTGAGTATGTTAGTATAATACTGTTCGCTCCTCTCATGCACTATTTTGATGGTTTGCTTGTACATTTTCCCATCAGGAGTTAAGTAATCCACCAAAGCCTTGTAGCAATGTATAGGTTCGCCCCCTTCTATTTCCTCGGCATACTCCTTAACAGAATTTACTATCAACTCATCATTGGTATTGAATATTATCGTTTGCTCATCCCCCACAATCTCGAAAATAGGCTTATCTGCAATTAGCTTCTCACCTACCATTATCTTCTGCAGGTCGTGTCCTGCATAAATCATTTTCCTGATTCTATTATTTATAGCATCCACCGTATCATTAGTCCACGCTATAACCTTAGCAAAATCTGCCTCTTTTTTGAAGTGTTCTGAATTGAAGTAGTGTTCAAATAAATCAGTAATCAACCTACGGTCATTTAGCTTATCCAAAAATATTAAGCTTCCTTTGTCCGTAATCTGGCTAGTCCTTTTCACAAATATTTTAGGTCTAGCTAATACTCTCCTCACTTTCAAGGTAGCCTCAATAATCGGATTACCTTCCCCTTGCCTGACAATATCAGTAAGGGAGAAAAGTTTCATATCAAAATCTCTCTGTACATCCTCATCGAAAGGCATACAATCTACCCTACCCACAGGAGGTATCTGAGCAGGATCTCCCATGAATATAACTTTCAAATTAGAGTAATCCACGTAAGGAGCAATTAACTCAAACAACTCATCTTGAAGCATAGATACCTCATCCAATAAAAGAACTTGGTACTCTCCTAATTTGCTGTTCTCTCTCTTATTCTGAACAAACGTAATCTCCCCTTTGAAGTTTATCTTTTCTCTCAAGCCTAGCAAGCTGTGAATAGTAAGGTAAGCCAAATTCGGATGCTTATAATCAGCTGATTGGTACAATACCTTTACTGCTTTATTGGTAGGAGCCGTAACAGCTACTTGAGCCTGCCTGTTATGGTAGAGGTAGTCCTCAATTATCCTGCTGCTAGTATAAGTTTTACCTGTACCTGCATAACCTCTTAGCAACGCCATACCGCCTCCTGAGGAGTTTAAAAACTCTTTCAGCCCGTTGAAAGATTCTAACTGCTGAGGTTTCAAAGTAGAAGTATCCACGGGAGTTACCTCCCTCCGTGCTATATGCTCGGCAAAGGTTACATGACCTTTCTTAAACATTACTTCTAAATCCTGCTCAGAATGGGCAGTCGTCTTTCGGTTCGTAGTCTCCATAATCCTGTTCTTTTGTTATCCTATGATCTTTAAATTTATCTCTGTTATCCCTAGGGACGTATTCTAATATTAGTTCTCTTTCCAAATCAACCGCCCCCTGCTTACTCTCAGTAGTTATGAAAGCTACTTCCATATTTTGATAATCTGAGTAAACAGTTCTATAGTGGTTACCTCTCCTATCGTTCCACTCCTCGAAATGCCTGTAGCAAGCTTTCTTAACTGAGTAAGCACTCATGCCTACATAAACTATTTCTGCTCCTTCTCTTATCAAATAGACCCCGTAAACTCTACAAGGAATTTTACAACTCCTCTGCCTTCTCCCATTGCTCATTCCTAAGAACGGGGGCATCCACGTAAAGCACTCCATGTATATCTTTTTTAAGTACCAACATCTCATCACTAAAGGTTAACCCTTTCTTAGAGTAATCGTCAGCTACTCGGTTTTTATCTCTTTTAATCCATATTACAGGATTGGTTACGGCTGCGTTCAAATTCTTCTTAGCCTCCCTCAAGAAAGGAGCAAGATGCCTTTTCTTGACCATCCAATTACCATTAAACTGATTTGTGACTAATTGACTATCGCTAAAAATAGTAACGACCCTTTGAGGAAACTCTTTCAATAATCTGTTACTCCATTGAGCAGCTAAACACATCCCAACCCACTCAGCAATGTTACTTGTACCATGCTCCTGAGGGGACCTCCAACAACCGTTGCCTGCAAATATGGCTAACCCTTTATAAGGTACTCTATCCACTTCACAATATAAGCCAACCCCCATGTGATAACTCTTATTCCTATCAGCATGGTTCTGACAAGCACCGTCAAAATAAATATCTATTCTCATCCTTTCTGCTCTTCTAAGTACATACTAATATGAGTAGAAATTACTGTCCAATTTATCCCCATGTTAGCATCCGCTTGGTGGAGAACTCTATCCAATATTTCTTGACCTTGCTTCTCAGTAATTGCTACCTCATCGTTCTGAGCCTGATACATAATATCATCTATGGACCAAGTTAATTGACTAGCGTAAGCAGTTTCGGAAACAGCTAAAGCCCTGTGGTACTTTACCAACAGGGCTTTAGTTTTGTCATCTGAGTTATTCTCTATAAAATCTACCTCATCTTGAGTCAACCTTTGGTCAATCGGAAGTATTTCTGTGCTTTTCATTCTTTGTGGTTTTAATGCCTCACAAAGATATAAAATTTTAGAGAACTACAATATTTTTATCAATTTATTTTTCTGCGTGCATAGTAGCTGTACGCTTTGGATGTTGGTTAGGCGCATACTCCAAAGTCTTAGCCGTCAAAACAACGACCTGCTCCCCTGAAACATCTACCCAATCAATATGACCTTTATCCATTGCATAAGTAACGGCTGAGGTGCTTACCCCTTGCCCATACGCTTCTGCAAAAGTTGATTTTTTCATCAACCCCTTAAACTTAGCTTTAATAATATCGCTTTGCTGTAACTCCATTTTCTTAATTATTTCTACTTCCTACATAGGCTCCAAAGCCGAATGAAACGACCATTTGAAACCCTCTTGTCTCGTACCATTTTTTAGGGTTAGGCACAACCTGTATTTGTCTAGCCCCGTATACGGAACTGTTTGGGTTCTCCGACCTCGCTGTTAACTTTAACTTCTTAGGCTTAAACCAATTCTTAAATCCTTTATCTCGCTCCCAAGTCTGATCTATAGTTAAATCCTCAAATAAACTGTAATCTAACTTAACACTATCCAGCCTTGGAAGAAACTTACCCTGCAAAGATACCCATTTATCCTCGTACCGGAACCTTTTAACCTCTGTGGTATCTCCATTTATGATAATGGTAGTATCGGTTACCTGAGCAGTTACTGAGCCTTGAGTGTTAGTTTGAACGCTAATACGGGAAACAAAATTTTTAAGCTTCCCTAAGTCCTCCCTCAAAGCTTTAATATCTTCATTATTGGAGTTTTTTAATTCTTTGTAAGATAGGTTCACAGCCTCTACTTTAGCATTAGACCTGCCTGCCTTATCTCTCCAAACTTCAACGTCCCTCTCAAGACTACCATTGGTACTTATAACTCGATTTAATTCGGAGTTATAATGATACCAACCGTATAATCCTGCCAACAGAACAACTATAAGACAAGCTACTAAGATTCTAAATTTGAAGTCCATTTTTTCTTTACAAAGTCTATTATGTGCTGAAATATCCAAGCATGAAGTGCCATCGCAGCTAACATAGATTCAAACAATATTTTAACGTCTTTCCTGCTCTCTCCTTCATTTAGGTAATAATAAACAACGGCTAATACTAAGCCTAATATCAGCACCCTGTAAGAAGCAGATAGTCTAACACTCCATTTACCTATCGACAATTCTTTATCCAAAGGTAGAAATTTATTCGAAGCATTTACAGCTAACACTAAAGCAACGATATAAAACCAATCAAGCCCTGCAAAAAAGTTAACTACATTATCAATAAATAAGGTTTTCAGTTGTAAGAACAATTCTTCCATGATATTCTATTTTAAAGGTTACACTCATATTTTACCATCGCCTGAACAACTGCCTCAGCAGCCCTATTTCTCCAATCAGGGTCTAATAATTTCTTACACTCTTCCTCATTAGTCATAAATCCATACTCTATCAAAACTGAGGGTCCTGCTGTATTTCTCAATACGTAAAAATGTGCCTCTTTATCCAAATCTCCATCTGATTTATCTACTCTTCTTTTAATATCAGGGAAAGCTTCAAATAAATGTTTGGCGATATGTTCAGCTACTATATCACTATCAGTCTGTCCTACACTCGTAAAAACTTCAATCCCCGAGGAATCTTCTTTTTCAAAAGCGTTCGCATGATTTGAAATAAATACCGTAGGAAATTTTGAACTTCTACGTGCTGCTTTTTCTCTTGAGCATCTTCCTTCGAGACTTACATCATGCTCTTCTTGTACAACTAACATAACTCTTTTTCCTAATTCCCTAAGCTTGAATCTTATCCTGTCACTCATGTCCCTATTAAACTCCCACTCCAATAATTGAGAACCATCAGACCATACAGGAGACCTTTTCCCTTGGGTATCCTCCCCATGCCCTGAATCTAATAACCAAAGTATTTTAGCATCTTCTGCAAACCTAACTATCTTGTTCATGTTGTTTAATTTTACCGTAAAGGTAATTAAATTTTGTACTTCTCAAAATATCCTGAGACTTGTAAACTACTAAATCATTAGCAGCCGTAACTATAGGCTCACACTTGATAAAAGGAATTAACCAATGCTGCACTCCAAAATAATACTCCATCCTAGGCATACCATTCTCTCGTATCAGCATCAAAGGATACTTCGTTTCTACACGGTTGGAATCCCCCTGAACCTGCTTCCAAAATTTGTACATGATGCTATTAGACCTCAACTTGGTAGATACCGGAACTGATTTGTAATGCTTAGTCTCTACAACAAAAGGAAAATCTAACTCCTCATCTTGGCAAATAACATCGCCTACGACCTTAGAGAAGTTTTTCCACCTCAAGCCCCCTGAACGGGGAACTCTAGCAAAAGGGTAAGAAGTCCATTTAGCAAGCCACTTACAGGAAATTAATTCATTAGAATCCCCCTTGGCCTTGGAATTTATACCCTCTTTTTTGAAGCCTCCAAATAAATCATGGCTGATATTCCTTTTGTTCTTGCTCATTCTTAGCTACTATCTCATTAACAGCTTGTAGGTACCTCTCAATCCCCTGTAATCCGCTCTCCCTATACATAGCCTGCATTTCTATTCTATGATTAATGATTGGGTTACCTTTTACATCTTTGTTCCTTAGAGGTGGTAAAATAGCTGATACGGATTTAATGTACTCAGTAAGCTTAATGCGCTTACCTGCTACTTTAACGTAAGTCCTCCGCATTTCTGCTCTACTGAATCCTGTTTTCTTTTTAGCCTCCATAACTCAAATGTACTAACTTATTTGTGTATAACCTTCTGCCTTCTTATCGAAATCTATGATTTTAGCATTTAAAGGGTCAACGCTTGGGGAGTGGGTAATTACATACACAGCTTTGCTTCCTTGGGATTTAACTCTAATCAAATCAAAAGCTACTTCCATACCCTCTGAATCTAATCCTTCAAATAATTCATCCATAACAAGGAAATTATAATCTACTGAACCCATAACTAAATCGTGCATGGCAAACCCACAAGAAATATCTATTCTTGCTTTTTCGCCTCCTGACAACTCATTGTAATCAACCTCCTCTCCATCTTTGATGCAAGTAGTCTTGAATGGTTTTGAAGCCTTATCGAAATCAATACCCATCTTAATATCCACCCCGAATCTTCTACCGTACTTGACTAGCTTAGTATTCAAATTCTGCAATTGGACTGAAAAAATGTAGGACTTTAGACCTGAGGAACCAAGAGCGTTCTTAATCCACCACTCACAGTATTCAAATTCCTTTTGCCATTTTTCTACATCTGTATCAAAATCTTCAATCAATTCTTGGTATTCGGTTATTTCTGTTTTCTTAGATTCAATATCAATAACTACAGGCTTTTCAGATTTGATTTTTTTGTACTCATCCTGCTTATCATCCAAGTCTTGCTGCAATTCCTCTATTCTATTATTTATGGCAACCAATTTAGAAATAGCAGAAGTTATCTTTCGATTGTATTCTTCAACTCCTGAATGTTGATCGTAAAGTTTCTGTTTCTCTTTATCCGCTTTATCGGAATCTTCAATTAATTTAGCTTGATTTGCTTCGATTTGAGAGACTTTCTTACCTAACTCAGTAATAACACTCTGTTCCGCTTTGATATTCTCTCTGATCTTAGATTTAACCTCCTTAACTTGGTTTTCATCTATAGGAGCGGAGCAGTAAGTGCATTTCTCCTCTACATTCTCTAAATCTACTTTTAGTTTTTCTAATTTTCGCTCAGAACTTGCTAACTCCGAATTGTAATCCCTGATCTCCTTTTTGGAAGCACTTACCAATTCCTTGGCCTCCTCAGAATAATCTTTAGCTTTGTGATAATCTGCAGTAAGCTTTGCTACATCTTTTTTCTTGCCCTTGGTAATTTCTTCCTGTTCTTTTTTCTCAGTCTCTTTCTCGTTGATAGAATCTTTCAAAGATTGGATTTTCTCGTCTGCTTTATAAAGTTTTTCATCCTGCTTTTCGGTAAATTCGGAAACTACTTTCTCAGCCTCATCAATCGAAGTTTGAATATTATCAATTTTATCTTGAGACTTTTGCTTGGAATCCTCTAAAGTTGAAATTTCTTCTTTTACTTCTTTTAACCTATCAGCACAAAAAGTACGGAACCTATTCAAAAACTCAATATCGAAAAGATTCTCAAACAGCTTTCTCTTCTCTACTCCATCCATATCGACTATCCGAGCCATTCGCTGCCCGAACACAACTGAATTAAGGAATGTTTTAGAATCAAGTCCAATCAACCTTTCTATTTCAGATTGTATATCCGCTCTGTGCAAACCTTCTCCAACCTGCTCCCATTCTTCATCAACTTGCTTAAATAACATCAACTTGCTTCCTCCGGTCAAACCTTCTGTTTTACCTTTGAACTTCAAATGCCTTGCAATCATGTAAGAATTATCTCCATCTACATCGGAATCGAAATGAACTATTGACCTCGTACCTTTGAATCCTTTTGGCTGTAAATGCTCCCAAGTTTGAACCATATCATTTACCAATCCTTTCAAATTGATTTGATAACAGCCCCATGTTAAAGCTGACCATAAAGTAGTTTTACCTGAACCATTATGCCCTGACATGATAGTTACCCCTTTCCTATCAATGTTAAAATTGAGAGGTTGGATTATAGACCCAAACCCCTCAACATCTATTCCCTTAAACCTTACTTTCATCTAAAATTTGATTTATCAATTTAGTAACTTCATTTTTATCGTAATCCTTTGGCTTCTTGGTTTTCTTATCTGAGTTTCTAAACACTCTCCAATAAGTATTACCTTCAATGGTAACTGAATCGTACCCCATTTTACCTTCTCCTTGAGACTTGTACCAATCTGCAGTAGCTTTAGCCTCCTCCAATGAAGAACAAAGTTTTTTCATATTGGTATCGTGAACAGCTTTGAATACCTTGGATATAATTCCTTGCATCCCTGATTCAATAATTGCACCTTTTAGCACATATTCAATATCAGCAAAAGCATCTGCTACCTCAGTTAAATTTCCGTCTTTCCAAGCCTCCTCTAACTCATCTACTTCCTCTCTCAGTAGATTAATTCTTAACTCTGCCCTTTCCTTAGAAATAAGATGAGGTCTTAAACCAATCGGGTGACTAAATACTACATGGAATTGTTGGACCTCTTTTACATAATCGGGTAAAACAGACCCTACAGGTTGACGAGATTCACTTAACATTTTCATTACTGCCTTTTGAGTACCTTCAAAATCTATAGGACCTTGAGAAGTAGGTACTTTTACCTGCTCTAATAAACACCCCATCATTTTTTCAGCCTCCTCTCCTTGAATAGGAGAATTAACCTGAGGGAGTTTATAAACTAATTCATGTATAAAATCTGCAGCCTCTTTACCCATAACTCTCATCGAATACTCTGGGTTATTTTTATACGACCTTAATAATCCTATGCGTATTATTAAATTCTCAGCTACTTCTATAGTCTGTTTCAAATTCAACAATCGAACTTGGTCAGTAGTAGATTCTCCTGTAGGAGTTACCTCCCCTAATAACCTTATCACTACTTCGTGTACATTTTCAATCCTTTTCACTTCCATATTTATTGTTTTACATTTTTTAATATCCAATGAGCGTAAGTTATTAAACCCTACTCAAAAGTAATTAAATTTTGTAGAACTGCAAAATTTATAAAACAAAAAACCCCTGTAATTTCTTACAAGGGTTTTTCTTCGTTCGTTTAGCAAGTGCCTTAGCAAAACTTATTTAAAGAGTCTCTCGGGCTTCTATAAATCTGTTCGTCCGTGATCGAAGGAATAAGGTTATTTTTATGTATCAAAGTGCTTGCCTGTTTATACCTAAACTCATCTGAGGTTTCCGGTACTAAACTAAGTAGGGGGGCTTCCCCAACAATGAATGTGGCAGGCGGTTCGTAAACCTCAGTTGAAGTGGCAACAAAGGAACTAACCTCTGCACCTACATCATCTGCGATAACGAACTCATACGTTGGGCTCAGGTTATCTGCTGTCGCATAACCTGTAGAACTAAATCCTAGAAATAGTCCTATTAAAAGCGTTACAATGAATCGTTTCATGTGTCAAATATAATATTATTTTTTTAATTAACCTCAGTTTGCTGAAATAACCCAAGCATCTTAACTCCGTACTTCAAAACTTCCTTGTCCTCATTGTGCTGAGTGCAGTAATTAGAAATCAATTCTTTTCGGCTCAGGTTGGTATTAAAACTTTCCGCATCCACGCCCTCTACTTTTAACTCCGATACGTCAGGCTGCCATGTAATGTAATCGTTCTCTTCTCCTTCTTCTAACTCCTCTCCTTCTATCTTAATCTTGAAGTTAGGGTATTTTTTACCTGTATTGAGAAACTTATGACCTGCCTCTATGGATTCAAGTTGGAAAAACAGCACTCCTTTACCTTGACCTGCATCAGATAAATCTCTAGGCAATGGATTACCCACACTCACGAAAGTAACATCCCCTTCCCTCAATACTCGGTACTCGTGAATATGCCCGTTCAATACTAAATCAAAAGAATCGTAATAAAAATCAGTAACAAAAATATCTGCAGCCAAGTCTAACCATCCGTTAGGCGTTTGATGTTGGAGCAAAACGTTAATGTGTCCTTGGTTCTTACCTTCAGAAGCCGATTCGTAATGCTCCTCTAACTTTTGTTTGAAATGCTCAGGGTATTCATAGTAAGGAATACCATAAATATCTATTATTTGCCCTGTAGCTAACTTTAGAGACACTTTCGCATCGTCAAGGTTAATTAGGTTATCGAACATACAACTAAACGCCTCCAATGCGCTCACAGCAGGTTTATCAATTAAATTCTTAGTAGCGTAATCGTGGTTACCTGAAATAGCTATCAATTTAATATCAGGATACCTCTCAAAGTTGCGTTTAAAACACTTGTTCAACTCAATCACTACCGAAGTGGGCAAAGATTTTTGTTGGTCCACCAAGTCCCCTGAAAAGAGAATGTACCCTATACCGAACTTGTTAGCCTGTTTGAATACTCGGTCAAAAACGTCTATACAATGAAGCAATCGGTTATTATCTACATTGTGCTGTTTGTAGTTGTGCGCCTGAACATCCGAAAAGGATATTACAGGTAACGTATCAGCCTCTAATTCTATTGTTCCTAAATCTCTCATACAAATTGGTTTAATAAATTCTCCTCCCTAGGTTTGGGTATTTCGCACCCCATCTCTGCTAACTTCATTATAATTTCCTCAATGGCCTCAGTAAACTCAAGAGTATTCATTTTACTAAATCGCTTACCTTCAAACGTTACCACCTGAGTACCTAGCATCTCAGTAATAACAGGCTTATGCCCTACTATGCCTACACGTAGCCAAGTATAAACCTGATCTTTGGTTTTAACCTCTCCTTGGCTTTCCTTGTACCACGCTCGGACAGTAGGAACCACCACTCCCCAAATGTATCGGTTTTGAGCAAGGGACCTTATTTTCCTATGTACTGTAAACTTGACCAACAAAGTCTTATCACGAAGGAAACGGGTTACGACTTTTAAAGGCTCGTACCCGTCAATCTCAATGTAACGTAAATCATCGGTAATTTTTCCTGATACTTCTATTTCTCTATCTGTAATAGCCATTATCTTATCGCTTTATTTACATCCCCTTCTTTGATAAAAGCTTTTTTATCTTTAGTAACGCTCAAGGATACTTGGTAATCATTTGAACCTCCGTTTCGGATATCTACTGCAGTCATTTCTAACAAAGGAGACGTAAAAATATTATAGTTGCTTTTATCTATATCGGAAGCATACACTAATTTTTTCAAAGGTTCGTCAAGATGTTGGGATAACATACAGGAGGCGCACTCGCAGCCCTCTCCATCATCACTAACTAATTCTTTAAGACTACTTGTTAATTTACCGAACCTAAGAGCAGGAGTAACCAAATCCATGATTAACTCATCTAATAATACTACCGAACCGTCTATGGCTCGAAGTCGGGGGGTTTTACTTACGTCAGTTATCAGCTTTTTTTGAACTAATATTTTTCTAATTGATTGTTTAATCTCTTCCTTACTTTCCATTATTAATCAGTTTGTGGTTTATTAAAAAAAGCCCTCCCCGAAGGGAGGGCAGAACAAAGAACTAAAAATTACTCATCCTCTTCGTCCATGTTAATATCAGATAATAAGCTTCTTTTCTTGGTAGCTTTTTTGGGAGCATCTTCCTCCTCCTCTTCCTCGGGCACTTTAACTGCTTTCTTCTTAGTAGAAGAGGTAGCTTTTTTGGCAACAGGTTTACGAGCAGTCTTTTTCTTAGGAGTCTCTTCCTCTTCTTCCTGCTCCGCCTCTTTTTTAGCAACAGCTTTGTACCTAGGCTCAGTTTTCTCAGGTAACTCTTCCCCGTAAAAGTAATTCTCCATTACAGCACCAAGGTAATCATCTGAGTACATTCTTTTCCTAGTTAACTCAAGCACGTTTGGAACATCCTTGTAATACTGCTTTGGGTACTTAGTAGATTGTACCCATCCAATAGCCGTGTACTTTGTGGTTTTACCCGTACCTTCTTTGGATACAGTGATGTTCCAACCCTTTTCCATATCAGTAATACCATCCTCTGTGCCGTTTTGGTACTGAGCATTGGTTACTATACGGTTAATTTCCTTCATCAATTGAGGACCACACGCTAATACCCTAACGCCTATAACGTCATTCTTGATTAACTCATTATCATCATCGTACTCACAATCCAACAATAAACAAGGAATCAAGTATTGGTACTTTTCGCTAATCTCATCAGCCAAAGCAACTACATCCTCATCATCGTCATCTTTAGCTGCTTTAAGCACCTTCTCGATAAGGCAGGGCTGTCCAAAAGTTTTGGGAGATACATAAGGAACTTTATCGAGCCAAAACAAAGTCTGCTCTACAAAATACATTCCGTTCAACTCAGGAACAGGAGGCAAAACTCGGATATGTGTACCATCCTTAGAAATGTCCTGGTGGTACATATACAAATCGTCATTGGAGTTCTTTTTATTAAGGTCTTGCTGAACTTCCTTTAGACCTTTAATGTTTAACATAAGCTATTAATTTTTAGTTCTTATAAATGAGTGGTAAAAGTATTAAAATTTTTGAGAACTCCAAAAATTTAATTCAAATATTTTTTTAAATCGAAGTCCTTTAAATCTCCCCAACTGTTAGGACTAATCTCAGCATCCACCTTCATTTTTAAATGCTTCAACTCTGTTCCAAAATAATCCTCATTAGGTAAGTTCTCCATGGTCTCTTTAATCAAAATCATGGTATCATCGAAAATATCTTTAGGAATGTAGAAAATAATAGAATCGTGAACCGTATTGACCAACTTAACCCGTGGGTCTAATCTCAAACCTAGTAAAGCAATCGCAAATATTGTAAACTCCCCTGCCGTACCTTGAATAGGACTATTTACAGCCACCCTCTCATCCATCGCTCGGATGTACTCATTCTCATTCTTAATATCGGGAGTTCTTCTTTTTCTGCCATAAAGGGTTCTAACATACCCGTCTCTTCTAGCCAAGTTGATATACTTGTCGTGGTGCACTAACAACCTTGGATATAACTCAAAGAAATCATTCCACATCCTAGTAGCTTGAGCCAAGGTTAAAATAAGCCCGTAATTAGACTTAGCATACTCTACTAAGCCCTCAGGAGCCATAAGGTAAATCAAACCGAAATTACCTGCCTTAGCATTCGTCCTGTGAGTTTTGATCTCAAGGGGCTCCATCTTGTATAAATTCTCTAAGCTTACCCCTGCGAATTTAGCACCTGTTTTAGCGTGAATATCCTCATCATTCCGGTACGCCTCTATCATGGTTTTCTCATTAGCGAAATCTGCTATAATCCTTAACTCCGCTTGAGAGTAATCGTATTGAACTATAAAGTGGTCATCAGGACATTTGAAAACATCCTTTACCATCTTTACTACCTTGACCGCTAAAGGGTTCTTAACCTTAGATAAATTAGGAATATTTTGAAGGTTAGGGTTTCTACTTGATAGCCTCCCTGATTCTGTTCCATGGAGTAAGAAACTCGTATGTATCCTATCAAAATCATCGAGCCTGTTGTAAATTCCCATCAAGTAAGTGGAAAGCATTTTTTTTATCGACCTCCAAACTTGCAACCCCTCTATGAATCCTGTACTATCTTCTAACTCCGCTATAAAATCTTTTCCTGTTAGTGGTTTAGGACCTCTAGTTTTTTTATCGTAAGGCATCTTATAACCAAACCCGTCATCCGTGTACAGCAAATCCCCTAACTGAACAGGAGAACCGAAATTAACAGGCTCCGTCTCCATGCCCTCAATTTTAATCCGGTTCCTAAGTTCTCGATACTTGACCTCCCTCACGCTTTGGCCGCCTGACTTCAAAGGTTTACACTTCCCTATTTTCTCATCTAACTCCTTTAATTTCTCTTTCTTTTTACGTAGTGTTACTTTTCTCTGAAATCTGTGAACAGTACCGTTATCCCTCAACGCCTCATCTTGGGCCTCTAAAATATCCTCAGCCTCTCCAATGTACCTCAACAACTTCTCTTTGTCAATAAGCATACCCTCATGCTCCGCTTGCCATAAAACCTTGTTGGCTGCCATTGTGAGGTTACGGTAAATACAATACAACTGCTCATCCTCCAATAAATAACTCTCGAACAAAGTCTTTAAACGCAAAGTCATATCGGTATCCATACCTGCATAAGGAACCAAGGTATTGATAGACAAAGAAGCCCAATCAGGTTTCTCCCCTAATTCTGCCTCATACCCTGCATACTGTTTGAAAAAAGTAGAAACCAAATCCTTCAAACCGTGAGATTGGGTCTCATCTAGCAAGTGGTGCATTAACATTGTATCGTGCATCTCGCCTGCCCAAATGGTAACCCCGTAAACAGCTAATACGTGCATATCGTATTTCATGTTTTGAGCAATCTTCTCAATGTTAGGATTAGCAAATACCTCTCTCTGCAGTAACTTTAAAATGTACAAAATCTCATCCCTTGAGAAAGGAGTTTCGTCGTGGAACAAAGGTATAACCCAAGCCGACCCATGCTGAAAAGTGAACGATAACATTGTAGCCCTGAACCCTGCCTCACGGGTATTTAACCCTGTAGTCTCAGTATCAAAAGAAGCCGTACCTGTTTGTTTTATGTAAGTAATCAACTCCTCTACTTTCGCTACAGTATCGACTAAAACAGTATTGGTAGAAGCCTTGGAAGTGAACTCAAAACCCTTGCTGAGATTTACCGCTTTCTCTACGTCGTAAGCAAAATTCTTGATGTGCTTATCATTTACCTCAACATACCTTGGAGAAAGTATTGGAACTATCTTACAGGATGTTTCCCCTATCTCTAAATTGAGAATTTTGCCCCTCTGTTTCAATATACCTGTTCTACCTGTCAGTGCCTGTAAAACAGTACCTCCTACAGCTAATATTACTTTAGGCTTTAATCGGTTAATCTGATCTATTAATTGAGCCTTCCCTTCTTCTATCTGCTCAGGAGTGGGGGGAGTATCTTTACCGCAAACTTCTTGAACTAAATAAGTCCTGTAGTAATTGTCCCATGGGTCCTCCAAAGCTTTATCAAACACTTTCTTTAACAGTAAATACTTCGCAGAAGCCATTACCTTTTCATTTTGGTAGTCATAGTAAGTAGGGAACTCCCCTACTATCATAAGACCCGATTTGCTGTCCCCTACACCTTCCATATTTCTTTTCCTTGTATTATGTAACCATTATCATTTGCGAACCGCTTAACCCACTCTCTTATCGCCACACGGTCTGAAACATTAGCCTTGAGTTTAACTACATCGTAAACCTCTTCTAATTCCACCTCTCCCCTATCGGATAAAGCTTTGTCCAAAGCAGTAGTCAATTTCTTACTGAAAAAAGCTTTGTCTAAAAAAGTAGGCTTGCCTTTTTGAATCTGTTTAGATTTCTTCTTTACTAAGTCTGAGAATAGTATTCCACACACTTCGTTATCATGGCAAATAGGGCAGTCTTTACTCCCCATATCCCACTCCTTTCCGAAGCAATCCTCTTGAATCAATTTAGTTTTATCAATGGGCTTAGTTAAATCTAAGTCTCCATGAGTTTTCTTTTTCCTTGGTTCTCTCATTTTGGTATTCCTCTTTTATCGCAATCGTAATCGAAACTGATTTTAAACTGCTCATCTTTATAAAATTTAATTCTTTTCCTTGAGTGGAAAGCTGTCCACTTTCCTACATCATACCAATCGTAAAGGTAGAAAAAAAGATTTTGCTCATCATCCATCCGCTCGGCTCTACCTGAAAATTGACTTAAAGCTATTTCATTCATGCCTCCAAAAGCCATCATTAGCACTCGAATAACTTTGATATTGATACCCTCCTGCAAAACAGAAGTAGTTATCAATATTCTACACATCTTTGATTTGAAATTTTCTATTTTGTCCTCTGCGCTGCCGTCCCCTGAGTAAATAAACTCAGCTTCCCCTGCCTCAAAAACCTCATTGAATTTTTCCAATAGGAAATAACCTTGTTTCCTCTCTGCTACAGGTATCAAAATCTGATCGTCTTTATGGTACTGGGCTAACTCAATCATCTGTTGCGCTCGGATATTAGAAAGGTAAACGTTAGAAAGCATCTCAGTCTTGTAATCAAACGAAGCCTTCAAAGTAGGATTATTCAAAAGTATCTTAACAATAGGCTCCTGACTAACTCCCTTATCTATTAATTCCCGTTTACTTATGTCATCAATTACCAACCCACTTAATCCTACTATAACCAATTTAGAAACTTTGCTTTTAGATTTTAAAGCAGTCCCTGAAAAGAAAGCCACACAAGGCGCATCCATCCATTGAAGCAAGGTAGAGTATTCTGCACCTCCTGCCCAATGCGCTTCATCCACCATTACATTATTGTACTTTTTGAGTTCGGCTTTAACATTGGAAGAATTTTTACCTCTATTGTACAAAGTCTTACTCATAGCAATAGTGAAACTTCCAAACTCTGCCGAATCTGAATTTATCTGAGTAACCGTGAATACTTCACTAAAAAACTTAACGTGCTGCTTAAATAAACCTGTTCTATGAACTATCAGCAAAGTTTTAGAGTTCTTGATAGAAGCATGGAGAAAAGCCATCGTATAACTTTTACCTCCGTTGGTAGCATGGTTAAATATCCCCCTGTGGAAAGGTACGCCCTCTAGCGTATTATCTTTGATCGTTCGAAGTGAATTATACTGTTCCTCTCTAGCCTCCCATACACCCCCTGAAAAAGTAGGAATAGTCCTCACAATAGAATTAAACTCTAGCGTATTGTTACGATTATCCTCTATTTCAATAGTAGCCCCTAAATCTTTAGCAAAGGATACCACCATAGGAGCGAAGCCCGTAGCAAAAGTATTACTAGCTGTTATGAATTTTCTCCATCCATCCCACCTACCTCCATTACCCACGTACTGAGTATTGTGATAGTACCCGTTAGGTCTAACCCTGAGGTATTCCTTGAGTTCTTTACCTAAGCTAACATCCAAAAGGTTGTCTTTACCCCCTGTGATTAGTTTAGTAGCTGTATTTCCTAAAAGTAGTCTCACCTTTCTGCTATTATCATTGGACCTACAACGCCCCCACTAAACTGCTCTGCTGCCTCTAAAGCTGTGCTAACTCTACCCCTCGCACTCAGTACCGTATCTTGAGTAGAAAACAGCGAGCCTTTAGCATACTCCTCCCCACAACCTACTGCATCGTATTCATTTAAACTTTCGCCTACTTGATAATCTGAACCTATTTTGAATAACCTGCCTTGGTAACCTACCAAAAAACAGCCTCCGCTTTCTGCATCTTTCTCTTTCTCCATGAAACCCCCTGACCTAAAGCAGTCCCTAACAGCATTTATGAAATCTGTACACATATATTCGTACACTTCTTTACCGCCTCTCAAAGGAGGAGAAAATGAAAACCTCAGCAATTGAATCATTCTAAAACTGCTCGTGCATCCTATTACAAAATCCTTTACTGTAAATACTTTTGGGTCTTTCCTAACCGTGATATTTAACCCTGCAACTCCTGCTGAATCTGCTCCGATTATTACTTTGTCTTTTTTAACTAAGCCTACTATACAAGTCATATCCTAATTTATCTTATTGAAATAATCTTCTTCTTCATCTGAGCCGAACTCAGCTATTGAATCCTTTTTAATTTTTGCATTATCCTTTAAATAACTCTCCCATCGGTTAACTGCTCCCTCTCCATAAAGCTGATAAACCTCAGGTACTTTTTCCATATAAGCTAACCCCTCAAATTGAGCCTTCAAATATTGTTCGTAATGAGCCTCTTGCTCATCTGCCTCCTTTTTAGCATTTACCAAATGGAAGAACTTTTCTACCGTATCAGCCACGAAATCCACTCCATTGTATTCTAGTAAATATTGCTGATACAAGTTGTAAACCTTTTTGGTATCCTCCCTCGAAGAATCCTCTTTCACTACCTGTATCTTGTCGTACCTATCGGTAATCTTTTCATGGTAATACTTGAACTTTCCTACTGCATATTTACTCCCCATCATGTCCAACCCTATCTTGATGTAAGTAGCCAACGCATCTCTTTTGTTAGAGAAGTTGAAATGACCCCTGAATTCCTCAGCCATCTGAGCCACTTCCCTCAACGTTAAATACTCAGGAGTAGTTTTGTAAATAGGCTTAGGTCTCCTATGTCCAAACTGCAACCGCTCTGAGTGTAAAATACCGTTAAATACTTCTACGTTATCCTGAGAGGTATCCATGGCCCTCTGCACTTTTTTACGGGTCCTAACCGTAGCTTTAATTTGATACCTGTTGCCTATACCTTTTTTAGCGAGTACCTCAAACAGTTCGTCAATCAACTCAGCATCGAAGTTGTGCCCCTCTAATAGAGGAACTACTTCCAACAAGGTTGACTTAGTTACGTGTATAGCAGGATTCCTCAAACCTTCTCTTTTGCCTCTCTAAGTTCCCTATGATTCTTTGGCTTGTAACAAGGTGCAGTAGGTCTAGGTGCATGAGGTCTGTCCCTCACTAATTGAGATTTGACTACCACACCTAGTTGACACACATACGTAATGCCCTCAAGTTGTAAAGCTTTACAACCGGAACACTTACTTCTGTTCACTAAAATTAAACCCATTCTTTTTAAATTAATTCACGTACTGCAGAACCAAAACTTAATGCTTTAGTCTGCTTTAATAATTCTAACACACTCTCTTTTCCAATACTATTAGGGTCGTTGCCCTCTCCTATAAAATCGTCCATCTTTACTACCTTAACTGTCTTGATAGTATCCAAAAAATCCATAGCAGTTTGAATGGCCTGAGTGTAAAAACCTTTATCGGGTAAGAATACTAACTCCTCCACTACTCCTGACATGATTATACGTTTCTGCTCATCGCTCAACGACCACCCTAAAGTAGCCACTCCTTTTTTACCCATGGTCTCAGCACAAGCCCAACCCTCAGTTACAAATATTTTTTTGTGTATCCTGATCGCCTCCTCATTGTACAGCAACTCAGATTTACCTATTCCAAACTCTCCCTTGGGAGGATTCTTGTACTTGAGGTTCCTGTTGTTCATGAAGTTCCTAGCTATCCAATAAACCAACTTACCCTCTTTCTTAAAAGGAATGATAATGTATCCGTAATAATCGCCCGCCTGCTCATCAGGGTCCTTGGAAGTAGGGGGGGATTCTTTAACGTAACCAAAACCTTTTATATCCAACTCTTCTAAGTCGAACCCTCGCTTGCTGAGGTATCGCCTTGCTCTATCAGATAAAAGCCCTGTACCCTCTAAAATTGATTGGTAACCATAAGGAAGCTTCAACGGTTTAACGTCTGCTGCTTCTAAGCTATACAAACCTTCCACATTTATACCTGTATCAAGATAAGATTCAATCTTGAGTTTAGCCTCAGGATAGGTCAAGCCTTCCGCATCCATTACAAAGTTTACCGCTCTCTCTCGATAACCGCAGACCCAACATTTAACCAATTGGTAGCCGAAATGAACTGCCATCTTTTTCTTGTTATCCCCGTCCACACAAAATTGACAATCGAAAGCGTGCCAATTTTTAGAACTTTTCTTTAACAGGAAGTTAGAAGCAAAATAGTTGTATAGTCTAGCAGTAGAAATCATTTCCCCTTAGTAGCGCCTTCAAAAAAGTTTAACCATAAATTGCCGTGGAGACCGTAATGGCTGTTAGCGCCCCCCTCCCCAAAATTAGTAGATAACCTAATTCCGTCCCCTTCATCCTGAACTAGCACTTGGATAGACCTGCCATCCCTCTTATCCGTAAAGGTTACAATAACGTCTGCGTTATCCTCTGTTAATTCTTGCTCTTCCTTAGCCATAATTTTTTACCAAAGTTAATAAAATTTTGGAGTTCTGCAATATTTTATTTTAAGTTTTTCAATAGGGCCTCCAAATCATTTCCTGAAACGTTTATGGAAATCCTATCCTTCAAAGTCCTACTCGTTTCAAACTTTACTTTCTCTCCCTCTAAACTCATTTTCCCTAGCTTAGGGAGCACAACCTCGTTACCTTGAATAACCTCCTCATAAAATAACTCCATGAGGGTAGCCACCACCTTAGTAGCCTCCCTTCTACTCATACCTGAATCTTGGAGCCGTTGGATAATATGGGACTTCCTAACTATCGCCATCCAACTTGCTCAAATCTAATTCTCCTTTCCGCCTCGCTTTTTTCTTCTCAGGCATTTGAACTTTAGAAACTAGCTTCAACCCCTCCTCAATGGTAATCTCATCTAACTTCATTTTGGCCTCATCCAATTTGACCACACAATAGTTTTTTCGGTTGTAAGCAACTCCCTCTCTTTGCACCACGGGTAATATTCTTCGTATCCCTGCTGCCTGTTCTACAGGAGTAGCACAAAGAGCAAAAGCAGCATGGCAATTAGCAGCCTTACCGAAATCCTCAGCAAAACCCGTCATATCAATTACCTCCTTATTTACAGCATCCTTATTCACTTGAGAAAGACCCATAGAAAATACGCCCCATTCATTGTTCAATCTTATTATATCGTGATAGACCGCTTGTATCTTGAGCCTCTTCTCCCTAACTGTTCTATCAATCGGAACCATTAAATCAGGATAATCCCAACAAATAATATCAGGTATCCAACCATGCTCATCCTTCAATTCCTCTAACCTTCTATGAATATCATCCACGGTAGTAGCATTGGCAGGGAAGTAGTCCATGTACATATCCCCTCCCATGTTCTTAAACCTGCCAACTACTTGCTGTAGTATTTTCTGAGTATCCTTAGAATTGAGCGCATCCCTAGTAACTCCTAATAAATCTTGGTACACTCTAGCTTTGATGGAATTGATACCATTTTCCATATCAGCATAGAAAACTTTGTACCCATCTCTCACGTATTCAATAGCAATGTTAAGGAGCGTACCTGTCTTGAATGATTTAGGACCACCCATGAATATAATTAGCTGAGGTGCATAGAAGCCCTTAGCAGCCGTGAGTGCGTTTAAGCCGTCTAAGTAAGTTGGGTTACCCTTGACAATATCAATCTTACCCCTTTTGAAATCCTTGATAAGGAAACCCCCCTGTTTACTCAAGCCATCTTCATACTGTTTCTTGAGGTTGGTAATCTTCCCCATCTTAGCATAAATGGAATCTAGTAAGTCCGAATCAGCGTTTTTAACATTTACTGCCTCCTCTCTGAATAGGTTTTTTATCATCTTCCTTTGAGCCTCCTCAATGATGGTATCCCTAATCATTCCTGTATCTGAATTAAAAGGGTCAAATAATAACCTAGCTTCTTTTTCCAATTCTAACCTGACCTCATCCTTCACTACCTGTTTCTGCTTTTTTAAACTCCTGCTGAGGTACTCAACGAAATTAGCTTTTGAAGGTTGGATTTTATACTTGGTCAAGTAGTGCGAAAGCAATTGAAATACCACTTGATGTTTATGCTCATCGAATATTTCAGGTTCTAATAGTTCTACGAATTGTTTACCCTCCCTTACTTGAAACAAGTATTGTAGTAGGAGCCTCTGAAAGTCTCTTGTCATATCCCTTATCCTAATTTAAAAGCGAAGTTATAAAAATTTTGGAGAACTGCAAAAGGGATAGGGGGTACTCTCATATTTACCTTAACCGTCCGTTTTAAGACGGAGGCTAAGGTAATAAAAAATTCGATACACCCCCTACTTTTTTTCTCTATAGTTATTAGTTTTTTATCAACAGTTTTAGCCTTAAACCTTGAGGTTGTTGGGTTAGGTTGAAATTCATTAAAAATATTAAGTTTTTCTTGCATAATTGAAATATTGTTTAAGTGGTTGATTTTCAATGCTCGCACTTTTTTACCACTAAGGTATTTTGCATATACTCTGTACCCCTTTAGTAGCAAGGGTTTTGAGCAGTTAGTTAAATTGTCTATTGGTAAAAAAATGCACCCCAAATGAATCATGTTTGATAATCAGTAAGTTAAGTGCTAGTGGTAAAAAAGTGCAAATTGCAAATGTAGTTTTTTACCACTTTGTTTTTTATTACCTTTTGTATCTCTTTATTGGTAAGGCTTACAGAAGGTTTGAATTTTGCTTATGGTAAAAAAATGTAAATTCAGGATGTAGTTTTTTACCACAGCCCTTTTTTATAGGCTTTAAATATGCGGTCATAAGCCATAGTAGTAAGTTTCTAGATCGTTATCTATTGGCTCTCTCATGTATCCTTTCTCTATTGCCCACTCTCTAAACCACTTTTTGCTATT